>Ga0182240_100001_pt1 | contig 302029 bp, 316 predicted proteins | sample hydfrates4_PW_90_FD_145594 | JGI IMG/M metagenome (GOLD analysis project Ga0182240, IMG submission 145594) | Subsurface microbial communities from deep shales in Texas, USA - hydraulic fracturing test 4_PW_90 | ecosystem: Environmental > Aquatic > Deep subsurface > Shale gas/oil reservoir >...
GAGAGTAAGGATATTCTTCTGTTCGATTAGCTGTTTGAATCCTGTTAGAAACTGGAATCTTTTCTGTAAGTTGTTTATGCTTTATTACAATCGGTTGAGGTGGTGTTTGTGTTAAGTGGACACATCTACTTGCATGAATGGAAAATTGGATTGAGAAAACAGGTTGTCAATTGGATAGCATTAATGGAATAATTCTCTACCCTTTTCTGTGACTTCTAGTACTTTAAGACGCCCTTCTTTTACCGTTTTCATTAATTCTTTATCTTCGAGATATCTTATTCGCTTTTTGGCTGTATTTCTTGTAATATTGAACTTGCTCATGACGTCTTTGATAGAGGGTTTTTCACCCACTCTGTTCTGCATGTAAACAAATCTCAAAATCTCGTAAACTTCTGGTGGTAAATCGTGGTGTTTCGGTTTAAGTTTGATATTGCTACATTCTTTTCTCAAGAGTTTTAATTGTTTCTCATCGACTACATCTGGATCTAGAGACAGCAGTACTATTCCCTTCTTAAGGATGTAAAACGTCTCCTTCAGTCTCTGAATAAATTCGAATGTTTTGTCAAATCCGTTTTTGAGAATGATATAATCAAGCTCCAACAATACCACATTGTTCCAGTTTGGCAGGTTCATAATTGTGGCTTCAATTTCGGAAATATCTGGTGATAATGTGTTCTTCCCTTTTTTCTCAGAAAGCCAGAGATGTGTTGAATTATTTTCAACATTTATCTCGTCAGGAAGCTTTCTTGTAATTATCGTTCCAGAGTAACCACATTTGACCAAATCATTGAAAACTTCTATTGCTAGATCTGGGACAGATTCTTCTATCAGGTAAACTTTACCCTTGTCAACATCGAATTTCAAAATTCTTTTCAGCATGCCCTCTTCTGCTTTAATCTTTGAAGTTATATCTCTGGCTATCACCGAGAATCCCGTGGGTTTACCACTTTCATCCACTATTGGTGAGACTGTCACATCGACGTCAATTATAGCACCATCTTTTGTTAGCCTCTTGGTTTCGAATGATATGTGTTTCACACCCTTCTTTATCTTTTGAATGATGAATGATGTTTCATTTTTGATCTCTTCTGGCAGCAAAACATCTGCAGTCATTCCAATGATTTCTTCTCTTGTCCATCCAAACAGTTTCTCTGCAGTTTTGTTCCAGCTCGTTATTGTTCCTTCAAGGCTGACAGAGTATATCGCGTCGTTTGAGTTTTCCACAATGTTTGCGAGGTACTTCAGCTCCTTCTGAGATTTGAGAAGTTCCTCTGTTTTTTCCTCAAGCTCTTTGTATGCTTTTTTGAGCTTTTCTTCTGCTTCTTTGCGCTTAGTTATATCTCTCATTATTGCAACATAACCTATGTGTTCTCCTTTTGAGTTGTAAATGGCACTCAGTGTTTGATCTACAAGCACAAGCCTACCATCTTTGGCTATTCTCACTGTTTCTATATCTCTGACGTAACCCTCTCTAGCTGCCTTCTTGAAGTTTTCTTTACATTCTTCGCAGAATCCTTCAGGCATGATTGTCCAGACTGGTTTTCCTGTGATCTCTGACTCAGTGTATCCAAACATCATCTCAGCACCTTTGTTCCACGATACAATCTTCCCCTCCAGGTCAAGAGACACGATGGCATCAACCGAGTGCTCGGTAATTCCTGCAAGATATGCTAGCTTCTCTTCAGCATGTTTTCTTGCGGTTATATCTCTACTAACTGCTCTGTAACCTTTGAGATTTCCAGATTCGTCAAAGAATGGTCTGCCACAAGTTTCGAGGACAACGTGACTTCCATCTTTTCTTTTAAAGACGTTCTCTACTCCGCAGAATGGGTTTTGCTCTTTTTTGATCATATTAAACTCTTTAATTGCCTTCCTTCTTTCTTCTTCTGGCATTAAATCGAAAAGTTTCTTTCCTAGAATCTCATCAGGTTCATAACCCAGAATTTCCTGGATTTTGGGGCTAGAATACGTAAAGACGAAGTTTTCATCCAACTCAAATACCCAGTCGTTTATATCTTTTACAAGGTGTTTGTATTTCTCTTCACTTCTCTCTAGCATTTCTCTCTGCTTTTTTAGCTCCTTTGTTGTATGGTTGAATGCATTGGCCAGGTCTTCAAGCTCATCTCCTGTGTTTACTTCAACGTAAACTTCGTTGCCGTTCAGGATACTCTCAAATCCTTTTTTCAATCTTTCCAGCGGCTCAGTTATACTTCCTGCGACGAAGAATGAGATTCCCAGGATGATTATCAGCATATATAAGAAGTAGGCAGGAGTAGGACCACCTGGGACTGTAAAGCTAACAGTATAAAGAGCCAAAGACAATGAAGCGAAGAAAAGAGATATTGAAACTATTTTGAAGAATATCGGCAGCCTCATACCGCCCACCTCAAAAGTAGCAGGATTACTGCTGCAGAGCTGAACCATCCAATGTATGCTGCGATAAGCGGGCTCATACGCATGTTCTGTATGTCTCTGATGTTCACAGCAGACCCTATGGATGCGAGAGTTATTGAGAATGCTATGGTTGACAGAGGCTTAATCGATTTGACCACCTCTGGCGTAAGAGTAAAACTGGATAAGAATGCTACAACGAGAAAGCCCACAACGTACCATGGGATATAAAATCGATGCTCTGCATACATTAGTGAGACTACTAGGGCTACAATTGTTATCATGGCTATTCGTATTCCCTTTATTTCTAGAGCCTCTTGAACCACTTCATAACCGAAAGGCATTGATGCAATTTTCACGAGCCCCGTTTGGTGGAGTGTTGCACCACTCATTATTGCGTAGCTGCTGGATGGAATATCTAGAAGATATCCCAGAGAAGGGTAGAGTATAGCACCCGTCAACCCTACGACCGTTATTATGATAATGGCAGCCGAAAATTCTTCTTTTTTCGGTTTAATTAGGGGCGATATAATCGCTATAGCAGAAACCCCACATATGGCTGTACCGCATGCCAGAAGTAATGAGAGTTTTTCTCCAATTTTAAACTTCTTGGCAAAAACGTATACGGCCACACCCATCAATATTGCTGATATTGACGTCAGAACTATTACTCGGGCGGGAAAATCTCCTGGAAGAGGGAATTTAACGTTGGCACCATACAGCGTAATGCCAACAGGAAGTGTTACAGCAAGAGATTTTTCGGCTAGATCTTTAATTTCCTTGTTATCAATAAGAGTTCCAAAAGTTATACCAAAAATAAGCGCGAGAAACAGTGCATCGAGAGGAGGATAAAGGCTGCTTACAAGGTATGCTGCAATTCCTGGAGATGCAATCAAGATAATACCAGATACTTTTTTGATTTTTAGATTTTTCTTTATAATGTTCATTTTCTTTATTGCCAATTTTATACTCTGCATCTTGAGTCTAAAGGTCCAGACCTTAGTTTTAATAAAATTTTTGGTGTTCTGTTTTAGGCCTTGGCAGTATTGGTTTTTCGAAGATTGGGTGTAGATATGGCAGGAGAAGATGCAAAGAGAGTTCGGTGGATCTGGTATGGATTTTCACTCAATTAAATGCTCCAATTGTTGAAACTCAAGCGGCCAAAATTTAAAAAATTAAACTTTTAATGTGATATATGAAGTTTGAAGGTGGAGAGTGGCAGGATAGAGGGACATACAGGGTTATGAGAGTTTTCGATATAGCTGACGACTCATACGTTCAAATTGCAGAGATAAAGCCACGTTCAACTGTTGAAAAGCACTACCATAAAAAGCAAACAGAGGTATTTGTTGTTTTGAGTGGTAAAGCAAAGCTCGGGATTGGTGAGGAGGAGTGGGAAGCAAAGGCCGGTGATATTTTTCTGTGTAAGCCTATAAGTATTCACTGGGTCGTCAATGAGAGTGATGAGCCGTTTAGATTGCTCGTTTTTAAGTACGGGTGGGTTGAGGGCGATATTGTGTGGGTTTAATGGTACCTTCAACCTTAATTTATCAAAATAAAAATCACTGTACGTCTTTCACAACAGCTCTGAACTCCGAAATGAAGCTCTTCAAGACTTCCTCATTTACATGAGGCATAATTACAAACCTAATCGCCCTTGGATTTCTAATTGTTGAGATTACCCATCTCCTTCTGTATAGCTCCTCTTTTATTTTCTCGGCATTCTCGGTCTTGAAGCATACCACGTTCATGATGGGTTTGATTACTGGTTCAAATCCCAGAGTCTCCATCTCTTCAACGAGTGCTTTTGTCATCTTCAGACATCTGCCAACGATCTCTCTCATCCCATCATATCCGAGGTGTTTGAGAACAGCGTAGGCTGATGCAACGCCAGTTCCCGGTCTTGTGCCTGTAAGCGTGTACTGATACTTGGATGTAAGATATGGAGTCTCAACCTCTAAGGCCCGTAAATAGCTTTCATCTCTGAAAAGAATACCACCAGCTGGTATTGTAGCCATCCCCATTTTGTGGGGATCCACTGTTATCGAAGTTACTCCCTCTAACTGAAAATCGAATGGATATTGTTTATCCATGAATGGGATAACCAGCCCACCAAATACAGCATCGATATGCAGCTTCAACCCTTTTTCAACTGCAAGTTTTGAAAGCTCTTCAATGGGATCGATCTGCCCAAGCTCCGTGGTACCTGCAATACCCACAATTGCGATTGTGTTTTCATCAATGAGCGATTCGACGCTGCAAACATCGACCCTGTAATCTGAATCGAGCTCTGCCCTTCTAATCTCCACTCCGAGAATATCGCCTATTTTTTCAAATGAAAAGTGAGCGGACTTTGGGATAACAATATTGGGTTTATTTATCTTTTTCTTTTTTCTCATTATGTTTCTTGCCGCTCTTATGCCTTGGATATTTGCCTCAGTTCCTCCTGAGCAAATATATCCTCTGGCACTTGGATTGTGGAGTAATTCACCCAGTATTCCTATAAGCTTATCTTCGAGCTCCCTTGTCCCGCAAAAAATCCCGGGATCGCCTAGATTTGTCTCTATAAAGAGTTTGTGAGCTTCAACTGCAACGGGATGTGGAACTGTACACATCGAACTCAAAACTCTTGAATAAGGGATATCTTTTGCCCGGACACTTCTGAGTTCATTGATGATATCCATCAGGGCTCGGTGATGCAATGGTCTTAAATATCTAACCTTCCATGCTTTTTTCTGTGAATGTAGCAGTTCTAGCCGGTGGGATCGGTTCAAGGCTTGGTGGAATCGAGAAGGGAAAAATCAGGATTTGTGGAAAAACAGCAATTGAGAGGATTATTGAAACCTTATCGGGCTATAACATCGTGGTGGTTTGCAGAGATGAAAAACAATCGGAACTTTATTCTGATATTGCTCCGGTTATAACGGATGAATTCAAAGGAATGGGCCCTCTTGCAGGTATTCATGCAGCGTTGAAGTATTTCAAGAGTAGAACTTTTGTTGTAGCGGTCGATATGCCCTTTATTAGGCGAGCTGTGGTGGACTTCATCTATAGAGAGGCGGAGAAAAATAATGCAGATGCATTGGTTCCTGTGTGGGATGATGGAAAGGCTGAACCGCTTTTAGCCTGTTATTCTTATTCAGCTTTAGGGGAAATAGAGAAAAGTCTGAAGAAGGGGGAAAGGAAAATACTGACCCCAATTTTGAGATTAAGGAATGTTGTTTTTTATCCAATTGATAGGTTAAAAAGCATGGATAAGGATTTAGTATCGTTTCTTAACCTTAATACTCCGGAAGATCTGGAGAGGGCTGTGAAACTATGCTCATCGATAGGTTCGGTAGAAGGATCACAAATCTGAGAATAGCTGTAACGAACAAATGCAATCTAAGCTGCATCTATTGCCATAAAGAGGGCGAGGTAAATCCTGGAAAAGAGCTCAGCGTCGAAGAAATTCGTAGAATATGTGAAGCCTTCCATCGACTCGGAATTAAAAAGTTGAAGATAACGGGCGGTGAACCCCTTCTGAGAAAAGATATTGTGGATATTGTTCATTCGCTCCCACCATTCAAGGAAGTATCGATGACGACCAACGGTATTCTGCTCGCAGATATGGCTGAGGAGCTGAAGGAAGCGGGACTAAACAGGGTAAACGTCAGTCTCGACACACTAAATGCAGAGAAATACAATTTTATCACAGGAGGAGATATTGAAGAAGTGCTTGATGGGGTCGAGGCGGCATACAATGCAATGCTCACGCCAATAAAGGTGAACATGGTTGTAATTAAAGGCATCAACGATAACGAAGTTGAAGATATGCTCGAATTCACGAGCAAGTACAACAAGAATGGAATAAACATGATCCTTCAGATTATAGAACTTCTAAAGCTCCCTGAACTCGAAAAGTACTATCAGGATATTTCTCCAATTGAAAGGGTGTATGCCAGACAGTCCGGGACTGTTGTTGTGAGGAACATGCATAGAAGAAGGCAGTATGTTCTAGGAAACTCAGTAATAGAGTTTGTCAAACCCCTTGACAACTCAGAGTTTTGCATGCACTGCAACAGGATAAGGGTAACTTCTGACGGTAAAATAAAACCATGTTTGCTGAGAAACGACAATCTCGTTGATGTGAGGAATCTTGAGGGTGACGAATTGATAGCAGCAATAAAGAAAGCTGTCGGAATGAGGGAGCCATATTTCAAGTGTTCCTCAGAGTAGTGAGTTGTGATTTTTTGTCCCTCAAGGATTTTGTATTGCTCATGATGTAGTCAACCTTTATATGTTCAGGGGCAAATGGAAGATGGGTGAGAGAAATGGAGGAAGTTGAGGTTGAACTTGTTATAGATGGTAAGAAAGTTGCTTTGAACCCGTACGTTACGAGTGTATTTTACAAGGTGATTGTAGCGCTTATTTCCACGCTGAAGGGTGTTGATGAGGACTGGAAGGTGGCAGAAATAAGACTGGAGCGCTGAGCCATGCCCAAGTTCCGTGAAGAACTAAAGTTAATTCCGCCATATGTTCCAGGAAAGAGCATTGAAGAAGTGAAAAGAAAGTACGGGCTGGACAGAGTGGTAAAACTAGCTTCTAACGAAAATCCGTATGGAGCAAGCCCCAGAGCAATAGAGGCGTTCAGGAGCTTTGCTGATTTTCACATTTATCCTGATCCCGACCCTGAAGATTTAAGACAGAAAATAGGAGAATATGTTGGTTTTGAGCCTGACAGGATTGTTCTCGGCTCAGGAATGGATGGAGTCCTGGAGAATATATTCAGGATGTTTATCAATCCAGGAGATGAAGTGATCATTCCCGTTCCTTCCTTCCCTTACTACCACACTCTGGCAAAGGTCTGTGGTGCAAAAGATATCCGGGTAAACAGAGGAAAGGACTTCAAAATCGATTCAGACGACATTTTGAACGCAGTTACCGAAAGAACGAAAATCATTCTGATATGCTCCCCCAACAACCCCACGGGGAATGTAGAGGATGAGGAAACTGTCAGGGAAATAGCGGAAAGCTGTGATGCTCTTATCTTCATAGATGAAGCTTACGCAGAATTTTCTTCGAAGAATTTGCTTAAACTTGCTGAATATGAGAACGTGGTCATTGGAAGAACTTTCTCAAAGGCTTTTGCGCTAGCAAATCTGCGCATCGGTTATGCGATCGTATCCCCGGATATCCGAAGAGAGTATCTTAAGGTTAGCACACCCTTCCCACTCTCAACTCCAGCCAAGCTTGCCGCTCTGGCAGCTCTGGACGATCTGGAATACATGAGGGAAGTGGTGGAGAAAATCAAGCAGGAGAGGGAGAGAGTTATCAAGGAGCTCAGAAAAATGGGAGTGACTGTGTATCCATCTGAGGCGAATTATGTTCTCATAGAAACTTCACTGAAAGCATCTGTTCTCGTTGAAGGGTTGATGAAGAGGGGAGTAATTGTTAGAGATTGCTCGAACTTTATAGGTTGCAGCCCCAACCACGTCAGGGTAAGTATAGGTAAAAAGGATGAGAACGACCTGTTTTTGGAAGCTCTGAGGGAGATTCTATGATTGTGGCTTTGACGGGCACGCCAGGTACCGGGAAGACCACTGTAGCAGAGATTCTGAAAAAGAGGGGATACAGGGTGGAATCAGTAAATGAGCTTGCTGAGCAACTTGATTGCATAATTGGCGAAGAAGACGACTCAAAAATTGTAGATACTGAAATGTTAGCGGAGAAGGTAAATTTTGGTGAAGGTCTCGTGATTGTTGAGGGACATCTTTCACATCATCTTGATCCTGACATCGTAATAGTTCTCCGCTGCAATCCGCTAGTTCTGAAGGAGAAACTTGGGAAAAAGGGATGGAACGAGGAGAAAATTCTTGAAAATGTGGAAGCGGAGATAGTGGATGCGATTCTTGTAGAAGCATTGGAATGTGATGACGTTTATGAGATTGATACCACCAGAATGAAACCTGAAGAAGTTGCCGATGCGGTTGAGAAGATATTGAAAGGCGAGGGTGAAGAGTTTAGGCCGGGCAGGATAGACTGGATTAGTGAGATTGCAGACCGGATCGACGAATTAATGAGGAAGTAATGATTTTTTGATTTTTGCACAAAACAGGAAAGAATAAGAAGTAGCAAAACTCCTTTGACGTATGATCTATCCGGCTCAGCTGTTTTCAAAGAAAAATGGAGCTGTCATCTGTCATCTTTGCTGGAACAGATGCAGACTTGAAGAAGGTGAGATGGGTGTTTGTAAAGCGAGAGTAAATAAAGACGGCAGTCTTTACACACTCACCTACGGAAACATCAGTGCAATGGAAAGTAGACCCATTGAAGTGAAGCCATTTTTCCACTTTAAGCCCGCATCAACCACAATGACGTTCTCAACGTATTCATGCAATCTTACCTGTCCATGGTGTCAGAACTGGCATCTATCAAAGACACCTCCGCCTGAAAGTTACAGGGTTGTCAAGCCATCCGAAATTGTTGAAGCTGCAATTAAAAGCGGTGACGAAGGTTTGTGTGCAAGCTTCAATGAACCAACGCTTCTTTTTGAGTATCTCCTCGATCTGTTTCCCATTGCCAGGCAGAAAGGCCTGTATAACACGATGGTTTCAAATGGATATCTGACTCCAAAAGCCCTTGAAATGCTACGAAATTCTGGACTGGATGCAATAAACATTGACATCAAAGGAAATGATGATGTTTACAATAAGTACTGCGTTAGAGAAGGAAAAGCTTCCTTTGTCTGGACAACAGTCAGAAAAGCAGTCAAACTAGGGATTCATATTGAAATCATCAATCTGGTAATTACGGGTGTGAACGACAGCGATGATGCAATTCTGGAGGTTATAGAAAACCATTTGAAATATGCTGGAGAGAACATCCCAATTCATTTCACGAGGTATTTTCCAGCCTTTGAATTTATGAATCCACCCACAAAGATTGAGAAGCTTGAAAAAGCCGTTGAAATGGCAAGAAGAGAGGGGGTGGAGTTCGCTTACGTTGGGAATATTCCTGGACACAGATACGAAAACACGTACTGTCCGCAGTGTGGTGAGCTGTTGATAAGCAGAATGTCTTATAGAGTGCTCGTAAACAGAATTGCGGATGGTAGATGCAGTAAATGTGGAAAGGAAATTTATGGGGTGTGGTAATTACTTGATGATCAGGCAAGAGAAAATATATTTATCTGTAGTAGTACTTGCTCCATGCTTCGCACTGTAATAGCAGCAGCGTTCAAGAGTAAAGGGAAAAAATCAATGTCAAAATCAGAACTCACTTATGTTCTCTCTCTGGATTTGAAATGGTTCTCGCATGATAAAAGCAGGCAGATTGTGGAGCTGGCTATTGAGAAGGGTTTACTTTCAGAAGATAATGGCAATCTTACACCCTCATTTGATGTTGATGGGGTTGAAATACCAATTGATTTCAAGCCGGATCTGAGGAAGATTCTGTCAACATCTGTATTCGATGAGATTGTTCAGGAGATTGCGGATAAGAGCGGTAAAGATATTGGTGAAGTTGTTGCCATGATCAATAGAAGGCAGGAGGAGCTTGGGAATCTGCTTGATGTTGAGGTTGTTGCATTGCTTATTGCGAAGAAGTATGGTGTGGATATAACCAAGTATGTGGATAAGGTGTGGGAGGAAGTAATTGGTTAAGTTTCAGAATTTGGGCAGTCTTTTATTTTTAACAGCTAAGCAATACATTCTCATTTCTGGCTCTAATTTCTGCCGGTATTGGAGCTATGGGTCAGAAGCTGTCTGTGGCGAGGAAATGGGAAATATTATAAAGATACGGTTAGATTTGGCGTATGGAAGTATATAAAGTAGATGTTTTCACCAGAACACCTTTTAAGGGAAATCCGGCAGCGGTTGTTCTTGACGAGTTCGACGAAGAAACAATGCTTGCCATAGCATCCGAACTGAACATGTCCGAGACCGTTTTCGTTAGAAAGGATGGAGATAATTTCCACTTGAGATTCTTCACGCCAACTGCAGAAATTCCATTATGTGGACACGCAACAATTGCAGCCTTTTATATCTTAAAGCTCAGAGGAGCCGTGAGCGGATACTGTAAGGCTATCACCAAAGCTGGAGAGATTTCTGTTCGTGTTGGGGAAAAGGTCTGGCTTCGGACGTGCGCACCCAGAATAACTGGAGAGCTTGATGAGGACGTTCTGCGAAAAAGTCTTGGTGTACACGTCCGCGATGCTATGGCTGTAACCGTTGGCTTGAACGTCGGGATTGCAGAAGTATCAAGCTTTGAGGAATTGATGAACATCTCGCCAGACCTCCACATGCTTGCCGACTACTGTAGGGATAGGCAAATTGCTGGAGTCCATGTGTTTACCCTCGATTCGAAATACGATGCTGCTGCGAGATTCTTTTGTCCAGCCATTGGAGTTCCTGAAGACCCGGTTACGGGTACGGCAAATGCTGCTCTGGCATACTATCTCAGACAGACAGGGAAGCTCTTGAAGGATGAATATGCTTTCGAACAGGGTCATGCACTGCGCAGAGAAGGAGTTGCTCATGTGAGGCTGGAAAATGGTATCTGGGTTGGCGGCGATGCAATATATGTGCTTGAAGGCAATCTCAAACTTTAATTTGCAGTATTACCAGCTTTCTTGTAAAAACTGGCTGGATGGAACATCAGGGGATGAAAAAGGCTAATTAACTCTATTTTCCCTGAGAGTAGAATATACTACTGCAATCGCCACGATTGCGAGAGGATAAAGAATATTTCCACCTACAAATAGCAATATCGCAACACAAACGATGAGCGAAATGGCTGGGCAGAGTTTTTTATCCAGCAAAACCAGACCTGCAAGAGATCCGACTATGTAGAGTGTTATGAAGACACTGTTCGAGAGAAGAACGAGTCCCTCAACGGCTTCGCCGAAGAAAAGCATTAGCAGAAGGGTTAGAGCTACGAGAGAGAATGTGACGATTAGCGAATAGTGGGGTACTTGCCTGGAATTCAACTTTGAGAGCGCTGAAGGGATGTAGCCCCTCCTTGACAGTGCATACAGCAGACGGGAAGAGGATGCGACGTAAACGTTCGCGCTTGCGAAGCATGTCATGGATCCAAGAATGGCCACAAGAATTCTCCCAAACTCGCCAAATGTTCTTTCTGCAACAATAAGCAGACCAGTAATACCTTCAAGTCCCTCGCCATAGGCATGCATTCCAACGACCACGTAAGAAACGATCATGTATATGGATCCAATAACGACGAGCGAGAGCAGGATACTTATGGGAAAATCCCTTGGATTTCTGAACTCTTCAGACAGATGGGTTGCTGCCTCCCACCCCATGTAGCACCAGAAGATTAGAGCCATTGCCTTCCCCACTTCTTTACTCATCTTAAAACTACCAAAACTCGTGAAAGGCAGGGCTGAAAGAGTTATGGAGAGAAGCAAGATTATTACAGCTACGGAGAGTAGAAGCTGCACGTCTCCTGTGAACTTAACACCTCTTAGATTCATTAGGAGAATCGCTGTAAGCATTATAAGAGCAATGCATATTGCTCCTTTCTCACCGAGACCAAGAACCATTGCAAGATAGGATGCACCAGCAAGAAGCACGATGGGTGGTGCTGTTGGAATTACTGAGAGGAACATCAGTCCTGTTGTAAGCTCAGAATCTATGCTTAAACGCCATAATTTCCGCTTTCCAAATGCCCTCCTCGAATATTCAGCAATCCCGCCGGCAGAAGGATAGGATGATGCAAGATAACCGAAGGTAAGTGCAATTGGGGCTGCAAGAATCGTCATGAAAAGCCAGGCAAGTAGAGAACTTTCGCCAGCAACATTTGCTGCAATGGATGGAAGAATTAGAATGCCCGATCCAAGTATTCCGGCAACAAATATTCCTACAGCCTGGAGAAGTGTAACATCTTTCTTGAGTGACATGCTATTACGCATCAGCATAGAATTAGGATTATATATTCTTCTATAGGATGTGATGTTCATTATGATGGCTCAAACGAATATCACAATAACTGAAAAGTCTCTTACTTTAGATTTATAACCTGTTTGTGCATCAGATATTTTGATGCTCAAAAGAGTGCTGAACGAGCCAGCTTTGCTTGTAACTGGGAGGAAAAGAACACTCATCGTTGCGGATTTACATCTTGGTTTAGTTAGCTTTCCAGATAGGTCTGTCATCGGGAAGGTTGCTGAAATTGCGAAAAAGGTTGGTGCTGGCAGAGTCATCATTGCGGGAGATGTTAAGCACGATATTGGGTTGAGGGCGAGGGAAAGAAGGGAAGTTGAAGAGCTTGTAAAAGCACTGGAAAGTGTGGGGGTTGACAGATCCGAAATTATTGCTGTGAAGGGAAATCACGATGGAGGCATTGACGACGTGATACACACCGAAGACTCCCGTGGGATGAGGTTGGGCAAAATTGGAATCTTTCACGGTCATGCAATGCCAGATGATGAAGTTTTACAGGCAAAAACACTAGTTTTCGGTCATGCACATCCAGCAATTTTTCTGAAGGACAGGGTTGGCGGGATTAAGGAGAGAATATGGCTGGAAGGGAGAATTGAGATTGAGGGGGAGGTGAAGGAAGCAATAGTCGTACCTGCTTTTAACGATCTATGTTCTTCAACGGCTGTCAATCTTGAAAAACCTGTAGGCGTTTTATTCAAAAAATGGGATTATCGAAGGGCTGAAGTAATGCTCCTCGATGGCACGTTTCTTGGGGAAGTTGGGATGTTGTAGTTGTGTATTCATCTAATGAATTGGCTTGTTTTACGTTTGGCATACAAATTGAGGTATGTTATTGCGATTATTGCAACCAGTACTGGATAAACCACGCTTTTTCCAACGAATAGCAGGGTTGCGAAACATATCACAAATGAAATCGCCGGATACACTCTTTTCTCAAGCAATATTATGCCAGCAATCGAACCAATCAGGTAGAGCGTTATGAAAATGCTGTTGGAGAGCAGGAGCAGAGTTTCGACGGAAATGCTGAACAGATACATGGCAATCAACGTGAAAACCATGGATGCTGCCACGGCAATAAGGGCATTCTGCGGGGCATGTTTCTTGTTCAGAACTCCAAACACTTCTGGAAGATAGCCATTTCTTGATAACGCATACAGCAGCCTTGAGGGTGATGCAACGTAAACATTTGCAGAACCAAAGCACGTCATGAACCCGATCAATGCCACAAACAGCTTTCCATTAATGCCAAGGGATCTGTTCGCTATTTCGACAAGAGAGGTCATCCCCCTCAGGCTATCGCCATATGTATGTGTACCAACAACCACAAAGGAAACAAGCAGGTACATTATTCCTACGACTCCAAGAGCCATCAGAATGCTTAGGGGAAAATCTCTCTCGGGATTTTTGAACTCCTCTGACAGATGGGTTACAGCCTCCCATCCTACATAGCACCAGAATATCAGTGCCATTGCCCTTCCAATCGGGTAGATATCGAGTTCGAACTTCAGGTTGTCTGGGTTCACGAGATGAAACGCGGTAAGAACAACAAAAAGCAGCAGGATCACTATAGAGATCGTCATCATTGTCTGGAAATTTCCCGTGAATCTGATTCCTCTCAGGTTTATGAGGAGCATTGCGAGGAGCATGAGAATTGCGAGGGCAATAATTCCAGAAAAATCGAGTCCGTGAATGCTACCCATATAGGATGCACCTGTGAGTAGAACAATTGGAGGACCAATGGGTACGACTGACAGAAAGAGGAATCCTGTAATCATTTCTGCATCAAGTGTAATCCTTCCAACGGTCTTTTTTCCAAACGCCTGTTTTGAGAACTCTGAAATTCCACCTGCAGATGGAAATTTTGAGGCAAGATAGCCGAAGGTTAGGGCAATTGGCACGGCAAGCAACGTCATAATTACCCAGGCTATTAGGGATGCCGCACCAGCCACATTCGCGGCTATAGAAGGCAATATCAGAATTCCTGAACCAAGAATAACTCCTATGAATATTCCGACGGCGTGAAAGAGGGACACTTCTTTTTTAAGCCTTCTTTCCATTATGACTCACTGTGTCAGTGGCAATTTGATGTGTTAATTAAATTTTACTCGAAATTCCAATTATGGTTTGTATTGTTTTTTCTATTCTATGTATTAAGAACTGATTATTATTTCTGATATAATATTTCTGACTAATTACAAAGGCCCCGAGTATCCTGTATATCCTATACAAAAAATCCTGAAAATGGCAAAAGAAATTCATTGAGACTTCTTCAATTCTGCCCCGTTACCAATGATGATCCTATCACTGCCAACACCAGTTATTCGGCAAGGGCAGCTTTCAGTTCAGGATATTCTGGGTGAGGATATCTGTTTATTTTTGAAAATACATTGATAATTCCCTTGCTGGAAATCAAAGTTGCTTTTAAACTATTCTCAGGTCCAGAGACGCCTTTTTATGTAGTTATATGCAACTGGAGACATCTCCCGTGTTAAGCAGGCAGTTGAAGAAGTCCTCAAGCAAAAGGGCTGACAGTGCTATTTTATTATCTGGTAATTCAAGCACTTTTCTCAACATTTTTGGATCTCTTCCCATTCCTTTAATCCATACCACTCCATCGAGGACAGCCACAGGGACGATGTCTACGATTGGGCTTGGATTGATTTCGGCGGCAGTAATAATTTCTTTTTGGAGCTTGGAGACGTCAAAATTGACTTTTAACAAATCGAGGGCATCATTAAGTTGGTCATTTTGATGCCCTCCATAATCTGTTAAGAATTTCGCTTCTCCAACTATGTAAATTTGGTTATCATTTTTGGCAACAATTTTTCCTATTAAATCTGGACGTTTATCGCCAGAGTATCCCAAAACTCTTTGTGCAAAGTCGAGTAATTCACTATCACTACCCTTCAAGAAGTAAATCCCTGGTTTAGATTCCTTCAATAGCCCTTCTTTATCTCTGAATTGGTTGGGAAACTTCTGTTTTAACCATTGGGAGAATAAATTACTCATACGTCTATTGGCTTCTTTGGGCTCTTCAATACCCTCGTAAATCTTATTCAATCCTCTTTCTTTTAGCTGACATTTGAGATTAGTCACAAGGTTTGGGTTATTCTTTAAATATTCTCTAAGAAAATGGATTCCTTTTTTCTTTTTAGCGCTCTTAAGAACGCAACGTAGGGGTACTTTATCGGGAATTTTTCAAAAGAGAGTAAATATATGATTAATTCAACTGCTGAATCGAAATCATTGATCTTCTCGAAGAGCTCCTTAATTTTTTTCTTCTGCACCTCAGAAAGTATAAATCTCCTTTTTGCGGAAGCTGCGGGGTAAACTTCTAGCAGTTTATCTAAGTAATTATAGTTTTTATCCATTGCTATTTTGATGCTTTCGTTTATCCATTTACATGGCATCAGTTAACCCCCTATTATAGAGTGAAATTCACATTTTTAGAATTTTATTTCGGAGGGGTTTATACTAAGTAGACGCATCATCTTTATAAATACAGTTAAGCAACACATCAGGTTGCGGATATGATCTCTCAGCAACTGCTGGAAGCGTTAAGGGAGGCTGGAATTGAAAGGTTGAGCAAGCTGCAGGAAGAAGCAGCTCTCAAGATACTTGAAGGTAGGAATCTCCTTATTATAGCTCCAACTGGATCAGGCAAAACGGAGGCAGCAATTATACCCTTACTCCAGAGGATGCTTGAAGCAAAATCTAAAGGGATAACTCTCATCTATGTAACTCCTCTGAGGGCTTTAAATCGAGACATGCTAAGGAGATTGAGTGTTTTAGCTGAAAAGCTTGGATTCAGTATAGCAGTCAGGCATGGAGACACTGCAGAATCTGAAAGAAGAAAACAATCGTTGAAACCACCTCAAATTCTTGTTACGACTCCTGAAACCTTTCAGATCCTCTTTCTTGGCAAAAGATTGAGAAAAGCCTTGGAAAACGTGAAGTTTGTCGTAATCGATGAAGTACATGAGATAGCGGATAGCGAGAGGGGTGTGCAGCTGAGTGTTGCTCTGGAGAGATTGAGAGAGATTGCTGAGTTCCAGGTAATAGGTTTATCGGCGACTGTAAAGGATCCGGAAAAGATTGCAAGCTTTCTTGGTAGAAATGTGGAAGTAATTGTTGGTAATGAGGATAAGAAGTACAGCTACACTGTTATTAAGCCCGAAATAGTGGAGGAAGATGCAAAGCTCGCTGAAGAGCTTTTTATAGATGATGAGGTTGCAGCCCAGCTCAGAACCATAAAGGAAATTGCTGAATCACACACTTCAGCATTGATATTTGTGAATACCCGCCAGACAGCCGAAGCTCTGGGTTTGAAGCTCAAGAAGATTCTGAATGTTGAGGTTCATCATGGTTCACTTTCTAAAGAGGCTAGAATAGAGAGTGAAACAAAATTCGCCTCCGGCCAGCTCAAAGCCCTCATTTGTACATCTTCAATGGAGCTCGGTATTGATATCGGGCATGTGGATGTGGTTATTCAGTTCAACAGCCCAAGGGAGGTTGCAAGGTTAATTCAGAGGGTTGGAAGGAGTGGTCACAGGGCTGGAAAGGTATCAAAGGGTTACATTATTGCAGGAAGCTTCGATGACATCCTTGAATCGTGGGTTATAGTAAAGAGAGCCGAGGAAGGACTTATAGAGGATGTGAACGTCCATTACATGAGCCTAGATACTCTTGCAAATCAAATTGCTGCAATTGCTCTTGAATACGGCAGGATTCCAGTGGATAGAGCCTACAGGATTATCAAGAGGGCTTACCCATTCAGGAACCTTGAATACGAGAAATTTGTCGAGATATGCCAGTTCCTCAGCGATGCAAACATCATTGCCTTTGATGGAATAGAGATTGCCGCATTGAGAAAAACGAGGAAGTACTTCTATGACAACATTTCCATGATTCCCGATGAAAAACATTACAGGGTTGTGGACGTCACAACGGGCAGGACAATCGGTGTGCTTGACGAAAGCTTCCTTTCAACCTTCAGCGGGGAAATTTTTGCGATGCGCGGAGAGCTATGGAGAGTCGTATCTGTTGATGATGTTGTTAAAGTTGAACCCGTCACTGCTGAGGGAGAAATACCTTCTTGGGCAGGAGAAGAGATTCCAGTGCCGTTTGAAGTTGCTCAGGAGGTTGGAAGACTCAGGACATGGATAGCCGGAATGCTGAGAACAGTTGGTGAGGAGGAGACAATTAAAACACTCATGGAGGAGTTCAGAACCAACAGAGAGGCGTGCAAGGAAGTAGTTTCGGTAATCAAAAAGCAGCTTAAAGAGGGATTTGCTGTTCCATCTGATTCCCATGTAACCATAGAATCATCAGGAGGAGTCACTGTAATTAACGCGTGTTTCGGTCATAGAGTCAACGAAACACTCAGCAGAATTGTGGCATTGCTTTTGAGTGCCAGAAAAGGAACAAATGTGGCAGTTGAGGTTGACCCATACAGAATCAAGCTGTCTCCAGCGAATGCTCAGGAGGTTGAGAAAGTTCTGCTTGGCATTGATACTGAAACGGTTGAATGGCTTGCTGAGCGGTCACTCATCGATACGAAGCTTCTGCAGTGGAAGGTTGTCAATGCAGCGAGGAAGTTCGGTTACCTGAAGAAAGATGCAGATCTGAGCAGAATAAATCTTAGAAACCTCGTTCTGAAGCTCAAGGATACACCGATTTACAGGGAAGCGGTGAGAGAAATTTTCATAGAAAAAATGGATGTTGAGCGAACAAAGGAAATAATTTCCAAGCTTGGGAAGGAGATACAGGTTTCGGTTTACTCTCAGCTCAGCCCAATAGCTCTTGCTTCCCGTGAACATGCCTTTGATCTGCTAATGCCTGCAAAACCAACTTCAGCGGTGCTGAAAGCCTTTAGAAAGAGGCTTGAGGAGGAAACGTGCATACTACACTGTGTAAACTGCAAATACACCATAAGGATCAAGGTGGGACTAATCAGCGATAACGATCTGACATGCCCAAGATGCAAATCGAGGCTTGTTGCATGCATAAACGGGAGGAGAAAGCTTGAGGAATACACAAAAGCTGAACTTTTCAGAATAGCCAATCTGGTGATGGGATATGGCAAAAAGGCTGTTTATGCGATGAATACTCATGGTGTTGGGGCAGAAAACGCAGCAAGAGTTCTTTCAAAGTTCTATCCAGATGAAGATTCCTTTTTCCTAGAGTTGCTTGAAGCTGAAAAGAGATACATAAGGACGAGAAAGTTCTGGGATTGACTTTCTGGAAGTTTGATGTTAAATCTAAACGTGCCCCACGGGCATTACTAAAAGGGGTGGATTGGGAATCAATTCCTGAATCCTGTCGTCGTAGAACGCTCCAATAGCAACCGTGGCTAAACCTAGGGCTTCAGCCTGCAGGTAGATGTTTTCCGCAACGCACCCCACTTCAATGGGCACGTATCTGTCCTCTCCTCTTTTACCATATTTCTGTGTTGTGCGACCGAAGATTGCAGTTATCACGAAGCATATAGCTCCGTTTTTTACACTTTCCTGTCCAAGCGAAGCCTCACACAACTGGTTTCGGTAATCTCCTCTCTTCATGAGCTCGAGGGTATGATTTGAGGGAGAGTAATGGTATATACCCGCGTCAATGTCCGAATTCCCTATGACGAGAAAGGTTTCCAGCGGATACAGAGCTCCTGCTGAAGGAACGGCTCTGAATTCCGTATACTTTTCGGTTATTCCTTGCGAAGCCCAGCAGAGCTGTGAAATGTCTTTGAGGAGAACTGGTTTATCGCTGTAATCTCTACGTGAACGTCTGTTTGCAATTGCCTGTTCCACAGAAACTTTACCCTTTTTCACGGGTTCAGGTAGTTTAATCACTTCTGGCATTAATTTCTCCTCTGTACTAATCCTCCAAATACCGTAAATTCCTATAGCAGCGATAATACTGCCCAAGAAGGTTAGGAATTTTCTTCTTGATATTTTGAAGATATTGGGTTTCATGGAAAATATAGATTTTTTAGTTTAACTATTTTTCGTTTAACAATCTGAAGCAGCGCAACTTCCTGCACATCTGTAAGCAAAATCGTAAAATCAAAACACCCAAATAGTATTTTAGTACATCCCTTCCATGGAGCGCTACGGTATAGTGTTGCTTCTAATAGGCTTCATTTCAACGCTGGTGCTATATCTTGTGCTAGGTGGATGAAAATGGAGAAAGAAGAGATCATTGAAAGACTGAAAATTTCGAAAGACGAATTTAACAGGAGGATGAAGGAATTACAGGAACATTTTGGAAATTTGCTAACGGAAGAGGTTGCTGTTTTGCTCGCTGCATACAGTTTTGGCTACGAGCCAGTATACAGCATTGGGGAACTTGCCAATAAGAAGGGAAAGGTTGCTGTGGAAGGCGTTGTAGAGAAAATTTTTGGTTTCAGGGAGTTTGTTAATAAAAATGGAACCGGGTCTCTGGCTGTGGCAATTCTGAAAGACGAATCTGCAAGAATCAAGATTGTGTTCTGGAATGAGGCAGCCCAGTTAATAAAGACGGGAGATGTTGCGGAAGGAGACCGTATTAGGGTGAAGGGTTTTGTCAAGAGGAGAGAAAACGAAATTGAACTGTCTGTCGGTGATGCATCGGATGTTGAGATACTGGATAGAGGTGGAGAAACAGTCAGAGGTGTTCTCGTTGGAAAAGCTGTAAGGCATCCAAACGGGCGAACCCTGGTTAAAGCTGTTATTGCAAATGGATCTGAGCTTGTGATGTGCGTTGCCTGGGATGAAAACGCTGAAGAACTCTATAGAGTTGACGTGGGAAAAACTCTTGAGTTGAGAGGAATAACGAAAGATGGAGAATTTGTGGTTTCCAGTATAAAAGTGGTTGAAGAGGATCTGCCGGTTAAAATTGAATTTGTCCCGATCTCTAAAATAATCCCGCTTCAGCATGTGAATTTGAAGGGCAGGATAAGTGGTCTTGGCGAACTTAGGAAGGTAAAGAGCAGAAGAGGAGAAAGCAACGTTGCGGAGATATTTCTTTCAGATGAAACCGGAAGGATTAAGATACTGCTATGGGGTGATAATTCTCAGATATATAAAAAGGCAGATATAGGGGACTATTTGGAAATATTCAACGCTTATCCGAAGGTTGGCTGGGACGGCGAGATTGAGGTGCATTGCGGATGGAATACTATAATCACTTTGAAGAAAGCTTATTGAAGGAGAAGCTCATAAAGAAAGCTCTTTTTGTAAGCTTTGGAATATTATTCATCGAGGTTTTATTTGGAATAATTTCAAACTCTCTTGCTCTGCTCAGTGATGCGCTTCATGTCTTCACAGACATGTTTTCGGCGTCAATTGCCCTGCTTGCGGTGAGGATCTCCAGAAAAATGTATGATGAATGATTTAGCTTTGGATATCACTGTTTTGAAGTGATGGCCGCATTCCTAAACGGGCTCCTTCTCCTTCTGGCAGTTGCGCTGATATTCAGGGAAGCTTACCTGAGGTTTGTTGATGGATTAGAGGTTGATGTTTACTACATGCTTCCAGCCGCTGTTGTGGGCTTGTTCGGAAACCTCTATGTCTTAAAGCAGCTTCATGGAGAGTTCAGCCACGTCCTCAACATACGTGGTGTTTACCTGCATGCCCTGTCTGACTCCCTCAGCAGTGTTGCGGTCATTGCCGGTGGAGTGGCCATCGCATTCACAGGTTTTTCGATCATTGATGCTGTAATTGGTGTTGCCATAGGTTTGTTTGTCTTGCAGAGCGCTATGAGGCTGATAAAGGATAGTTCACATATTCTTCTACAGGGTGTTCCTCCCGATTTAGATTTGAGGGAGATACGGAACTACATTCTTTCGTTTCCCAGTGTTGCTGACGTTCATACTCTCCACGTATATGCTCTATGCTCAAATGTTAAGGTCATGGATGCTCATGTGGTTGTTGACGATATGATGCTCAGCGAGTTTGAGAAAATCAGAAAGGAAATTGAAAAGGGTCTTGCAGAGAAATACGGTATTGGCATAACGAGTATCCAGTTTGAACACAGGAGCTGTTTAGCTTAGCTCTTTGAGCGCGTTTATCAACTGGTTATTTTCTTCTTCCGTTCCAACTGTTATTCTAATGTGGACACCTTCGAGACCTAACAGCCCGGTTACATTTCTTACAATTATTCCTTTCTTTTCGAGTTCATTTGCAACATCTATATCCTGCTTTACCTTAACGAGAACAAAATTTGCTTCTGATGGGTAAACTTCGAGGAATTTTATCTTTTTCAGCTCATTGACAAGCCTCTCTCTTTCCTTAATAATCTTCTCTTTTATTTCGTTGTAGTAGTCCAGTGACTGTAAAGCTGCTATCGCTGTTCTGCATGCAACCTCTGAAATGCAGAAAGGAAGCCTTATTTTTTCAATTGCTTCGATCAGCTCGGCGTTGCCAATCGCATAGCCCACTCTCATTCCTGCAAGCCCGAAAAATTTTGAAAGCGATCGAACAACAACCAGATTTTCGAACTCATCTATGAGATCTAAGGCAGTTTTTCCGGAGAATTCGGCATAAGCCTCATCCACAACGACCAGGCCGGAATAGTTTTCAAGTATCTTTATGAGCTCCTTTTTTGGGACTGCGTTTCCAACGGGGTTGTTTGGGGAGCATAGAAAGAGAAGCTTGGACGGTTTTTCAAGAATTTTATCAGCATTGATTCTGTAACCTGGAAATTCGATGAAGTTGATGTTTGCATCTCTGAGCATCGCAAATATGGCATGGAGCGTGTATCCTGGAACGGGAATTGTGACAGTGTCAAATGTGTCAAGAACAACTTCACATATTGTCTTCAGAACTTCTCCTGCCCCGTTACCAATGGCGATCCTGTCCCTGTCGACACCTGTGTATTCAGCAAGGGCAGCCTTCAGCTCAGGATATTCGGGATGGGGATATCTGTTTATTTTTGAAAATGCTCTTTCATATTCTTCTTTAACTTTTTTGGATGGAGGGAATGGGTTCTCGTTGGAAGCAAGCTGGATGACCTTTGATTCCTTAAAACCGTATTTTTTGGCAATATCTGACGGAAATTTGCCGGGATCGTACGGGTTTATGAATTTGATAGTATTTCTTATCATGATACTGGTATTGAATAATCTACTAAATAAATTTTCCAGCGTTTTTTGTGTTGTTTGCTAGTAGGGGAGGAATGACAATTTTTGGATTAAATCATAAAATCATCCAAGTTAGGAATAATAGGATTTTTGGAATATTATGTAAATTATCGAATGACTTTTTACCGAAAAGAAATTTAATGTATTGGTTGCATCGAACATGTGTTTTGAATGCCTGTGGATGATACTCATAAAAATGATAAGAAAATAGAGGAAAATACTAAAGAGTTCAGGAGTATTAAAACTTTGGCTCTCATCTTTCTGGCAGTAGTTGCAAGCTCTTTAAGTTTATTTTTGCCAGAAAGGTGGGCTCTCCTACATTGCTACCTCTTTACAGCAATTGTACCTTTTATTGCATTTTTTATAGCTATCCTCGTGTATATCAATGCAGGCAGGAGAGGCGAATTCAGTCAGTTTGTTTTTGCTCTTGCTTTATCTACAGCATTAAACTGGCTTGCAGAAATTACTTGGGAGATTTATGAAGGAATACTCAATCTGGAACCATTTCCGTCTCTTGCCGATGTTTTCTGGATTTCTGCATATATTCCTCTTCTAGTAGTTTCATGGATTGCTGTTCGCAGGAACCTTAAGTATATAACTCTGAAAGCTGGCATAATTACGGCAGTCTTCAACGTATTTGTTTTTGTTTCTGTAATTTTTCCATTAATCAGGGATACTTTTGAAAGCTCTCTAACTCCTCTTGAGATGTATGTTTCTCTGGCATATCCTGTGCTCGATACACTGGTTCTTTTTTCGTTGTCCTTCCTCCTGCTTCTCTATGCAAAACAGGCTTTGGGTTATTTTTGGGCAATACTGATACTGGCATACACCTTTGTGTTTATTGGTGACGTTCTCTTCTCGTACTACATAATATGGGACATGTATTATACAGGCTCACTTCCTGACGTATTCTTCAACCTATACTATTCAACCATTGCTCTTGGATTGTTTTTTATATATGGGAAAGAAGCCAGGTTTATTACAATTGAGGACATTGAGCGGGAAAGAGAGAAGTACCGAAAACTTTACTCAGAAACCCAGCGTATCAAGGAGCAGTTGACAATTCTCAATAAAATTTTGAGACATGATATACAGAATGATCTGACTATAATTAAGGCATATATCGATTTATTCAGGGAGGAACCACAGGAGGAGTTTATTGATAGGGTTGAAGAGAGAATCATGCATTCTTTTAACTTGATTAGAGCAGTTCGCAATATTGAGAAGTTGATGAGTGAACGTAGAGATGGATTAAGGGATGTAAACCTCTCTGAAGTACTTTTGGCGGAGATTGATATGTTAAAATCATGGAAGGTGGATGTAAGAGCGAACATTCCAAGCAATATTTATGTTAAGGCTGATGATATGATCACATCTGTTTTCGAGAATATTCTTTTGAACGCAATTTTCCACAATGACAAAGAGAAACCCGAAATAGAAGTCACTGTTAAAGATGTTGGTGAGTGGGTGGAAGTTCGAATTGCTGACAATGGACCAGGGATTCCGGATGAACTGAAAGAGGAAGTGTTCAAGGAAGGTTTTAGGGGGGAAATGACTGGTAGAACAGGTTTGGGCTTATATCTTGTGAAGAGGACGGTTGAGAGATATGGAGGTAAAGTCTGGGTTGAGGATAATGAGCCCGAGGGTAGCATTTTCGTTGTAAGGTTGAGAAAATCTAAGACAAGAGAAAGAAATAATTAAAAAATAGGTGTTGTTGTTATTCGACTCCGATCTTCTTTCTCATCTCTTCAATCTGTTTTTCAAGTTCGTCGAGTTCAACAAACTTAAATTCTTTACCTTCGACTCCTGCGAGTGCCCAGAATAATCTTGCAACAACAGCTATGAGCTTACCAGCATAACCAGGTGCATGTGGAAGCAGAGCAGCAGCAATATCGCCTACAGCTTCAAGATCTTCTTTGCTTAGACTGCTGGTCTTCTCGCTGGCATATCCAAGCAGAGTGATACCAGCGCCCAGCACCTTTTCTCTTGTTGCATAATATCTTGCAGCCTCGCTGGTTATTCTGTGAACTCCCATTTTTTACCACCTCCAATAATATATTAGACATCATCGTATTTATTATTTACTGTTTTTATGATTTTATCTAAGGAAATCTAAAATCCCTGAAATTTTGACAGAATGCGATAATCTTCTTTGAAAAAATTTGAGACTAATAATTTCGTGGTATCATTAAATTTACTTCTTATTGTTCAAAATTCTGCAGAAAACGCTTGTAGGATTTAAATTACGCTCAGAAAAGAAAGAATATAGAAAAAAGTTAGATGTCAAGATACTTCATGAACTCCCAGGGTGTAATGTACAGGCAGTACTGGTTCCACTCGTCGGTCTTGATGCTCATGAATGCATCGTAGATGTGGCTACCAAGCACTTTCTGTATTACTTCGTCGCTTGCAAGGTGCTCAAGTGCGCCCTTCAGTGTTGTCGGGAGCTCACCAACACCGAACTCTCTCTTCTCCTTTGGCGAGAGTTCGTAGACGTCCTTCATCAATGGGTCGCCTGGGTCAATCTTCTTCTTTATACCGTCGAGACCTGCAGCGAGCATGGCAGCGAATGCCAGGTATGGGTTACAGCTTGGGTCTGCACCTCTGTATTCAACTCTGATTGCTGTTGGCTTCTTCACGTACATTGGCACTCTAACAAGAGCTGATCTGTTTCTTGGGCTCCAGCAGATGTAGATTGGTGCCTCGAATCCTGGAACCAGTCTCTTGTATGAGTTGACTGTTGGGGCACAAATTGCAGTCAGCGCCTTGGCGTGCTCAAGCAAACCACCGATGTAATATCTGGCTGTCTGGCTCAGCATGAACTCATCGTCTGGGTCTGCAAAGAGAGCCTCACCGCTGAAGGGTTCACCCTTCCAAAGGCTCTGGTGGGTGTGCATACCGCTTGCGTTGTCGAGGTAGAGTGGCTTTGGCATGAATGTAGCAACCATTCCATACATTGCAGCTATGTTCTTCGCTGCAAACTTGTAGAGGTAGAATGCATCTCCCACATCTACGAGCTGCTTTGGCTTGAAGTCAAGCTCAACCTGTCCAGCGGTTGCAACTTCGTGGTGGTGGTATTCAACATCGACGCCAAGCTGCTCAAGGTGATAAACAAGCTCGTTTCTGTATTCTACAGTTGTGTCTTCTGGTGGAGCTCTGAAGTAGCCCTCTTTTGGTCTTATTAGCAGTCCTCCTGGTGTGACTTCTGGGCTTTCGGGCATTACTCTTGGTGGACCCCAAGAGTCTCCTTCACCACCGTTTGGTGAGACCCACATGTCCCAAACGAGTCTGGTTGGGTCTACTGCATCAAAGAGGAAGAACTCAATTTCTGGGCCGAAAATGGCTGTCTTGCCCTCGTCACCCAGCATCTTCTGCAGGCGCTTGGCAACATAACCTCTTGGGTCACAGTCTGCAACCTCGGTACCCCATGCCTCGTAACAGTCTCCAAACATTATTGCCGTCTTCTGCACGGGGTCGTCGACCCATGGGATTACCTTGATTGTTGATGGGTCTGGCATCCATACCATGTCACTCTGTTCAATCGTCTTGAAACCTCTTACAGAAGAACCGTCAAAACCGATTCCGTTTTCAAACGGGCCTCCATCCATGAACTCTCTAGCTGGAATTGAGAAAGTCTGCATAATTCCACGAACGTCGCAGAAAGCGCAGAGAACCTGCTTTACATTGTTCTCTTTAAGAACTTTTATCGCATTCTCTACAGCTTCGTCCATATTATCACCTTTTATGTTTTGTTCATCGGATCGGTGGAATGAATATATAATCTTTTCGTAACTAGGCTGCTATTTAAAAATTATTCATGCTGTTATTTACTTCGTTTTTAATTTCTTCAAAACTTGTGGAAGTCTCCGATTTTGGGGAATGTGATTTAAAATTACCTTTTTCCTGCCCAATGTTGTCATGGATTGTTTGGTTTGTGGGAAATTGTGGTACGAAAGATTTAATAAAAAGCGAGATAAAAAGAGTATCATGGATAAACCTGTTCTTCAAGTAGCCCTTGATCTTCTTGAGCTGAAGAGAGCAGTGGAGATTGCTGGCGAGGCTATTGCAGGTGGAGCTGACTGGCTGGAGGTTGGAACACCTCTGATAAAAAGTGAAGGGATGAATGCCATCAGGACTCTAAAGAAAACTTACAGAGATCATAAAATTGTTGCAGACATGAAAACCATCGATACTGGGGCTGTAGAAGTTGAAATGGCGGCAAAAAGCGGAGCTGATGTGGTGATTATTCTCGCAATGGGTGCAGACTCAACAATAGCTGAGGCAATAAGGGCTGCAAGAAAGTATGGCTGTGAAGTAATGGCTGACCTGATAAACAGTCCGGATCCGGTTACAAGGGCAAAAGAGCTTAAAAAGATGGGTGTTGATTACGTAAATGTTCACGTTGGTATAGATCAGCAGATGGTTGGTGTAGATCCTCTTGATGTTTTGAGTAAGGTCGTTGAGGAGGTTAATATTCCGGTTGCTGTTGCTGGTGGGTTAGATGCTGAAAAAGCAGCCATGTGTGTGGAAATTGGCGCCAGGATTGTTGTGGTGGGCAGCAATATAGTAAAATCGAGAAATGTGGCTGAATCGGCAAAGAAGATCAGAGATGCAATAGACAGAGCTTATAGAGAAGGGATTAAGGCGGAATTGAGAAGGAAGAGCATCGAAGATGAGATTAGAGAAATTTTGATGAAAGTGTCAACGCCCAACATAAGCGATGCAATGCATAGGGCTAAAGCGATGCGAGACGTTTACCCGCTGGTTAAAGGCAAGAAGGTTGTTGGTAAAGCTGTAACCGTACTTACAATGGATGGTGACTGGGCTAAAACTGTTGAAGCAATAGATGTGGCAGGAAAGGGGGATGTGATCGTTGTAAAGTGTTCTGGAGATGAGGCTGCTGTCTGGGGTGAGCTTGCAACGAGGAGCTGCATAATCAAGGGGATAGAGGGCGTAATAATAGATGGGGCAGTCAGAGATGTGGACGACATCAGGGCTTTGGGGTATCCGGTTTTTGCTAAACGTGAGGTTCCGAATGCTGGTGAGCCAAAGGGGTTTGGCGAAATAAATGTCAAGATTGTATGTGGAGGTGTAGAAGTCAATCCGGGGGACTGGATTGTCGCAGATGACAATGGTGTCATGGTTATACCGAAGCAGAGAGCATATGAAGTTGCAAAGAGGGCGCTTGAAGTCAAGAAGCACGAAGACAGGATAAGGGGAGAGATTGAGGAGAAAGGTAGGACTCTTGCGGAAATAGTTGAGCTTTACAAGTGGGAGAAGGTCAGGTGATTGGTGGTAGTTTATTTCTCGAGAATCATTTTCGCTATCTTTAAAGTTATGTTTGCTTCTATCCATGCTGCTATTACGATTAACACTATGGAAATTAAAGCTAAAGTTAGGTATTCTTTTATATCTTGTTTTGTCAGAATTTGCTCCTTCCTTCCCATTAGATGCCTTACGACTTCATACGGGATTTTAAAGCCAGCATAGCACCAGCTATTAATATTGCTGGCATTTCGAAGATGCTGTGTGGGTGAATTAGGATTAAACTACCAACATATTACAAACATTAAAAGAGCCACATATGTTTTAACAATCTCTCGGAAAATTTCAATAAGGGGTAAGAAGACTGCCAAACTAAAAATCACGAAACGTATTTTTCGCCTTCTTCGAATCCAAAGCTCATATCCTGAAGCATTTTTGATGCCAAGCCAACGAGAATCATGTCGTCTCCAATAATTTCCTTTATGAGCATCAAAGATGCTGACTCTTTAAGCTCATGGCTTTTGAGCTCTTCGAGTAATTTTATAAGCTTTGTAGCAAGCCTGTATATTTCTGCGAGCTTTATCTCGTCATCTTCTTCAATTTCCGGTTCTTCCTCAATCATATCAAAAATAATTTCTTCAAACTCGTCCATTTCCTCACACCATTTTTTTCAGCTTGCAATGTTATGCTGTGATTTAAGTTTTTTGCTGACTTGATGATTGCAGTCAATGGCATTTTTCCAGGTCATTTTTGACATTTACTCAATTCACTTCGGTTTATACAGTCTCACCGATGCTCTTAAATTGTTTGAAGGTAAACGGTTGATATCAGACTTATCAAAAATACGGCGAAAGATTAATAGCATTTAATGGATGCGGGGCTACTACCATGAGAAAAATCTTCTGGTATGGGATGGCAGATGAAGAAAAGATAGATTATCTCAGGAACTTTAGTGTCGCTGTCATCGGAAGCAGAATGCTCATGGAATTGCTCTGGAGAAGTGGTGTTGGTTGCATTCGGTATATTGGAGATGTAGTTACACCAATGGATGTGAGGCTTGATGCCAGCATAAAGCCACTTGAGGCAAACGATTATGATGTTGTGCATCCTATGAGTTCTGATTCGTGTATAATCTCTTATCCCTTCCCGCATGATTATAAAGAACTCAGGAGACAGTTGAAAGGTATTGATGTTGTTGTTGCTCATAAGCACATTTCAATGGCTGCAAAAGTTGCTGAAGAGCTCGGAGCTCCATTTATTCCCGATATAATTACTACTTTCCTGCCTGATAGTGTGTCTTTCTTCGAGGTGGAGTATCCTCACATCGATCACGATCCGATATCATATGCACTGACCTGCTCGGTTCAGGCTGGAGAGGTTATAAGGATATTCACCGGTTATCATCTGCCTGTAATAGCTCCCGAGGCTTACATAGTTGATACGAGGTATCATAATTATCTTAGAAAAATCGAATTAAAGAAAAAAGAGCGGTGATGGTTTGTAGTGCAGTTAAAAGATTGAATTTTGAACTCTTTCTCGCAAAACCAAAACTTCTTAAGTAATTACCGTTTAAATTCTATAGATGTATGTTAAGGTTAAAACTCCGTCGAGAATTCATATCACGCTCATTGATTTGAACGGCCAGGTTGGAAGGATTGACGGTGGAGTGGGTATTGCTCTGGAAGAGCCGCATATCGAGGTTGTGGGAAGAGAATCCGATAGCATTTCGGTGAAAGGAAATGCAATAAATCTCGAAAGATTTAGAAGTGTTGCGGAAAAGCTTTCGGATGTTTTTGGGAAAGCTGTTGAACTTGAAGTTTTTTCAGATTACAGAAGCCATGTTGGGCTGGGGAGCGGAACACAGATCTCACTGGCCGTTGGAGAAATCTATAACAGGCTCTATGACCTTGGTCTGAACGTCAGGAGGATTGCTGAAATTGTTGGGAGAGGCGGAACCTCTGGAATTGGTGTTGCGGCATTTGAGATGGGTGGATTTATTGTTGATGGAGGCCATTCTGTAAAGGAGAAGAGCAGTTTTCTTCCATCTTCAGCCAGTAAGGCCAAACCACCATGTGTTATCGCAAGACATGATTTTCCAGACTGGAAAATTGTTGTTGCAATTCCTGAACTAAGCGGACTTTATGGTGTTAGGGAAGTGAACCTCTTTCAGAAACACTGCCCCCTACCCATCGAGGAGGTCAGAGAGATATGCCACGTCATTTTAATGGAGATGCTTCCCGCTGTCGTGGAGAAAGATCTTGATGAGTTTGGTGAGGCAGTATGGAGAATTCAACATTTGGGATTTAAGAAGGTTGAAGTAAATCAATACGGCGATTTGATATGGGATGCGATGAAAGAGCTGAGAAATGAAACTCCTGCAGTTGGTATGAGCTCCACGGGCCCGGCAATATTTGCGGTAACGGACTCAGATGCAAAGAGTATTGTAAGGGTTGTGAAAGAATATTTCGGGGAGAAGGGATACAATTGCGAAACCATAGTAACCAAGGCAAGAAATGCGGGAGCAGAGGTGGTTACGGAATGAGAGTATGGAAGGTTTGGTTTGGAGAAGTTCATGGAAATGGTGAATTTAAAGCCATCAAAAGCGATAATCTAATTGAATCATTCAAGAATGCTTACAATGATATTGACCAGCTTCCACTTCCTTTTTCGCTTGTAGAATTAGGTTCTCAGGTATTTGGATCTGAAAAGAAGTATTACAAAACACTGAGAAAAGTAGCCATATCTGTTGCGACCGAGAAGGTTGAAAGAGAGATAAAGAGGGAAGATCGGTACGTGATAATGCTACTCAAAGCTCTTGACAGCCTTGATGAGAGTATAAACATCCTTGAGGAGAAATTAAGGGACATCGAAGAGGTAAGGGAGAGCGAGGTAACAAAGGAATTCGGGAAAAAGATTGACGAGTTGAAAAGGCTGAGAAGGTTAATTGAGCGTGAAATAGAAGAGGTCATAGTAAAAATTGCACCCAATTTATCTGAAATTCTTGGGCCAGTTATTGCCGCTAGACTTCTTGAAAAGGCTGGTAGCCTGGAAAAACTTGCTTCTTTGCCTGCAAGCACGATACAGATTCTTGGTGCTGAGAAAAGTCTCTACAAGGCCATCTCAAGGATGAAGAGAGGTAAGCCGGCCAGAACTCCAAAGCACGGTATTATTTATCAGCATCCCTTTATTAGAACACTTCCGAAGAAAAAGAGAGGGAAAATGTCTCGCTTCATGGCTGCAAAGCTTGCTATTGCTGCAAGGCTGGACTACTTCAAGGGTGAGCTTAAAGAGGAGCTTGCTGAAAGTGTTAGAAGGAAATACGAAGAGTTGGTGAGAGGGAGAGCATGAAGATAGTTAGGGAGATAATGCATAATGTTTTCCTTGCGAAGAAAGATGGAAAGGAACTACTCGTAACAAAGAGCAAATATCCGCCTCACTACGGCGAAAAGAAGTATGGGGATTATAGAGAGTGGATTGCTGTAAGGAGCAAGCTTGCAGCAATGATTCTCAAAGGATATACAATTGAAATCAAACCAGATTGGAAAATACTGTATCTTGGTGCAGCGAGTGGGACAACAGTCAGCCATCTTGCAGACATTCTGGATAGGGGTATTATTTATGCTGTTGAGTATTCGGCAAAGCCATTTGCCAAGTTTTTGACGCTTGCTGAGGAGAGGAGAAACATAATCCCTATTCTTGAAGATGCATCAAAGCCCTGGATGTACAGCGGGATTGTGGAGAAGGTGGATCTCATCTACCAGGATATTGCCCAGAAGGAACAGATAAAAATATTTAGTAAAAATGCAGACGTATTTTTGAAGAAAGGTGGAAATGGTTTGATTATGGTAAAAGCCAGGAGCATAGACTCGACAGCCGAACCTCGTGATGTGTTCAGGAGGGTTATTGATGAGCTGTCGTCAAAATTTGAGGTTGTGGCCCATGGCCCCCTCGAACCCTTCCATAAAGATCACATCTATGTGCATGTGGTGAAAGAATGAGACAACGCTTTGTTCTGGATACCACAGCAATAACGGATGCCGGTTTGAGGATGAAAGAAGGGTATGAATCTGTTTGCGACTCAGCTCAGGAAATCCTTGATCTGATCGCTAAAGCAAGGCTTAAGCTGGAAATAAGCTGCTACATTCCTTATCCAACGGTATATGGTGAGCTAATAAGTTTCCTCCGCAGAAACAAATGCAGCGATGAGGTTTTCGTAAAGCTGGACACGTGGCTTGTGAAGAAAACTCCAAACCGTTATGAAGTCAAAATTCCGGCGGCAATATTCTATGAGTACGTTCTCACAATGCGGCAGAAAATAAATCGTGGAAGAAAGCTTGCAGAAGAATTCATCTGGGAAAGCTCAGCCATCTCAACAAAAATAGAGGATAAGGAGAAGCTCCAGCAGGAAATTGGTAATCTGATAAGCAAATTCAGGGATAAATACAGGGCTACACTCCGCCAGGGGATACTTGACAGCTCACCAGATCTTGACGTTTTGTTGCTTGCAAAGGAGCTTGAAGCTGGAGTTGTTAGTAGTGATGCGGGAATAAGAAAGTGGAGCGAACGCATGGGACTCAGATTTGTTGAAGCCTCGAAGTTTCCAAGAATGCTCAAGGAGTATCTTGCCCTTATTGAAGAATGCCCCAAAGCGGTTAAGATGAGGAAGGAACCAGATGAAGAGGACATTGTTTAAATTTTTGTTTCACTGTAAGGCATTACATTTTTAAATCCCTTTTCACCAGCGGAAGTTTGTGAACAGGATAGAGAGGCCCCGTGGCACAAGAGACTTTCTGCCCGATGAGATGGAGAAGAGAAGAGCAATTGAATCTATTATGCGTAAAATAGCTGAAAGCTACGGCTATCGTGAAATCCAAACACCCACATTCGAACATCTTGAGCTATTCACAATCAAATCTGGCGAGGGTATTGTAGAAGAGATATATGCATTTAAGGATAAAGGAGGCAGGGATTTAGCCCTCCGTCCTGAATTAACTGCCCCTGTAATGAGGATGTTTGTGAATGAGTGCTCGGTAATGCCTCGCCCACTACGCTTTTACTATTTTGCAAACTGTTTTAGATATGAGAGACCACAGAAGGGGAGATACAGGGAATTTTGGCAGTTTGGTGTTGAACTTATTGGTTCTACATCACCTCTTGCGGATGCCGAAGTAATTTCTCTTGCGTACACCATCATGAAAGAATTAAAGCTGGACTTCGAGCTGCACATAGGTCATGTTGGTTTGCTCAGACATCTGTTGAGAGATCTTGAAGAAGATAAAGCCTCAAAAATAATGAGGTTGATCGACAAAAAGGACGAAAAAGGGCTTGAAAGTTATCTGAATGAGATAGGAGTCTCGAACGATCTAAAGGAAAGTATACGAGCAATGATAGAGCTGGCTGGAGGCAAAGATGTAATAGAAGATGCAGGAAAAATCATACCGGATTTTGATTTTACACACATCGAGACTCTCTGCAACATCCTTGATGCTCTTGGTGTGGAGTATACCCTCAATCTCGGAATAGCAAGGGGGCTGGACTACTACACTGGCGTTGTTTTTGAAGCGTATGCAAAGCATGGTTTGGGGGCACAGAAGCAGATATGTGGTGGAGGAAGCTACAGACTGGCCCATCTCTTTGGCGGTGAAGATGTACCATCAACGGGCTTCGCGCTGGGCTTTGATAGGATTGCAGAGATATGTGAGATTAAAACTCTAGGAAAGAAGACTGTTGCGGTAGTAAACTTCAGTGGGCTTGAGAGTGAAGCATTCAAAATCGCGGATCAGATCAGGGAGAATACTGATGTGCACGTTGTAGTCGATGTAATGGAGAGGAATATTAAAAGACAGCTCAGCTACGCAAATGATATAAATGCAGATCTGGTCGTAATAGTGGGGAAGAGAGAGATCCAGGAAGGTAAGGTTACGGTTAAAGATATGGAGAGCGGGGAACAGAGGAAGTTGACACTTCAGGAGCTGATTAATGAGTTAGGTTCATAGGCGAATATTTAAGTTTGTATATGGAGAATCTAGATGTAATATAAGTTTAGGAGCTGTGTTATGCCATCGGCAAAGTTTTATATACCCTTCAATTGAAGCCAAGGGAAAGGAAATAGAAGGAGGATGGTGAAAATGGCCAAGGAGAAGGAGCACATTAATGTTGCCATGATTGGGCATGTAGACCACGGAAAGAGCACAATGATTGGTAGACTCCTCTATGAAGCTGGAGAAATCCCAGAGCACATCATTGAGAAATTCAGGAAGGAAGCTCAGGAGAAAGGTAAGGCAACATTCGAGTTCGCTTGGGTCATGGACAAGCTTAAGGAGGAGAGAGAAAGAGGTATTACAATCGACGTAGTTCACAGAAAGTTCAACACACAGAAGTACGAGGTAACAATTGTAGACTGCCCAGGCCACAGAGACTTCATCAAGAACATGATTACAGGTGCATCCCAGGCTGACGCTGCAATCCTCGTCGTCGCTGCTGATGACGGTGTGCAGGCTCAGACAAAGGAGCACGTATTCCTCTCAAGAACCCTCGGTATCAACCAGATGATTGTAGCTATCAACAAGATGGACAAGGTGAACTACGACCAGAAGAGATACGAGGAAGTAAAGGAGGCTGTTGCGAAGCTCTTGAGGATGGTCGGTTACAAGGTTGACGAAATCCCGTTCATCCCGACATCTGCCTACAACGGAGACAACGTACTTAAGAAGAGTGACAAGACACCCTGGTACGACGGTCCAACACTCTTCGAGGCTCTTGACATGCTCAAGCCACCAGAGAAGCCAGTTGACAAGCCATTGAGAATCCCAATCCAGGATGTATACTCAATCAGTGGTGTCGGTACAGTTCCAGTAGGTAGAGTTGAAACAGGAGTTCTCAAGGTCGGTGACAAGGTTATCTTCGAGCCAGCCGGTGTCACTGGAGAAGTAAAGAGCATTGAAATGCACCACGAACCAATCAAGGAAGCTTACCCAGGTGACAACATCGGTTTCAACGTCAGAGGTGTAGGTAAGAACGACATCAGAAGAGGAGATGTTTGTGGACACCCAGACAACCCGCCAACAGTTGCAAAGGACTTCACAGCACAGATTGTCGTACTCCAGCACCCAACTGCAATTACAATTGGCTACACTCCAGTAATTCATGCACACACAGCTCAGGTTGCATGCAGGTTTGTTGAACTGCAGAAGAAGATCGACCCAAGAACCGGTCAGGTCAAGGAGGAGAACCCACAGTTCCTCAAGACTGGTGACGCTGCAGTGGTCAAGCTCGAGCCCACAAGGCCAATGGTCATCGAGAAGGTCAAGGAGATTCCACCACTCGGCAGATTCGCTGTCAGAGACATGGGTATGACTGTTGCAGCTGGAATGGTGCTTGACGTTACCCCGAGAAAGTAAATTCCTTTAATTTTTATTTTTAGGTGTTGAACATGCCAATAAAGGGATATAAGGCCAGGATCAGGCTTTCAGGATTGAACCCAGCAGATCTCGACAGAATATGCAACCAGATCAAAGAGATTGCAAACAAGACAGGCGTTGAAATGAGCGGTCCAGTGCCACTTCCAACGAGAAGACTTGTGGTACCAGTTAGGAAGTCTCCCGATGGCGAGGGCAGTGAAACATGGGATCACTGGGAAATGAGAATTCACAAGAGGCTCATCGACATCGCGGCAGATGAAAGGGCTCTTAGACAGATAATGAGGATACAGGTCCCGAAGGACGTTAACATTGAAATAGTTCTTGAAAGCTAATTTTCTTCATGCTTCTTAAAATTACTTTTCTTGGAACATCTGGTACAGTCCCTAGTGTAGAGAGGAATCCATCAGCTATTCTTATTCAATATGAAAGCCAGAGAATTCTCTTTGATTGTGGGGAAGGCACCCAAAGACAGATGATGGTAGCAAAAACTGGATTTAGAAACCTGAATGCCATCTTCATAACCCACTTACACACCGATCACTTTATCGGATTATTTGGTTTGCTCGAAACAATGTCTCTTAATGAGAGGAAAGATAAACTAACCATATATTCACCAAAAGCAAGATTTCTGGCATCACTTTTCAAAGCGTTCGGATATAACAACCTCGGATATCCCATCGAGGTTGTTGAGCTGAAAGATGGTGATGTGGTCAATTTTGGTAACTTTAGAGTTGTTGCTTTCAAGACAAACCATATTGTGCCTAGTTTGGGTTATGCCTTTATAGAGAAGGATCGCCCCGGAAAATTCTATAGAGATAAGGCTGAAGCTCTTGGCATACCCCCTGGCCCCCTGTACTCCAAGCTAGTCAAGGGAGAGAGTGTGGAAGTCAATGGGAGGATTATTACACCCGAGATGGTTGTTGGTTCACCCCGTCCAGGAAGAAAAATAGTCTATACTGGTGATACCCGCCCAACCGATAAAACGCTTGAGATTGCGAAGAATGCGGATGTGCTAATTCATGATGCATCCTTCACATCTGATTTGCAGGACTGGGCGGAAGAAACAAAGCACTCCACAGCAAGGGAAGCTGCTGAAATTGCCAAGAAAGCAGGGGTTTTACAGCTCGTTCTCACACACATCAGTGCGAGATACTCTAAAGACCCTTCACCACTGCTGCGTGAGGCCAAGGAAGTCTTTGAGAATACTGTGATTGCCAAGGATTTCATGACAATGGAAGTCAAGTACAGGGATTAGTGTTTGAAAATATACTGACCTTAGTCTTATATTACTCTCTAAAGGTTCTCTGCTCGGATGAGTAGTGGCAATAATAGGGCGATATTCAGCATTTCACTGGCGGCATTTACGGCAATGGTAGGTGTTGGTATTGTAGTGCCATTGCTACCAATCTTTGCCAGGAGTTTAGGAGCGACCGGTGTATGGATTGGTTTAATTTTCTCGGCTTTCTCGTTTTCAAGAATAATTTTTCTCCCGGTTTTTGGGAGAATGAGTGATAGGTATGGGAAAAAGAGAGTTATAAGTATCGGACTCGCTTTTTACAGCATTATCTCCCTGGCATATCTCCTTTCGAAAACACCCTTTGAGCTGACCGTGGTCAGGCTCATTCATGGGGTAACTTCGGCTATGGTCATACCGGTCGCTATGGCTCTGGCTGTTGAATCGGCCCCAGATGGTATGGAAGGCAGACACATTGGTATATTCAACTTTGCTTTATTTTCCGGATTTGCAATAGGTCCCACGCTTGGAGGTTTGTTTACAGATCTTCTGGGGATAAATTACGCCTTTGTTTCCATGAGTGTTTTAAGTTTAATCACCCTGACATTGACAATACTCACATTTCCAGAAACAGGTAAAAAAGAATCAAAAGAGAGATTTCGAGATAATCTTAGGAATAAGGTTGTTAAGGCAGCGCTGATTTTTAGGACGCTTAATGCGATCGGAAGAGGGAGTATAATGATTTTCCTGCCAGTTTACTGTGGAATACTTGGATTCACTTCGACAAAGATAGGTTTACTTGTTTCGTCAACCCTGATGGTTTCTGCAATCGTTCAGCCCACGGCAGGGAAGATTGCTGATAAGATGGGTGTTGTAGTTCCTGTGGTTATAGGAACATCTTTTTCAGCGCTGATTTTGTTTTTGATTCCGCAGTTCGGATCGTTTTATTCTTTGATCACTTTATGCATCTTGTTTGGTATTGCAAGTGCAGTAAGCATTCCGGCAATAGAAGCTGCCATTGCGAGAGAGGGGAAAGCTTTCGGTGGGGTTGGTGGATTAATGGGAATCGTTTCAGCATCGAGAAGTCTGGGGAGATTGATTGGTCCACTCATTTTGGGGGTTGTGTTCGATCTGGCTGGAGGAGGTCTGGTGGGTATTAAGGGTGCTTTTTCTGTTGCCGCGCTGCTCACTGTTTTCTCAGCAATTGCGTTCTGGTTTGCGATGAAACCATGAAAACCATGAAATGGAAACAAAAATCCAAAAAATCAACCTATTTGGGGAATTATCAAGAAATCAAAAAGAGTGATAAAATCAGGAAAGAAATCTTTCAAGTCTGTTGATCGCTTCAGCGATATTCTCTCTTGAAGTGGCGTAACTCAACCTCACCCAGGTTGTGAAGGCTTTTCCAAATGCACTGCCGGGTGTTGTTGCCACGTATTCTTTTTTCAGGAACTCCTCACAGAACTTCATGCTGTCCATACCAACGTCAATGAACATGTAGAATGCCCCTCTAGGTGGTGCGTATTTTATGCCCAGCCTGTCCAGTCCCTCAATCAGCAAATCTCTGCGGGCCTTGAATTCAGCAACCATTTCTTCAACACACTTCTGATCACCCTTGAGGGCTGCAATTCCTGCATACTGAACAAACGATGTTGCATGACTTACGGAATGGGACTGTATTTTTGCCATTTCCTTTATTATCCACTCTGGAGCTATGGCATAACCAAGTCTCCATCCAGTCATGGCGTAGCTCTTTGAGAATCCATTGATTATTATGGTTCTTTCGAGCATTCCATCCAATCTGGCGATACTTGTGAATTCTCCATCAAATATTATCTTCTCGTAGATTTCATCTGACATCACGAGCAGATCGTTATCGATTGCGAGGTCTCTTACCTTTTTAAGGAACTCTTTTGGATAAACTACACCCAGCGGGTTGCTGGGAGAGTTTATTACGATCAGTTTCGTTTTATTGCTTATGTAATCTTCTATTGGTGCGTCTTCGAATCCTTCAGCGTGTGGAACCCACACAACTTTCCCTTCAGCCATCAAAACACACGGCTCGTAGCTAACCCAGGAAGGATCGAGGAGGATGACCTCGTCGCCCCTGTCTATAATGCTCAACATCGCCTCAAAAATCGCATACTTTGCGCCAGGAGTTACGATTATGTTTTTTGCATCAACATCGAGTCCATCTGCCCTAGCTTTTTCCACAATAGCATCGATCAGCTCCGGAACTCCTTTGGAGGGTGTGTAGAAAGTTTTACCCTCATTGAGGGCTTTAATGGCTGCATCAATAATGTGTTGGGGCGTTTTAAAATCTGGCTCCCCAACACCCATATCTATTACCGGCTTACCCTCTTTTGCCAGCTTTTTAGCAGCAGCCGAAATGCTGAGAGTTGCAGACGGTTGAACCGCCTTAACCCTTCCGCTGATCATATTCCTTGAGCCTCCTGACAAGCTTCACTGCAGCCTCGACAGCTCTCTTGGCATAATCCACTCTTTCATGGGCTGCAAGTCTTCCCATTCCTGGGCCGGATATACCGAGGGTTACGGGCTTGTTGTATTCGAGGCTCAGGTCCATGATTTTTCTCGCTGCATGCTGAGCAACCACTTCATCGTGCTCAGTATCGCCCTCTATCACACAACCAATTGTGGCGACAGCATCAACATCTCCCTTCTCTAGAATTCTCTTTACAGCTATGGGTGCATCAAAAACGCCTGGCACGCGTATAATGTCTGTAATCTCAGCCCCAAGAAACTCGGCATGCTCTTTTGCGAGAATCTCCATCATGTACGTAATGTCTCTGTTGAATTCTGCAACGACCAGCCCGAGCTTTATTTTCTCCATAATATCACCGTTTAAATCGGAGTCTGCACAACTATATAATATTAGCCTTATGTGGTGGGGATGTAGAATTAGTGGGACTTAGTAAAATATCTTTTTGGAAATATCAAAAAATTTTTTTGCAAAAGTATATGAATACTTTATTTGAAAGAAAAAAGTTATCTCAATATGGGTCCAACGTCCTCGAATCCCTGTCTTTGCCCTGTTCCAGCCAGTTTTTGCAATTTTTTCTGATTCAGAAGCAAGTCAATTGCATTTCTGACATGCTCTCTAACTCTGTTCTCAGTCACCATAAGCAGCTCTTTCTCATCCTTTGCCTCGTCCTCGTGAACAAATACCTCGATTATATGGGTATTCGTCATGAGCTGGGCCATTATCAATCCCATGGATGCTTCATGAGCACACTGCTTGTCTATGGGTTTGCTGCCTGGCATTCCCATTGCAATGACTATATCGCAACCTCTCTCCTCTATGAGTTTCTTGGCCGCTACAGGCAAATCCTTTATTCCCGGAACAGTGTAGCGCTCGTAAGGTAGAGAGCAGATTTTTCTGAGCTCGTCTATTGCTATCTTTCCCATGTTGACACGGGCAAAGGTCGTATCAACAATACCCACCTTCATAGCCCGTGTCTCCTGAGCACATCCATTGCTGTGTGCAGCGCCGGTTTTGCCACGCCTTTCCTTACGAGTATGTCCTGAACGGCTGCAAGAGTCGCTATTATGTGCATTTTGCCAACATTACCCATGTTTCCGATTCTGAAAATCTTGCCCTTCAGGTGCTCCTGCCCACCAGAGATCGTTATGCCGTATTCACTCTTGAGGGTGCCGCGAAGTTCCTTGTCGGTAATTTCGGAGGGCATTTTTATTGCTGTAACGGTGTTGGAGTAGTTGCTGTACTCGTTAAGTTCGGGGAAGAGTTCCAGCCCTGCCTCGATCACCCATTCTCTTACAGCCTCACTCAAAGCTCTGTGCCTCTTTATTCTGTTTTCAAGTCCTTCCTCCTCTATTATTTTCAACGCTTCTTCAAGAGCAAAGAACAGGGGTACTGCAGGAGTGTAAGGAGTCTGCAAGTCGGCAATCTTCTTTTTGTATGCTGCAAGATCCAGATAGAACGGAGCCTTTTCATTGTAGAATTCCCATGCCCTTTCGTTTACTGCAACAGCCGCCAGACCTGGTGGAGCTCCAATACACTTCTGCGAACCGACGATTGCAACATCAACACCCCATTCGTCCATTTTGACTTCGTCTCCACCAACCGAGGTGATACCGTCCATTATAACGAGTGCATCATACTGCTTTGCAAGCTTGGTTATTTCCTTTGCCGGGTTGAGAATACCTGTAGAGGTTTCGTTGTGGACAAACGCAACAGCTTCACTTCCGTTATCGAGTGATTCCTTGACCTTATCGAGGTCTATTGAAGTGCCCCATTCGAAGTGGAGATGGTCAACTTCGGTGTAGCGGGATGCGATTTTTGCAAGCCTGTCTCCAAACTTACCGTTGTCAATACAGGTGATCTTTTTGACTTTTGAGAAAGAAGCAATCGCCGCCTCCATTCCTGATGTACCCGATCCAGAGATTATGTAAACATCGCCCTTCGTGCCAAAAAGCTCTTTGAGCCCTTCAATGCAGTATTTCATTGTTTCAGAAAATTCCTTGCTTCTGTGACCTATCATCTGCCTGCTCATTGCTCTGATTATTCTCTCATGCAGATGCACGGGTCCGGGAATCATGAGCAAACCTTCAGGTTTCATATCCATCCCAACCGCTCAGCTTACAACACACTTTTTAATATTTTTCCCAATTTACTTTTTCATTTCTTTCATCTTTTCATACTCTTCAATTCTTTTCTGAGCCACCTCGGCTATCCTTCTTATGATCTTGGTAGAACTGCATAATTCACACTCTTCTTTTGCAGTAATTCTCACAATTTTTGTATTCAGGCCTCTCTTTTCGAGTTCTTTTTTGAGCCATTCTTCGTTGAAGTGCTGATCATGGCCTAGCGCAATTATATCCGGCTTAAGTTCCATAATTGGCCTGAACATATCTTCTTCATCGCCGAGAATAGCCTTATCAACGTATTTTAAAGATTCTACAACTCTCCTCCGCTGTTCCTCTGGAATTATTGGTTTAGGTTTGTGTCTGACGTTCTTTTCTCTTGCAACTATAACAATGAGCTCGTCACCAAGTTTTTTTGCTTCTTTGAGGAATCTGACGTGTCCTGGATGAATAATATCAAACGTTCCAGTAGCAACGACCCTTACCATATCTGGAGAGCAAATCTGGTCGACTTAAAAAGCCTTTGATGGCTATCATCATTCATCTATCACTTCGATTTCAATTCTGTTACCTCTGCTGTCGTAGCACCTCCAGCTTTTCTCATCATATGGATAACCCACGATAATGTGGACTCTTCCGTATTTCGAGAACAGATGTAGATCCTCTGCGGACGGCTCAATGTTTCTTGACGGGTGACTGTGAACCGTACCGTAAATTTTCATTCCGAGTGGGAGCATGTCCGTGTAGATTACCGCACTCATCTCGCCCGATTCAGAGGGGAGGAAGATGAGTTCGTTTATTACACCTTTCTTTCCGGTAAGCAGGGCCACAAATTCGTAGGGGTATGAATCTCTTGCAGCGGCAAGTATCATCTCGAGAAGACTTCTGGTTATTTTCATACTTTTGATAATTCCTGTAGAGGATAAGTATTTTTACCTTTGCGCTAATTTTTGATCTCTTTCGCTTTAATAGTATTCGTAGCTTTAGTCGTCTATCTTTTTATTTGGAAGTTTTATTGGTTAAATCTGTTATTTTTATTTTCTTATTTTGATGGATAGGGAGTTTATACAGCGTGGTTTCGTTTAAACCCTACTAGATTTTATTTAGATTTGAATAAGTCTGGTCAGAGCAGATTAAATCTAATTTAAAGCTCAATTACAAAGTCGTCCATCTTTATAAATGAACTGCATTACTGGAGGTCGACGACAAAGGGTCGCCATAGCGCCAAGCAGAAACCTTTAAATTGGAAGAAAAGAGAAAATTATCAGTGGTTAAAATCGATTATATGATGTTAAAATCACTACACTATACTCTTTATTATTTTTAATTCTTGTGCTCAGTTAAAATCGATTATATGATGTTAAAATCACATATCGGACAAATCTTTTCTAAAGCATAGATCTCAGGTTAAAATCGATTATATGATGTTAAAATCACATATCGGACAAATCTTTTCTAAAGCATAGATCTCAGGTTAAAATCGATTATATGATGTTAAAATCAGACTACAGTAGGATTGAAAGGACTGGCTGGTATTCGATGGAACAGAGGTTCTCTCTAGCGTTAAAATCAGACTACAGTAGGATTGAAAGCTGTATTCGCAAGAACAGGTTACAACAGTGTCAGTAGGTTAAAATTAAGCTAAAATTTTTGCAATACTCAAAAACTCCACAAGTAAAACCACTCTCCACCATAATTTACGAGCCTGCCACCATCTGGAAACTCGTTGCTGAGGGGTCGTATTAGACAGTCAGCTCCAACAAGCTTTGCGACTCTAATTATGTGGTGGTAAAGCTCCATTGGTGGTCTTATTGAATAAATCAGGCTAGCATCACGATATATCTCAAGTTTTGGATTTGTAATATCATCAGTAATGTATCTGATCTCTCCATCAGACTCCAGGTCAAGTATATCTACAGCAAAGACTTCTAACCCTTCTTTGGCTAGGAGCCTTGCAACAGTCCAGTTTTTGCCAATTCCCACCTCAACAACCTTTCCGCTGTAGTTCTTTGAAATATATCTGGCAATTATTTCTGGGCGCACATTTTTATAACTCTCTTAACAAACTTAAAAATGTGCTGTCAATAATCATTAGGGATTACAGTATTAAGGATTTTCAGGATATAGTGTCCATTGATCGCGAGGCATTTTCACCAAAAAATCCGACATATGACGTATATGTGTATTTAACATATGGCAGTGATTTGCTCGTTGCAGACATTGGTGGTAAGATTGTGGGGTATATTTCTATCATGGAGATTGGAATGGAGGCAAAAATTCTGTCATTTGCTGTTAAAAAAGAATTTAGGAGGAGAGGGATAGGTAACAGGCTACTTGATACTGCCATTAGAAGATGTAAGGAAAAAGGAAAAATAAAGATATTTCTTGAAGTAAGAGTGTCCAATGAGGCAGCACAGAGATTATACAAAAAAAAAGGGATTTGAAATCGTTGGAACGATCCCCAACTACTATTACGATGGGGAAGACGCGTATCTAATGGTGCTGAACCTCGCAGGGCAATAACTCGAGAAACTCTCTGATTTTTGGATTTCTCAGAATCTCTTCTGGTGGTGTTTCCTTAAATACTTCTGATATTCCCTTACACAGGGTAAGGATAGCTTTTTTATGCTCAGCTTTGCTTTTGTGGATATGCACTGGCTGTACACCAAGTTGATCATAGGCTTTAAAGTGCCCGTTAGCAATACCTGCTTCTTCGAAAAACCTTTTCATGTGGAACAACGTCAAATGCAGAAGTACGAGCTCTTCTTTGTGCATTTTAACCACCTTCTAGCTGGTTGGTAGCTTACAGAACTAGTAGAAAAAGTTTTTTGTAAGGATATACTGATACATACAATGACATACAAATCTAGTGTAATCAAAATATTTAAAATATGGTATTCTTATCAAAATCAATGAAGCTGTTGCTTAGCAGAAAGGACACAATGAGACTTCTCATACTGTCGGAGCTCATCATAAACAAGCAGTGCAACCAGAGAGATATTGCAAGGAAGTTTGGTCTTACGCCGCAAGCTATATCGGAACATTTTAAAGATCTCATTGCTGAAGGTTTTATTGTCGTTGTTCATAAAGGTTATTACGAGGTAACGGAGAAGGGAATTGAGTGGCTAACAAAAAATCTGCTTGACCTGCATTTATTCTCTGAGGAGTTGGTAAGGAAACTGTATTCGAAGTCTCTTGTCGCGATTGCTGTTGGAGATATTGTTGAGGGTGATCCTATTGAATACTGGTTCCAGGATGGATACATTTACGCAAAGAGAAAAGAAGGTGGCAATGGTGTTGCAATGACATCTGCAACCGATGGCGAAGATGTACTCATTAAACCAACAAGCGGATTTGAACCGCCAAAGAAGGGGGAAATAGTGGTTGTTAAAATCCCGGATGTCGGGGAAGGTGGAAGCAGGAAAGTGAATATCTCTGCATTCAGAGAATTCATTAAAAGCAGACCCAGAAGCATCGTGGTTGCAATAGGCATAGAAGCGCTGGTAGCATGCAGAAAAACCGGGATAGAGCCAATATTCTTTGGAGCCAAGGATGTTTGTGTTGAAGCTGCACATCACGGGAGCGGTGTAATCGTTGCTTGTACCGAAAGCATGGTTGACGATCTGTTGAGAAGATTAATCGAGGAAGAATTGAGATTTGAAATAAAGGAGTTTGTAGATTAGAGGGGTGAGATTAATATTGGTTTTGAGATATTATATCTAGTTTTGGTACAAAAAACGAAAAGGATAAAAACACAACTCCGACGGCTCGGGATAAATGCTAATTAAACTTTACACTCTCGATAAAATATTGCGGGGTCATGGCAGTATTATAGCACTGTTCAGCAAAAGATTTAAAACATGAGGATTTGATTGTTCTGGATTATCGAGGTGTCCACATGGAGATAAGGCTGGTTGAACTGCTGCTAACGGCGGAGATATATAATAAATTCAAGGAGCTGAGCGAAGACGATATTCCAAAGGAAATTAGGAAGCTATTCTATGGAAAGAATGGAATTTGCAGACCGTTGGTAGTGAAGGCTGACTTGGCTGCTAAGTTTATTGGAGATAGTAATGTGGATCAGATAATAAGAACGATGCCGTTCATAGATTTCAATACTTTCACAAAGCAGCTTAAACTTACGTCTTTTGAAATAGCAGTAAAATGGTTCGCGCAGAAGGCCGGAAAGGAGATAATAGAGAACAACCCGGTTCTGGCCTACTATTATGAGAACTACGATTCTCTAGGAGTTTCATACGAGGAGGCAAAGAGAAGAAACAAGCCAAAACACAGCGATAGAGAATGGCTCAAGAGTGTGATTGCAGAGTTTGAGAAGAATCCGGACACAGCTGAGATGCTTGGATTGGTCAGAATCTACTCACCAGAGGACATAAAAGTAGATCTTAGTGATGTCGCGCTGGATGATGATCAGATTGAAGAAATAAAGAAACTTGAAGTGGCTATTGAAGAACGCAACTATCTGAAGCGGATTGGTTTAACAGATATTGGCAAGCTCCTCTTTATTGGTCCTCCAGGAACAGGTAAAACGACAACGGCAAGAGCATTGAGTAAGAAACTCCATCTGCCTCTTGTTGAGGTAAAACTCTCTATGATAACAAGCCAGTACCTTGGTGAAACTTCGAAGAACATTGAAAAAGTGTTTGAGATAGCGAAGAGACTCAATCCGTGTATCCTTTTCATTGATGAATTCGATTATGTTGCCAAAACGCGAACGAGCGATGAGCATGCAGCCGTTAAGAGGGCAGTAAATACGCTGCTTAAGTCAATCGATGAGGTAAATCTCGTCGAGGACGGAGTAATTCTTATTGCTGCAACCAATCACCCAAGCCTGCTTGACCCAGCGGTCTGGAGAAGATTTGATAAAATTGTGGAGTTCCCTGAACCTTCAGAGAGAGTTAGAAGAAGAATCTTTGAGCTTACGCTGGAAAAGATTCCAGGCGAATACGATATTGATGAGTTGGTTAAAATTACGGATGGGTTTACCGGTGCGGAAATAAAGCTTGTGATAAGAGAGGCAGTCCTAAAAGCCCTGCTGAAAGGTAGAAAGGAAATAACTCAGGAAGACCTGCGGAATGCTGTTGAAGACGTTAAAGCGAGGTTGCACCTCAAGAAATCCTACTGACTATGAAAGTTGTACTGCTTGGGACCGGTGACTCTCCGGGAACGCCAGTCATAGGTTGCCACTGTAAAACGTGTGAGGATGCTAGAAAAAATGGGTGGGAGAGAAAGCGCTTTTCAGTACTCATACAGAACAAGGGCAAAAACCTACTCATCGATACATCGCCAGATATGAGATCTCAGCTACTTTCTATGGGCATAGACAGAATTGATGCGGTGATATGGACACACTGCCATTACGATCATTTTGCAGGTTTCGGGGATTTTTATAGAGTGCAGAGCAACGTAAACGTTTACACCTCTGGCGAGGTACATGAAGATATTGGGAAGTACATGGAATTCATGAAATACAGGAGAATAGAGGTGGAAAGCTATGAGCCGTTTGAACTATTTGGCATGAAAATCACACTGTTCGATGTCAACCACCCACCGCTGAGGAGAAGTCACGGTGTGAGAATAGATTGCGGAGGATTTAAGGTTGTTATAAGCGGAGATACAAACAAAAATTTGCCAAGCAAGAGCCTTGCCGAGATGATGGATGCAGATCTCTTTATCGTTGAGGCTTTGGCTCCGGAAGGGTATAGGTTCAAGAAACACATGAATGCAAAGGAAGCTTTGCAGCTTGCAAAGGAAATAAGGGCTAAAAAAGTTGTTTTGACTCATCTGGGTCATTTCTTTCCACCCCACGATGTGGCGGTAAAGAAATATCCTCTCGGTAGCGATTTCCAGACTTTTCTTTTTGGTGAGGAGGCAACTCTGGATGAGTTCCTCTAGTCTCGGGCTCGATATTGGGGGTGCAAACCTCAAATTTGCAACTCCAAGCAAAGGAAAGATCATTTATTTTCCTATCTGGAAAAGATGGAAAGAGCTTGCGGATGTTTTGAAAAAAATCGACGATGAATTCAGGCCAGAGAGGGTGGGTGTGGTTATAACGGCAGAACTTGCGGATGTTTTTAAAAGCAAGGATGAAGGGGTTTTATACGTTTCAAGGGCTGTCGAGAAAGCTTTCCCCAACTCTGAAATATATTTCATGGACATCGATGGAAATTTGAAGGATAGAATTGATAATCCAAGGAATTTTGCCGCAAGTAACTGGGTGGCATCGGCAACTTTTCTCCTCAAAAACTATGATAACTTCGTCTTTGCAGATATGGGCTCAACCACAACGGATCTCATACCTGTAACTGACAAAATCATGGCAGCAAAAACAGATTATGAGCGATTGAAGAGGAAAGAACTCATTTACTTCGGTGTTTTGAGGACACCCGTGTTTTACCTACTTCCGGAATTTGACGTTCCGCTCGTTCCCGAATACTTCGCAATTACGGCTGATGCGTTCATTTTAACGGGAGATATTCAGCCATCGGATTACATATGTGATACGCCGGATGGTGGTGGAAGGGATAAAAAAAGCTGCATGCTCAGGCTTGCAAGAACTGTATGCTGCGATCTCGAAGAGGTGGACAGCGATTATATTATGGCAATTGCAGGTGCAGTGAAGGAAAAAATGGTTGAGAAAGTAGAGAGGGCAATGTTGGAGATCTCTGAGAGGTATGGGCTGGACAAGGTTATCGGATGCGGTTTGGGAGAATTCATTCTTGAAAGAGCAGCTAAAAAAGCTGGATTGCACTACATCTCTCTAACTGAAAAATATGGTGAGATGTCAAAGCTCTTTCCGGCATATGCAATGGCAAAGCTTGTTGAGGGGTTATGAGGATCGTAAAAGTTGGTGGAAGTGTAGCAGCAAGAATAGGGGAAGTTGTTCGAGAGTTAAAGGAAACTGGCGAGGATATACTCATTGTTCCTGGTGGCTGGGTTTTTGCAGACATGGTCAGGGAAATTGACAGCAGAGAAAGGCTGAATCCATCGCATGCTCACTGGATGGCGATTGCAGCGATGGAAATGTATGCGCATTATATCTCAAATTTTGGAGTGGACACAGTTGATGCTAACGAGCCAGCAGATATTGGGGTTTCAGGAGTAGCCGTTCTATTCCCATACAGACTTTTACGGAAAAACGATGAACTTCCCCATTTATGGGATGTAACATCTGATAGCATAGCAGTATGGCTTGCATCGAAGATTGGTTGCAGGGAAGTTGTGAAGGTGACGGATGTTGATGGAATCTATATCGGAGGAAATTTTATAGAGAGAACCACTGCATCCTTCCTTATAGAAAACAAAATCCAAACATGTGTTGATCCTTACTCTCCTCGCTTGATGAAGGATTCTGGAGTCGATATGTTCGTCTGCAACGGAATGGTGAGAGGAAGGGTAAAAGGTTATATAGTGAGAGGAAGAGCCAAAGGAACGCTAATTGAAGGAAAATAGGAGGGGTGTGGATGGACATACACCACTGCATCACGTGTGGAGCTAACCTGGTAGGAACGAATTATGTTGCATTTCCCTGTCCAGCATGTGGAGAGATGATATACAGGTGTAAAAGGTGCAGAAAGCTTGCGAACCCGTATAAATGTGAAAACTGTGGTTTTGTAGGCCCATGAGGTGATAGAAATGGCCAATGTGGTAATGAAGTTGAAGGTAATGCCAAACGACGTGGAAGTAGACCTCGAAGCTTTGAAAGAGAAAGTAAAGGAAGCAGCTCCAGAGAAAGTGGAGATCAGAGACTTCGGAATTCAGCCAATTGCTTTTGGACTGAAAGCTCTGCTCGTTGCCGCAGTTATGCCAGATGAGGAAGGTATCAGTGACGAGTTCGTTGAGAAGATCCAGCAGATTGATGGTGTCGAAAGCGTAGAGGTAGAATCCGTAGAACTTGTGTAATGTGATGAAGCCCGTTGTAATCGTAACCCCGCCCCTAGGGGCAAATTCTTACCTATTAAAAGCTGAGAAGCCGGCTCTGATAGATGTGGGCGGGGATTCCCAGTTCCTTGTTAAAGCTTTGGGGAAGTATGTGAATCCGAAGGATATTGAATTTATTTTTCTTACTCATTCTCATTTTGATCATGCCACTGCAGCTGGCGATTTGAAGGATTGGTTTGGCTGTAAAATAGTTATACACGAGAAAGAGTACGAACTTTTAAGATCTCATGCGTTTTCGTCGCCATTCTTTGCCAAACCATTCGAACCGGATGTGCTTGTGAAGGGTGGAGAAGTCTTCGACCTGGGTGGAATAACGCTTGAAGTAATTCATACGCCTGGACACTCTCCTGGTAGCATTTGCCTGTATGAGGCTGAAAAGAAATGGCTTTTCAGTGGCGATACGGTTTTCCCACATGGAAGCTTTGGCAGAGTCGATCTGCCCGGGGGAGATGCTTTACAGTTGATTCAATCTCTTGAGAAGCTCGCAGAACTCGATGTGGAAAACCTTTATCCGGGGCACGAAGAGATAGTGGAAGGAAATGCAGCTGAACACATCCAGACATCTTTGAGAATTGCGAAACGAGTTTTGTTCTAAACTTTCCAGTGGCCTGTTGGTTTTTGTCTGTAGGGGTTAATAAAAAAGAGAATAGAATTGGTTATTCCGCAGCTTCTCTGAGTATTCTGTAGTATTCGAGTCTCTTTTCTTCAGGCGGTGGTGATGTAATCAGGCTTACAATGATTGCCACTGCTATGTTAAATACGAGTCCTATCGTTCCAGCCATTGCAGGATGGAAGATCAGTGGGAATCCGAGCTTACCACCTATCTGTTTTGCCAGCAACACTGTTATGATCGATCCAACAATTATACCACTGAGAGCACCCTGTCTGTTGATCCATGCCCTCTTTGTTGGGTATATTGCCTGAACAACTGCCGGAAGGAACTGCAAACCACCTGCACAGGCTATGGCAGTTATGTCAAAGATAAGACCGGGCTTTAATACGGCAAGATACCATCCTATAAGTGCCCATGTTATGAGCAGAATTCTGCTCACCAGAACAAGCTCTCTTTCTCCAGCATTTGGCTTTATGTATTTCTGGTAGACATCTCTTGTCAGGATGAGTGATGTGGAGCCCAGGAATGAATCAAGTGTTGACATTGCCGCTGCTGCAGCACCGGCAAGCAGGAAGCCGGCGAGAATCGGGTGGGTGAAGCTGTAAATCATGTATGCCATGACAGCATCTCTCGAACCGAATGCCTTTATCAGCTCGGAAATGAATCCCGGCTCAATGACTCCTGGAACACCCTTGGCATTCAGCACAGCTGCTGCAAGCCCGACAAATGCTGTTGGTATATAGTAGCTGCTCAGGTATGCTACGGTTCCAACACTAGACCACTTGATCGTCCAGGTGTCTCTGGCAGCATAGTACTTAATCCACAGGTGTGGGAGCAGCATAAGTCCTGCGCCATAAACCACGATAAAGCTCAACAACATTTCCGGCTTCCAGGTCATAACGAGCATCTTGGGATTCACTTCCCTAACAGCGTCCATGAGCTGTGGGATACCCTGCGGGAAGAACTTGAACGTTATCAGCAGGCCAGCAATCCAGACTCCAATGTACATCCAGACTCCCTGCAATACGTCTGTCCAGTAAGCAGCCCTTAAACCACCAATTATCACGTATATTGCTGCTATCAGAATAAGTACAAGTGAAGCGGTTTGGTACGGGATGTGTCCTCCACTACCCACTGCCAGTATAATTCCCAGACCTATTGCCTGAACAACTATGTATGCGATGACGAAGAGTGCCTGCACAAGGGCAGTTATCAGTCTGATTGATTCGCTCTGGTAGTAATCTGCAAGTAGATCAGCTGGAGTGATAAACCCTTTGGCTTTACCCAGCAGGAATACTCTCTTTCCGTAAAGGTAGCCCCATACACCTGCAAGGATCACCCAGGCCATTGCAGCAATCCAGAAAGATATGCCTGCTGATGCGTACACAGCCACACTCGTCAGAAATGCAAATGCACTATGATATGTGGAGGCAATAGCAAGAAACACAACTATAAGCCCAGCTTTCCTGCTCAGAACGAAGAAGTCTTCGAGATTTTTCTTGAAACTCCTGCCGGCAACATATCCTATACCAATACATAGCAGACAGTATACAATGATTATTGCCGTTGTGATTGCCCAGACTTCCATCTATGTCACCTCCAGGCCATCTTGGCAGCAGCCACAACAATTGCCAAACCAACAATCCACAAAACAAGCGAATAGAAGTATGTAACGCTCAATCCACACACCGTTGGTTCTGCGCTGTTTACAGCATAAACGGCAAAAATCAGGGCATAGAATCCCACGAATGCCGCTGTCAAAGCCAGATCTATTGGTCTCCTAAACCCCAGATGGGAATCGATTTCATCTATCACTCTCCGGGTCATAATCCACCTCCAGAATTTTATTTTACTTTCCAGCTCTCAATCTTGCAGTCTCCTCATAATCTACAACCAACTCTCCGTCTCTCTCAACAATTTTAACCAAATAGTTTCTGTAAGCAGAATCTATGGAGACTTTCCCATCCTTGACATCTTCCAAAACAAGATCTGGATCTCTTTCTGCGGGATCTCCGTAACCTCCGCCTCCGGGCGTGTTAATAACAATGGTATCTCCTTTATTCAGTATCGCAGTATCTTTTCCAGAAAGAAGCAGTTTTTCACCGTTAGCTTTCAGTATGTAGTGTTCACCTAATGCCCCGTTATGCCCACCATTTAGGCCCCATGGACTGGTTTTAACTCTCTCAGCCGTTATGGACAGCGTGGCTCTTGAAAGCGCTTTAAATGCTCTTCTTATTCCCAGCCCACCTCTGAACTTGCCCGCTCCTCCGGAATCATCTCTCAATGAATACTCCATCACGAGTATTGGATACTCGTTCTCGATGATTTCAACTGGTGTATTCATCGTGTTCGTCATATTCACATGCACACCATCAACACCATCCTTCGTTGGCCTTGCACCCATGCCCCCTCCAATGGTCTCATAGAATGCCCACGACTGTCCGTTGTAAACACCACCCATTACCACGTTGTTCATGCTGCCGTGAGATGCAGCGGGAACCCTGTCTGGAAAGATATTCGACAGTGCCTTTAGAAGAACATCCACAATACGCTGGGACGTTTCGACATTGCCTGCAGCCACTGGAGCTGGTTTTACAGGGTTTACAATAGTCCCTTCCGGAGCATAGATCTCAACAGCTCTGAAGAAACCATAGTTCATTGGAAGCTCAGGATCTAGAACTGCTTTCAACGCAAAGGATGTTGCTGCAGCAGTAACCCCGTATACTGCATTCAAAGGAGCGTTTACCTGTTCATGTGTTCCTGAGAAATCTACCCTGAGTCTATCGCCCTCCACCTCAATTCTGGCATTCAGATTTACCAGCTCATCACCAAGCTCAAGGTAGTCAACAGCTTCATGCTTGCATTCGGGAATCTGGCTGATTTTGGATTTCAGATAATTCTCTGTGTACTCCAGGCTCTTATTCCATGCTTCGAGAACCTCCTTGTGGCCATATTTCTCTACCAGTTCCAGAACTCTCTTTGTGCCAACATTCAATGCAGCAATCTGAGCCTTCAAATCTCCAATTGTGCACTTTGGAACTCTTACATTGGAAGCTATTAATCTGAGAATTTCTTTGTCGAGTTTACCTTTCTTGACGAGCTTTGTAGGAGGGATTACAATACCTTCCTGGAAAAGCTCTTTTGCATCGCTGCTTATGCTTCCCGGAACGCTACCACCAACATCGACATGATGGGCTTTATTTGCGACGAATCCGAGCATTTTACCGTTGTACACAACAGGTTTGAGCAGAGTAATATCGTTCAGATGTGTTCCTGCGATATATGGATCATTTACAACGATTACATCACCATCTTCAACATCTATCCCCTCTCTTTCAAGATATTCAACTATGTTCATCGCTCCAATTGCCATGCTGCCTAGGTGCACCGGGATGTGCTCTGCCTGGGCTATTAGCTCACCGGTAGAAGATAAAACAGCGCAGCTGTGATCCATTCTATCTCTGATGTTCGGCGAGTAGGCTGTATTCCTCAGGATTATTCCCATCTCTTCTGCAATGTATGCTGTGGAGTTTCTTATCACTTCGATAGTGATTGCATCCATAATCAGTCCCTCCTGATCCTTATGCTGCGATATCGATCCACAAAAGCCAGATAATCTGGAGGAACAACAATTGTAGAATCGTACTCCTCAATAATGGCTGGCCCCTCTATTCTTGCCCCGGCTTTTAGCCTGTCTCTATTGTAAATGGGTGTATTCACCCATCCCTCGCTGAAGTAAACCTGTCTGTATGTTTCCGGTTTTGGTGAGTATTCTTCTTCGCGTTCAGCTTTTATTTCTGGTTTGGATACTATACCGATAGCTGTGACCCTCAGGTTGACTAGTTCAACCTGCTCTTCAGGAGAGCTAAAACCGTAGAGAGCTTCATGCTTTCTGTGAAACGCATTTACACACTCTTCCACACATCCTATCCACGGGACAGTGATCTCATACGCCTGACCCTTATAACGCAGATCGACCTGCTGGATTACCTTTACTTCAACATTCTCAACGCTGACTTCTCTGATTGCTTCGTCGGCAAGCTCACCGAATATTCTTTCAATCTCGTCCTCTTCGACCCTATCCGCCGGTTTTATAATACTTCTTACTTTATCTGCTCTGTAATCTGAGAGCAAAAGCCCCAGTGCAGAAAACACTCCTGTACAGAGAGGAATCAGCACAGACTTTACATTCAATTCTTCGGCAAGCTCCACGCCGTGCAAGGGTCCAGCTCCACCAAAAACGTACATCGTAAAATCTCTGGGGTCGTAGCCTCTCTCTATCGTAACCATTCTCAATGCCTTTGCCATCACTGTGTTTGCCAGTTTTATTATGCCAAACGCTGTCTCCTCCATGCTTATTCCAAGTTTGTCTGCAAGCCTGGATATTGCTTCTCTAGCCAAATCTTTCCTCAGCTTTAGTGTGCCTCCACTGAGTTTGTCGCTTAACCTACCGAGAAAGAGGTTTGCATCTGTGATGGTTGGTTCGGTGTTTCCCCTATCATAGCAAGCTGGCCCAGGATCAGCTCCGGCACTTATTGGCCCAACTCTGAGCGCCCCACCCTCATCAACCCATGCAATGGTCCCTCCTCCAGCACTCACTTCTGCCAGATCAATAAAGGGGAATCTGACAGGATAACCAGATCCCTTTACCAGGCGTCCTGCATGAACTTTGCCACCAACCTCATACTCTGAAGTCACTGTTGGCTCATGGTTTACGACTGTGGATGCCTTGGCCGTTGTTCCACCCATATCAAATCCGATAACCATTGAATCTCCAACAACTCTCGAATAGTATGCAACTGCAACAGCTCCTGCAGCAGGTCCAGACTCTATGAACGCTGCCGGCCTCTCGATAGCGTAATCTAATGTGGAGATTCCACCGCTACTCTGCATCACAAGAAATCTGCCCCTGAAACCCTCATTTTTCAGTGTTTCAACCAGATTGGTCAGATATTCTGACATTAGAGGCTTTAGAAATGCGTTTATCACAGTTGTGCTGGATCTCTCATATTCCTTGTACTCTGGATCTATTTCATGGGAGGTAATTACTTCGATACCTGGACATTCTTCCCTAATGATTTCTTTAGCTCTTTTTTCGTGTACAGGGTTCCTGTAGCTGTGCAGAAATGATATTACTGCGATCTCGTATCCTTTGCTGCATATCTTTCTGGCAATCTTACGTAGTTCTTCTTCATCAAGCGGTGTGATAATTTCTCCCTTTGGACCAATTCTCTCCTCAACCTCGTATCTGTCTCTTCGCCGCACTATTGGCTTCGGTTTTTCAAAGAACAGATTGTACAGCTCAGCCCTTCTTTGCCTCCCTATTTCGATAACGTCTTTGAACCCTTTTGTTGTTATTAGTGCGAGTTTAGGTGGCACGAGTCCTTCCTGGCCGAGAAACATGTTGGTACCCAGAGTGGTGGCATGGACGAGCATGTAGATATCCTGGAAATTCAGCTTGGCTGTCTTTACAGCGTTAAGTGCTCCTTCTGCAGGTCGTTTTGGAGTTGTTGGAACTTTTACTATGGAGAATGTCTTTGACTCTTCATCGAAGTAAACGAGATCTGTAAATGTCCCTCCTATATCGATGCCAACCCTGCAGCGCCCCATTTTGTACAACCCCTTTATGCTGCTACAAATTACTTGCACCTTAGTATTTTTTGGATTTTTTGTAATAGTATTTTATTCTAAAATTTTATTATTTAGTACTGGTGTTTGTTCTGTTGCTTCACTGTCTGAATAAGTATATAACAATTTCGAATTTATTTGACGATTTTTGAAGTTTTTTGGAATTATGTTAAAGAATATGCAATGATAATGTGAAAAACATATAGAATTTTCAACTAGAATCTAAAAGTTAGGATTGTTTACTAAATTGCTTATGGTGATAACAATTTGAGATATTCGTTAAAGTATAATTTCATGAATATTTATCTTGATTTTATATTTAATCTTAGTTTAATAGATTTAATATTATATTCTCCTCTTCTTAAGGAGAGTGTAGTAACCACCTAGAAAGCGGGTGCCAGTTGGTAATACATCTGGTTTTTTATACTTAGTATGCTGGCTTGTAGAGACGTAACAGGTACTCTCCGAAACTCTTTTCTAACCCCCCTCATAATCTGATTCAGATTGGCGGATGCTGAGCACAGTTGAGTAGGGCAAAGTATGTATATCTGAGAAGGTGGGGTGTAGAACAATTACATCAATGCGCCCCGGTGGGGTAGCGGATATCCTTGGGGGCTGCGGACTCCCAGACCCGGGTTCAAGTCCCGGCCGGGGCACTTACATCTCCAAAAATTCGATCTATAATATTTGCAACACAAACGATCTTTTTCTAATAACAGTTAGTATTATTTCACTAAATACCTAAAAAATCAGACTTCAACAAGTTTTCCATCCTCTATCTTAAATCTAGCAAAACCTGGCTCAATATCTCCCACAACACTCTGTTCGACACCAACGAGAAAAGTCGTTTCTCCAAAACCTGTAAACTCATCTTCTTTTTTCACTCTGATTATCACGTCATAGAATTTTTCCATCAGTCTGTTTGTTTGATCATCGTAAAGTCCTTCTTGATAGAATCCAAAGAAAGTTACATTCTCGGCTAACGAATCAATCAATCGGAGGGCCTCTCTAAGAGCATTTTGGCCATTGATTGCCACAAACAAAGAGAAACCCGATAATACAATCATATCTTCATCTTTTATCTTTTTGAGGCTATCTGCGAGTGCGTCTAGCCACTTAAAGCTTCCATTCTCACGAATGAAATCAAAAAGATTGCCAAATGCGATACTATCGTTCTGCCCAATTTTTATCGAATATGTTTTATCTAAAATTTTTGCTATATCTGGATATAACTCGGACATCCACTCATACTTTTTCTTTAGCTTTCGACATGCGATATCCGAGTATACAACAAAGAATATTCTCTTTGAAGAGAAATATGGTAGAATATGGTGGAAAAACAGAACGTCTCTCGCCGCTTGAAAGTCATAAACAATTCTTGTTCTCAGTCCTTCCAGCTTTGGTATGAGTTCTTCGAGAGCGTGATATATCATCATCGATTTAATTAATTATTGTAATTAAACTTAAAGTTTTCTACCTATTGTTTTGTTAAACGCATTAATGCGCTTATTCTTATTAATAATAATTTCAATAATTTTAGCCTAAAGGAATAATTAACAAAGAAATGATCTGCAATATATATTTTTTAAATATAGAAATAATTTAGTGTTTGAAAAGTTCTAACTGTTCGGTTTATAGATACATCGGGGCTCGGCAGCTAGATAATCACCTGTCATGGCGTAGGCCCTAGCCCTCGAACCCCCACACATATACCTGTATTCGCATTTTCCACATTTTCCTTTCAATCTATCTGGATCTTTTAAATCCTGGAATATGGGGGAGTTCATGTAAATGTTCTTCAGTGTGTCCTGTCTAACGTTTCCTGCAACAATTGGCAAGAACCCGCTTGGGTATACTTCACCCACATGGCTTATGAAAAACATCCCTCTGCCATCGGTAATTCCGGTCATCCTCTTTATTCCATCTGATGCAAGACTTCTGCCATGTGCCCCAGCAACAATGGGCTTTTCAACGGATTCTATTTCCATCTCCTTTTTGATCTCTTCTAGCTTTGCCCTTAACTCGTGGTAAAGTTTGCCAGGCTCTATGTTGTATATTCCCTCATCCCTCATGTATTCGATTCTTCTCAGGTGTGTTGCCGCCGAACTTTTAACGTTGAGGGGTGTCTCCTTACCCACATCATAAAGCCAGTTGAGAACGTCTTCGAACTCGCGTCCGGATGGCATGTATTCAGCTTTAGCTCTACCAGTTGGCACAACAAAGAAAACGTCCCAGAGAGCTATTTCGTTCTCTATTCCTATCTTCATTATGTTGGGCAAATCGTGAATGTTGAATGTGGTAACTGTAGTGTTAATTTGCCTTGAAATATCCAGTTCCCTAGCCATTTCGAGGATCTCGAGACTGGTCTCGAACGTTCCACGAATACCCCTGAAATAATCGTGAATTTCAGCCTTACTTCCATCCAGACTTATGGCTATTCTTGCAATTCCTGCTTCTTTCAGCTTTTCCAATCTTTCCATCGTTGCAAGCTTCGTTCCGCTGAATGCAATTGCTGTTCTTATTCCCTTTGAAGTAGCGTGCTCGACGATGTCAAAGATATCTTCTCTCATCAGAGGGTCTCCACCAGTAAAAACGACAAGTGGATAGGGCTTTCCGAATTCTGTGATCTGTTCGATGACATTGAATACCTCTTCCGTGGTTAACTCGTTGGGATGCCTTTCCCTCTGAGCTTTGGCTCTACAATGCTTGCATGCGAGCAGGCAGGCTCTTGTGAGCTCCCAGAAGATTATGAACGGCTTCTGCTGCAGGTCGAAGTTATGATGCATACTGTATACACTTGAGTAGGTGGATTTAAGAGTTATCTCGTTTCTGTGTTGATGGAGAAACATTTTTAAATCTCTATTACAAAATAATAATACCGCCGTTGCGGCTGGAGGGTGCCGTAGCACGCGATGAAGTGCCGTCGGCAAGCCGCCAATTCCAATTTTTCTCTCTTTATTGCGCTGCTACAATCCCGTTGGCACGTCTATGAATTCGACTTCGATGCTGAATTCGTTCTTGACAACATTCATGAGCGCTTTAATACCAACTGTTTCGGTTGCATAGTGTCCGGCAAATATTACGTTTAAGCCACCTTCCTTAGCCAGGTGGTATGCTTCATGTTCTGCCTCACCTGTCACAAGCAAATCCAGACCATTATCTATGGCTTGAGAAATTGCGAATGCGCCCTTTCCCGAGACAATGCCAACCTTTTTAACCTTAGCCCCTCCGAATCTGAGAATCTTGACCTCTGTATTCAGAGCTTTTCCAATCACGCTGGCCACTTCTTCAACACTTTTATCTTCGCTAAACTCTCCCGCATACCCGATAGCAGAACCATGGTAACTTCCAAATGGTTCACTAATCTCTGCCCCTAAAATCTTCAAAAGTTGAGCATTGTTTCCTATCTCGGGGTGAGCATCCAGAGGTAAATGGGCTGCATACAGCGAGATTCCATTTTCAAGCAGAAACTTCAATCTTCTTGCCACAATCCCACGAACGTATTCTATACCACCCCAGACAAGACCGTGATGAACCACAAGCATGTCTGCATCTGCCTGTTTTGCTCTCTCAAAACTCTCCATACAGGCATCAACAGAAAAAGCAATTTTTTCGACTTCTCCATTCCCCTCAACCTGTAAACCATTCCTGGATTTATCGCTCCACTCGTTTATTCTCAGGTACTCATCGAGAAATTGTACAATCTCGTCAAGTTTCATGAATCTAAAGTATGCTCCTTAGTATTTTAGGGTAATGGAATCAAAAAGAGGTTTAGAAAAAAGAGTCACTTAATCCAGACTCTTACACCCTCTTCTATAAAGATGATCCTTGCTCCTATCTTGCTGAGAATGTCGGCAATCCTCTCGAGATGTCTTGCCACGAAGACGAGTTCAATAACCTTGTCTATTGTTTGCGGATCTTTTCTTACGGTTTCTTTGAGAACATCCAGAGCTTTTCTGTAGAGATTGTCGATCTCGTCGTCCAATCTTGTAAGCTCCTTCTTTAAATTGGTCGTATTTCCTGTCCTGAGAGCATTTCCAATGAGGTTAAACATTTCTAGGTGGAGTAATTTTATTTTTGAGAATATTTCTATAACTTCATCAAAACCAGTTTGTACGTTGTAGCTTGCAATTTCTTGCGCCAAATCGGTAATTCTTTCATAGCTTCCTGATATCCTCATCATACTCATAGTAAAACGCAAATCTCTCGCAACGGGCTGGAATAAAGCCACAACAGAGACACATTCACAATCTACATCGGTATTGATAACGTCCACTATTTGTTCCATATCGGAGGCTATCTTCTTCTTTTCTTCGTCTCCTCTAAGTCCATCAATACATGCATCTACTGCCTTTTGTGCCAGTTTATGAATTTCCAACACATCTTCCTTTATACTTCGAAGCTTCTCCTCAAGTATCTTCATGTTTTTCCTCCATAGGGTGATTTACGTGGTTTCAGGTCTCTGTATTCATTTCTAACAAAATGTCCAGATATAATTTTTCCCAAATTTCTTATTGACTTTGATTTCCGGATACTTTCACCGGCACATATCTGTTGATCGGGCATTTTTATGTATCATCCTGGATATTAAATTTAACGATCATCCAATCCTTCCTGTGAGGTAATCTTCGGTAAGTTTCTCCTTTGGCTTCTCGAATATTTCTGCTGTTTCACCAAATTCAATGAGTTCACCCATCCAGAAGAATGCTGTGTAGTCACTCACTCTACCGGCCTGCTGGATGTTGTGTGTAACCAGTACTACCGTATAGTTCTTTTTTAGCTCTGCTAAAAGCTCTTCTATTTTTATTGCTGATATTGGGTCGAGAGCGGATGTTGGCTCGTCGAATAGCAGAACCTCTGGGTTTGTTGCAATTGCTCTGGCAATACACAGTCTCTGCTGTTGCCCGCCCGACAAGTTCGTACCGAGTTCGTGAAGCTTGTCCTTGACTTCGTCCCAGAGAGCAGCTTTCTTTAAACTCTCTTCCACAACCTTATCAAGAACTTTTTTATCTCTTATACCTCTCAATTTCAGACCTACTACCACGTTATCGTAAATAGACATATTCGGGAACGGATTCGGTCTCTGGAACACCATGCCAACCTTCCTTCTCACTTCTACAGGATCTACGTCTTTGTCGTAGATGTTCTTTCCATCGAGGTATACTTTTCCCTCGACTCTTGCACCCTCTTTTAACTCATGCAGCCTGTTGAGACATCGTATAAACGTACTCTTTCCACATCCGGATGGGCCGATTATGGCCGTCAGTGAGTTCTTTTTAATGTCAAGGTTAACGTTCTTTAAGGCCTGAAAGCTCCCATACCATGCACTTAAATTCCTGACCTCTATTTTATTCTCTGGTTCCATCGTGTTTCACCTCTTATACTTATACTTCACCAGCATATTTATTCCCAAGACTAGGAGCATTAGCACTAAAGCCGCACCCCATGCCTTTTGGTGCCAATCCGGATATGGCGATGTGGCGTAGATGAATATAATTAGCGGTAATGCTGAAATCGGCTCAAAAATACTGTTTGCAAAGTTTGGATTACCAAATGCTGTGAAAAGGAGTGGGGCAGTCTCACCCATTATTCTCGCGAGGGCCAGCAGAATTCCAGATGCAATAGCCGGGAAAGCTGTTCTCAGGACTATTCTTGTGATTACTATCCAGTATTCAATACCGAGTGAAAGTCCGGCTTCACGAATATCTTTGGGTACGAGTTTTAATGCTTCTTCCGAAGCCCTTAGAATCATCGGAACTGCTAGAATACTCAGTGCAAAGGCTCCTGCAACTGCTGAAAACCCTCCGAAATTCACTACAATCAAAGCATAGCCGAATATACCGGCAACAATCGATGGGGTACCCATGAATGTATCGTTTAGAAGTCTTATCAGCTCTTTAAACCTGGAATTTCCATATTCAGCAAGATATATTGCGGCAAGTATGGCTGAAGGTATGCTGATTGCCATGGTTAGAGCGGCTAAAACAAGTGTTCCCTGAATGGCATTGGCTATACCTCCTCCTGGCTCACCAGGTGGTTTTGGCAGGGCTGTAAAGAACTCCAGGTTTATCGCCTGGGCTCCGTAGTACACAGTGGTGCCTATGATATGGACTAATGGAACTATGATAATTAGTAGAGAGATAATGCAGTATGCGGTGAAGAGATTATCCTTTAACCTTTTGCCTGTGATTGCCATTTCCATATTATCATCCTCCCTACGAGATTAACTGCAATGGACAGCACGAGAAGAAGGAGACCTATCGCTATTAAGGATGATAGGTAGAGATCACCGGTTGCCTCAGTAAACTCGTTTGCTATAACTGCAGCCATTGTGTATCCCGGGTTTAGCAGTGAGAGTGAGATTAGATAGGCGTTACCTATCACCATTGTAACAGCCATCGTTTCTCCGATTGCTCTTCCGTATCCCAGCACAATTCCTCCAAAGATTCCATTTTTGGCGTATGGTATGCAAACGTGCCTTATCACCTCGTACCTCCTGGCTCCTAGTGAATACATCGCCTCCTTCAGGTCTTCAGGAACCATCAGCAGTGAGTCTTTAGCAATTGTCGCGATTATGGGTGTAATCATGAAGGTAAGAACAAGAATGGCTGTCAACATACAGAGCCCAGTCAAAGTCTTTCCGGAGAAGAAGGGGATAAAGGAAAAATGGGAGAGAAGGGGTTGCAGGTAATCCCTTACAAATGGTGCCAATACAAAAATACCCCACAAACCGATAATTACACTCGGTATTGCAGCTATGAGCTCAACAATCGAGGATATTGGCTCTCTTATGGACTTTGGAGCAATCTCGGTAAGGAATATTGCTATTCCCAGGCTTAAAACAACAGAGATTATGAGCGCAAAAGTTGATGTGACAAGAGTACCGTATATGAACGGCAAGGCCCCAAATTCTTCGTTAAGCGGGTCCCAGTCTTCTCCAATGATAAAATTAAGCCCCAGTTTTTGCCAGGTAAGTGACGAATCGGCAACAAGCTTGTAAAACAGCAAAGAAAACATAATCAAAACGGAAAGCGCAAAAAGAAATGTTATATTTTTGAATATTTTGTCGCCCTTCATTTTTTTGCCCATACTGTTTTTTCTGCCACGAATTCGTTTAAAAAATTTGTGAAGGGGTTCACCATTTGATCATTGAAATTGTCTCAAGGTTGTGTTTCTGGACCTCCTCTGGCAATGGAACGTAGTGCAGTGGTTCTGCATACTTCTGCCCTTCTGTTACAGCCCATTTGAGGAAGCCTACAAGTGCTTTGGCTTTCTCTTCAGGCATGTAGCTCAGGTCCTTGTAAACCAGCAGATATGAGAAACTTGCTATTGGATATGAGTCTTCACCGGGGGCATTTACTATCGAGACATCATACCATGGTTCGTCTCCTCTTGGCAAGTCCTTAGCTGAATTTGCTGCTGCGGCAGCGATAGTTTCAACGTTAGCATAAACGAAGTTACCGGCCTTGTTCTTGATCAGAGCGTATGGGAGCTTATTCTGTATTGCATAGGCCAGTTCTACGTAGCCTATGGAGTATGGGTTCTGCTTGATGGTTGCTGTAACTCCCTCGTTACCCTTAGCCTGCACACCTCTGCCTCCAACTTCTGGTGGGAAGTTGAAGACCTTACCTTTTCCAACCTTCTCTGCCCAATCTTTACTGACTGAGCTCAGATAGTCTGTGAATATGAATGTCGTTCCACTACCATCTGCTCTCTTTACAACTACGATCTCCTTATCGGGCAAGTTCAATCCTGGATTTAACTCAGCAATCCTGGGATCGTTCCATTTGGTTATTTTGCCAAGGTAAATGTCTGCTATTACCTCTCCACTGAGCTTTAGTCTTCCATTCAGGTCTGGGATGTTGTATGCCACTACAACAGCACCAATTGTTTCTGGTATGTGGAGAATTCCAGGTGCTTTCTTGTACTCCTCAGGAGTCATGGGTGCATCACTTGCGCCAAAATCAACGGTTTTGGCGATTATCTGCCTAATTCCTCCACCACTACCAATGCTCTGGTAGTTGATAGTTACTCCCGTGAGTTTTTTGTACTCATCTGCCCATTTTGATATCAACGGGTATGGAAAGCTTGCTCCTGCACCGGTAATTGTTATTTTGGTTTTGTCGTCTACATCTTCGTCTGGTTTCTGAGCACACCCGAGCATAAGAGCGGCAACAAGTACAAGTATCACGGCTACAATGGTACCTCTCATAGTAGTCAGTCACGTGTCAGAGTATATCTACTTTCTCTATACATTATCTACACAATATAGAGTCATATATATGCTCTATAGACTTCGTGGATTGACGACGGGGTTTGTTTTGGTGGACAGCAGATGGCGGGTTGTAGATAACATGGCCTAAGCCAGTTCGTTCATTATTTTCTCTTCTGGGGAATATAATCGAATGACTATTGCCATCTGTTCTGACCCTATGTGGTATATATCGATGTATATAGAAAGCGTAAAAGATATATCCTAAATAAGTTGAGGAGAAAGTATGGAGATAGAGTCAAGGAAGATATACTTTAGTGGAGGTAGCAGTTATATTATAACTCTACCAAAAAAATGGGTTGAAGAACATGGGTTGAAGGTTGGCGATTCTGTAATAATGCAGATTGGTAAGGAATCAATAAACATAATTCCCAGAACATCTGAAAAATCGAAAAAGGAGGCTTTTATTGATGCAAAAGATATGGAGTTCAAACCACTTGTAAGGCAGATAATCTCTTACTATCTCGCAGGATACGATTCCTTGAAGATAAAGGTGTACAATGAAGACCACAGGAGGGCAGCAGGTCTTGCATCGGACATCTTAATGGGTGCAGAAATCATAGAAGATTTGGGAAGAGAAGTGAGCATAGAGATCTTTCTTGATGACAGCCGCCTCAAAACGAAGGATGTTATGGAGAGAATGAGCAATACATGCATAACGATGGTATCTGATTTCCGTTCAGCACTGAGGAACTTTGACAGGTATCTCTGCAGCACAATCATTCTAAGGGAAAGTGAAATCGACAGACTCCACTTTCTTGCGTTAAGACAGCTCAAGTCTGCTGTAAAGTATCAGGATGTCTCGAATTTGCTTGAAATTGACCCTGGGAAAGTGCTGGAGTATAGAACTGTTGTGAGGGGTCTTGAGAGAATTGCCGACCATGCCGAGAACATGGCATACAGCCTGCTTAAACTTGGAAAACCAGTTCCAGACTTCTGCAACATCACTGAAAAAATAGTAGGTATGCTGAAGACATCAAACGTGGCACTATTCCGCAGAGATGCTGATCTTGCAGAAACTGTGCTTGAGGAATTTGATGAATTATCAATGCTTGGTGAAGAATGCTATCGCTGGATTATTGATGAGGATGTTGAGGAGGCTTTGCACATGAAAACAATTCTGGACAGCCTCATTAGAATAGGAGGATATTCGGCAGATATTGCAGAGATAGCCATAAATCTCGCTGTACCCGAATAATGTAGGGAATAAGCTAAAACTCTGAAGTATCCAAGTAATATTTGCATAATCATTGGGTAGTGCGAAATGGGTAGATTGCCGCCCAAATCGCTCAAAGGTATTACTAATCTAAAAATATAGGTTCAGCCATTTTTATTAGAAAATTGGATTAATTATTGCCAACGGATTTGATTATGAAGCATATATAGATTTTCGCTGATACAACCTTCTTATATTGAGGTAGTGTACCTCAATCGAACGGAGTGTAAACTGTTAGTTAAATTTTTAAATTCTTCTATCATCATAATGTGCTGAAAAGCCCAGTTATGTTTATAAGGTGATTAGGAAATGTCTACGGGGAGGAGCCACTGGTTTATCACAACATCGGTAATTCTAATAATAATTTGGTTCTCCTCCTTTGAAACAAAACCCATTGAAAAAATTGACTTGAATGATGCAATTATCGAGGGCGTGTATTTACTTGCTGCTATTATGAGTTACATACTCGTAAGAAGACTTGAAATCAAAATTCTGGATTTTGGGTGGGGGTTGTTTGTTATTGGATTGCTGATGGACTGGCTCGACGAATTTACGAAGGAGCCGGATTTGGTAAGCACTAATCTGGAGGGTGTCATAACTTCGGTGGGTCTAATTCTGATCTCATTCGGATTTTACAATGCGTTTACAAGAATCAGGAACCTGTCTGCCAAACTAAAAAGTGAAATTGAGGAACGTAAAAAGGCTGAAGAGAGAGTTAAAGAGGTAAATGAATATCTGTTGCTTTTAAACAGATTATTGAGGCACGATATCTCCAATGATCTTATGATAGTTAACGGCTATCTTGAAATTTATGGGGATAATCCTGATAGGATATTTTTGGAAAAGATAAGAGAAAGGGTGGATCATAGTGTCAAATTGATAGATAGTGTAAGAAATCTGGAGAAACTGATCACGACGACTGGAGAGTTAAAAGCTATGGATCTATCAAAAATAATTAAAGAGACTGCTACTTGCCTAATGCACGAAGCTGAAATTCACCTTAATATCCCAGATAACGTCTGTGTTATGGCTGATGAAATGCTGTCTTCTGTTATTGAAAACATTCTCCTCAATGCAATCCTGCACAGTAATAAGGAAGATGTTAGAATTGATATTTCTGGCAGCATCAAAGGTGATTGGGTTGAAGTGAGGATAGCTGACAATGGGCCAGGTATTCCGGATGAGCTGAAAGAGAAGGTATTTGAAGAGGGCTACAGTGGTCGTGGGGGTAAGGGGTTGGGATTATACATCGTTAAAAAAGCTATGGAGAGATACGGTGGCACCGTCCGGGTTGAAGATAACGAGCCAGAGGGCACTGTATTCGTTCTGAGATTCAAGAAATGTGATTAAGTCTTTTCTAAATTAGCCTTTGAACTTCTTCAACATCAGCGAGTTTGTTACGACGCTTACCGAGCTCAGAGACATTGCTGCTCCAGCCCATTCTGGACGGAACAGGATTCTATACAGCGGATAAAGAGCTCCTGCAGCAGATGGAATCAGAATTGAGTTGTTCTACAACGCCCAGGATATGTTCTGCTTGACTTTTCCCATTGTTGCCTTGCTGAGTTTTATTGCTCTAACAACATCAAGCGGGTCGCTCTTGATTAGAACAATGTCGCCGCTCTCGATGGTAATGTCCGTTCCACTCCCAATTGCTATTCCCAAATCAGCCTGTGCCAGAGTCCGGAGCATCGTTGATACTGTCTCCAACAAATGCAACAACACCGTCTTTCTGAAGTTCAGCAACGATTTTAGCTTTGTCTGTCGGTAGAACTTCTGCGAAATACTCAACTCCAAGCTCTCTGGCTATTTTTTCAGCATTTGTTTTGCTATCTCCTGTGATCGTTATTTTTAATTCTTCCCTCAACGTAGATTTCTCCAACAATTTCTCCGTCAAAAACCACCACAATTGCAGACGATTCTTTATTTGCTATTCTTGAACCACCCACAGCCACTTTTTTGCCTTTTATAATTCCAAAAACTCCTAAGCCTGGTTTCTCTTCAAAGCTGGCAACTTCGTAAAGCTCAAGATCTCTTTTCTCAGCCTCCTTTAAAATGGCTTTGGCAATTGGATGGTTTGAGGACCTCTCTAGAGATGCAGCAATTCTCAGCACCTCCTCATCTATATAACCGCTGGCAGGCTTTATGGAAACAACGGAGGTTTTCCTTCAGTCAGCGTTCCCGTTTTGTCAAATGCGATTATGTTTATTTTCTCAGCTATTTCCAGCACATCTCCATTTTTTATGAGAATTCCCATCTCCGCACCCTTGCCCATTCCAACAGTAATGGCTGTGGGTGTTGCCAGTCCAAAAGGCGCAGGGACATGCAACAAATATAACGGCGATAAAGGTTGTAAAAGCGAATATGAGTGGCTGACCTTTCAAAATCCAGAAAACAAATGATGGAATTGCAATGAAATGGACTGTAGGAATGAAGTATGTAACAATCCTGTCGGCGAATTTCTGGATTTGCGGTTTTTATATGGATGCTCAAAACAGAAAAAATTATCGAGTATGGATCGAAAAGTCTGGATAAACGTAATTAGGGATTCTGGCTACCACCTCCCTTGGATTTCACCCAATTTTAGAATTGCCTTCTTCTACTGTTCCCACCCCCTCAACCTTCTAATAATTTTAACGATTTATCATTAATAAATCTTTCGGTAGTAGAAGGAGAAAGTGATTAATGGTATGTATGACAATGATCAACCATGCAGGCACTTGTGGTTGTTGATATGCAGAAGGATTTCTGCTACCCAAATGGAGCTCTTTTCATAGGAGACCATGTTAGAGATATATTTGAACCACTCAGAAAGGTTATTGATTCTGCAAGGGGAAAGATGCCGGTAATATTCACCCAAGACTGGCACAGAAGTGATGATAAGGAGTTCAAGATATGGCCGCCTCACTGTATTATGAATACTGAAGGTGCTGAAGTCATCGATGAACTCAACCCGCAGGAGGAAGATTACTACGTTAAGAAGAGGAGATACTCGGCATTCTATGGAACAGACCTCGATTTGACCTTGAGGGAACTCGGGGTTGAAAAGCTGTACCTGACGGGTGTTGTTACGAATATATGTGTTTTGCATACAGCAAGCGATGCTATTCTGAGAAACTACAGGGTGGCGGTTATAAAGGACTGCACAACAGCGCTGAGTAATTACGATTACGAGTATGCAATAAAACACATGAGAGAAGTTCTCAATGTGGAGATTATTTCGTCAGAAGAGTTCTTATCCTCCATCTGAGGAGGTAGTAAAAAGCTGATCCTGCTGCAATTCCGGCAAGTAAGGAAACAGGAATACCAAAACCGGAAATATATGCAACCAGAACCGTAAGGAAGAATACGGTAACAGTGCTGGTGGACAGGGAAATTCTGTACAAAGCGTTTTTTAACAATTCAGGTTTTCCTTCATTTTCATTCATATTTAACGCCTCAGACTCTCCCCTGTCATCACACATCAGTTCGCCCATCAGTCATCATCGGCCAGAATAAGTTCTTCTGTGGAGTAGATAAATGTTGCCCGAACCATGTAATATTGGACTGTGGGTTTGTCAATAAAAATAAAAAATTAAATAATAATGTTAATAATGTTTAGAAACTAATTAAACCTCCGAGGTACAGGAAGTATCCTACAAAGACTGCTGCAAGCACGTAAAGCAGCGGGTGTATTTCTCTGTATCTTCCCGAAACCAGCTTCAGGAAAACGTAGCTTATGAAACCAACACCGATACCGTCTGCAATTGAGAATGTGTATGGTATTGTAACCAGTGTAAGAAAAGCTGGAATCGCTTCAGTGTAATCTCTGAAGTTTATTTCTTTGACAATGCTCATCATAAAGAACCCAACCAGTACAAGCGCCGGAGCTGTTGCGCATGCTGGGATTATCTGTGCTATTGGCGCAAGCACTGCTGATGCCAGGAAGAGAACACCAGTAACGAGTGCTACCATTCCGGTTTTTCCACCCTCCTCGATACCTGCTGCAGATTCTATGTAGGTCGTTACTGTCGAAGTTCCAAGCACCGCTCCGAAGGAAGTTCCAATGGCATCTGTAAGCAAGATCTTGTCCGAGTCTGGAATTCTTCCGCTTTCGTCTATAAAGCCTGCTTTGGCACTCAAACCTGTTACGGTTCCAAGCGTGTCGAAGAAGTCAACCATGAAGAATGCGAATACTACTCCGAGAACACCGACATTGAGCAAGCCTTTGAAATCCAGCTTAAACAATGTATGTTCAAGTGTTGGCATCGCAACTATGCTCTCAGGCATGGGCGCAACACCAAGCGCTATCGCCAGAATTGTTGTCACAATTATTGAAACAAGCAGGGCTCCCAGCACTCTCCTCACAATCAATGCTGCTGCGAAAAAGATTCCGAAGACTGCAAGCCAGAACTCAGGTTTGCCCATATTTTCAGTGCCAAGTTTGACGAGTGTTGCTGGACTGGCTACTATAATTCCTGCGGACTTTAGACCTATCAGCGTCAGGAAGAGGCCAATTCCAGCTCCGATAGCATACTTCTGGGAGGTGGGTATTGCGTCAATCACTGCACTCCTAAACTTGGTTACAGATAACACTATGAAGATCAAACCCTCAACGAATACTGCTGCCAGGGCAACCTGCCAGGAGTATCCCATTCCAAGCACAACACCATATGTGAAGTACGCATTCAGACCCATTCCTGGAGCCAAAGCGAATGGTTTCTTTGCATACAGACCCATTATTATGGTAGCAATACCTGCTGAAAGCGCTGTTGCGGTTACAAGGGAAGGTATAGCTTCCTTGCCTATTGCATCACTCAGAATTGCTGGATTAACGAAGATTATGTAGGCCATCGTCATGAATGTCGTCAATCCAGCGATTACTTCGGTTTTCATGTTTGTGCCATATTTACTGAATTCGAAATACTCTTCAAACCAGGTCATTTTCTAACCTCCTTCTTTTTGAGGTTCATTTCATTTTCATGCTCAGTTATGCTCTTTCTGAACCACCCATAACAGTAAATGCAACTGAATATAAATAATTAGATTGTCTGCTGTTGTTCTGGAAATTAAGAACAGGATTAATATCTGAACTTATCTTGGCAATTTCACCCAATATTAGAATGGTAAGTCGAAACTTATTTAATATTTGAAATCAAATGTAATTCTGTGAAGAGGTTGTTTGTGCTGGCATTAATCCTTGCCACAGTTACACTTTCAGGCTGTGTAGAAAAACCGACCGTTAAAAGCATTGAATACAAGTGGGGTAAAGTAACATCCGAACAAACTGAAATACTATCCTATATCACAATAAACAATCCAAATCCTGTGCCAATTCCTCTTGGCGATGTTGAAGTGGATGTACTCATGAACGGGATTCTAATGGGTCATGGAAGTGCGATTGGTGATACAACGATTTCTGCATCATCGGATGACACCCTAACCCTATCGATCAAACTTGACAACGACAAGCTCGTTGACTGGTGGGTCAGTCACATTGAAAATGGGGAAAAGACAGTAATGCGGGTGAAGAGCAGCCTTGTTTTTAATATTCTTGGTTATAAATTCAGGACACCACCCATGGAGCAGTCAAACACCATTGAAACTTCAATGCTTTCACAGATATCTATTGAAGGAGCATCTCTGGAAGTTGCAGGTGTAAAGGCTGTAGAGATTACCCGTGCAAGTGCCAAGTGGGGAGATGTGAATAAGGAACGAACTCAGATAATCATAGATGCTGAAGTAAAGAATAACATGCCAGTACCAATTCCGATCAAGTTCTTGACATACACAATAGAGATGAATGGAATAAAGATGGGTAGTGGTAAAGTAAAAAGTGATGTAATCATCCCGCCAAAGAGCAAAAAGAGTATCGAGCTTGTAATGAACATAGATAATTCGAAGATCCCAGAGTGGTGGGTCAGCCACATAAAGAACGGAGAAAAGACAACGATTTCAATATCGACAGAGGTTACTGTTGAGTTCATGGGAGAAGAGTACACATTTAAGCTATTCACTCAGAACTATGAGTTCTCGACGAACCTCGTTGGATCTATGAAATAACACGGCCAGCCCTTCTTTTTATTTTTTGAGGAATAGAGTTGGGAAATAGAAGGTAAATCAAGCAATACTTAGAGTCAGACTCTCTTCCTGAATTCTTTTGTGGACAACCTTAAAATGCTTGCAAGTCCGATAAGATTTTCCTTTGATAGGGTACCGTCTGCGACTTCCTTCAAAGCCTTCTTCGCGTTGAAGGCAATACCCAACCCAGCATTTTTAATCATTATCCTGTCGTTTGCCCCATCTCCTACAGCCACGATATTCTCTTTGCTTATGCCCTCTTTCCTCGCGAGTTCCTCGATTATTCTCGCCTTTTCCTCTGCATCAATTATTCTTCCCTTTATTCTTCCCGTTAGTTTTCCATCTTTTATTTCCAGTTCGTTTCCAAAGGCATAATCCAATCCAAGCTCATTTTTGAGTTTGTCAGTGAAATATGTGAATCCTCCACTCACAAGCGCAACCTTGTACCCTGAGGCTTTTAAACTCTGAATGAGCTCTTTTGCCCCCTCTGTTAGCTTTATCTCGCTATATATCTTTTCGAGAACTTCAACAGGCAAGCCTTTGAGGAGCTTGACTCTCTCTTTCAAAGCTTCTTTGAAATCCATCTCTCCATTCATAGCCTTTCTTGTCAGCTCTTTTACTTCCTCCTCCACTCCAGCCGCCTTGGCGAGCTCATCGATGATTTCTGCATCAACGATTGTGGAGTCCATATCAAAGACTATGAGTCTTTTATCTCTCTGGAAGAGTGAGTAGGGCTGAATGACAACATCCAGACCAAATTTCTCCACTTCTTCCTTCAGCTCTCTTTTTACTTCTTCCGGATCACTGTCCTTAACATCGATCACAAATTCGATGGATATCAGGTTATCTCTTGCTGTGAGTGAAGTCCTCTCTATGTTTATTCCATGCTCGTGGAGAATCTTTGTTATGCCATGAACTATTCCTACTCTATCTTTTCCAATAACCGTGAGGACATATAGCTGCTTTTCTCCAGTTTCCTGCCTTTCAAATGGGGAAACGTGAATTTCTACACCAATCTCATTTCCCTTTTCCTTTAGCTGTCTTTCGAGCTCTTCAATGGAGATTGGACACTTCTCGACATCTCCAACAATAAACATGGCAAATAAGCCTTGCAGGACAGTCTGCTCTATGTCGACAATGTTAACAGAGTTTCTGGCAAGAACTTCCGATATCTCATGGATGATTCCTGGTTTGTCGAGCCCCAGTACTGATATTGCTATCAGCTTCTGCACGTTTGTGCCTCTACGTATAGTTATTTTAATCTTTGTTATCGTATTATCTCTACTACTCTCTCACAAACTTGTAGAAAATCTTTAGATAATCCTTCACATTCTCGGGTTCTGGTTTCATAAACACGTAGAAAACGTTTGTTTTTGACGTGATTGAAATATGTTTTATGTTTCTTGGTTCTGGCAACATTTTAACGAGTTCTATCAACCTGTCAGCCTGTTTGCGATCGTCAAACAAGAGCTCAAATGTTACTCCATTAATATCAACGTAATCTCTATTCAGGAATTCTTCATCCTCTATTTTAGGTCTAATTCTGAAGTATCCTTTCTGGATGAGGTGAACATTTCCTTTGATATCTTTAAGTCTGAAAACGAGGAAAAGCTTATCATGTCTGCTTGTTACCAGTGCTATCGGGAAATAAAGAAGGCTCTGTCTTGGCAGGAGAGTAAGCGTCGTCTCCACTGCCTCTACATTCTCGCTGGATACTTTGTATTTAGCCCTGTATCCGACGTATCCGCCAAGCCATACGTATTCCTTATCCACGGGCTTGATAACATCCTCAATCTCATTCAGGTAATGTCTCATCAGCATCAGATTGAGCTTTCTTCCCTTGTAGAACTGAAATGTAACTGCGCCAGCTAAAACCACCAGTAGGAGTATCATACTTTCCATTCTCATCGACCTCTAGAGCAAGCTTTTGGAGAATTCTTCGAGTGAATTAATGCCGCGGACTTCTGTGTCCCTTTTCTGGACTTCAACCACTCTTACATTGAAATAATCATGGATTTTCTTCATAATCTTTTTTGGAGATTCAACTTTATTAACAATTACCATCCTCAGGGGGATTTCAAACTTATTCATAACTTCAGCAGCACGCTTCATCTCAAGAAACGAAAGCTCATCAGGGTTCAATACTGCGATCACTGCTGTTTCGTTGCCTGTTATTATGTTGTTTATCTCTTCGATCTCCGTTCTGTATGACTTCAATTCTTTAATTACCTTGTCCTCGTCTTCTCTGGCAGGCAACTTCATTTTTTCTCCATCGACAACGAAATATCTTTCACCGTGTACGTTCTCCAGAATAAGTCTTCTGTCAAGGATCTTTTCTCTCAACTCTATAAGTTTCTCAATCCACAACAGAGACGTCTTGGGGAGGGCAAAAACTCTGAGCGTTAAACCAGTAGGTGGTGTATCGAATATTATAACGTCGTATTCGTTCCTCTTTGCGAGAATCTCTTTGATAGCTTCAAGAAGAGCGTATTCCTCAACACCGGGAGAATAGCGCAGAACGTCAAAATACTTGTCTAAATTAATCACAGTCAGATACCTATACAAACTCTTCAAGTTGTTCTCAAGCTTTTGGAGATATTTTAAGGTCATCTTGTCGATGTCTACTTCTAATGCCCACAGATTTTCGTCTATCTTTTTAATTCTGCTGCCGACTTCTTCCATTAGAACGTCGCCGAGGTTGTGAGCTGGATCAAGGGAAACTACTAGCGTTTTGAAGCCCTTCCTTGCCAGCCCTACTGCAATCGCTGAAGAACATGTTGTTTTACCAACGCCACCTTTTCCGATTAAGAACATGACTTTGTATTGTGTGATATCCATAACCTCACCCTATATCGAAGAGTGCTGCAATCTCTCCCATTGCATCATCTGTTTTTGCTCTTCTCTGCATCACGTAAATCTCTCTCGCCATATAAGGCATTACCCTCATCGTAAGGGGCGTTGGCGGAGCGGGCAATCCAATCAACGAACCCATCAGCAGCAATGCAAATGCATTCTCAAGTTCCCTCAGTTCGAATTCTATGTATTCCGTTGACTGTGTTTTGAACGCTGCGGAGAATCCCTTTAGAAAGTCTGAAACCCTATAAAATAAAAAAGAGAGGTTATGCATAGGCGTACTCTTCTACCGGTTTTCTATATGCTGCTGCAAAGTCGAAGAACAGTAGGAAGTTCAGCACTAGGCTCACTCCAAGTATCACTGATACCTCTGGAGATGGTCTTACGACAGCAAGGAACCAGATTATTGCTGCTGTAACGGTAATCCACAGGAAGAGCGCCGGAATCAGCACGGCGTATCTCCATGCACCACTCGGCTTGGCTACTTTAATCACCCATAATGCTGCAGTCATCAGTGCAATCGATGCAAGAAGCTGGTTCATTCCACTGAATGCGGGCCATATTATCAACCAGTTGTTGGCCCATGCCATCCAGCCACCGATGGCAGCGGGGATGAGTGAAGCAACCCATCTGTTGCTGAGGATGTTGAATGCTCCTGAACCCTCCAGGGGACTTATGATTTCCTGGAATGCGAATCTGGCAAGTCTTGTTGCTGTGTCAAGTGTTGTTAGTGCAAATGCTGCCACCCATAGGCTCGCAAATGAGTTGCCCAACTTGACTGGAATTCCAAACGCATCATAGAGTCCGTGGGCGTAGCTCTTTGTGAATATACCAACTTTACCCACCTGCTTTACTGCAGCAATTGCATATGCAGCTCCCCAGCTCTCGGCAGTCATATTCACACCAGCTTCACTGAAAACAGTGAGTCCATATACAGCAATTGACACAATGACAATGGTTGAAAGGAATCCCTCAGTGAACATTCCCCCATATCCAACCATGAGTCCGTGCAGTTCGTTGTCAAGCTGCTTAGATGTGGTTCCAGAACCAACCACTGAGTGGAATCCCGAAAGTGAACCACATGCTATGACAAGTGGTATTGTTGGCCAGAAGGGTGAGGCTTTTCCTCCAATGACATTTGGACTGAATGAGGTTATTGCTGGAGCAGTCAAGTCCTTGCCGATTATTGCAAACGCAATACCTCCAAGTATCAACCCAATCCAGAGAATGTATGCGTTCAGGTAGTCTCTCGGCTGAAGCAGTACCCAGACCGGCAGTGAAGATGCTATTACGCTGTAGACGAGGAGTATCAGCAGCCATGTCTGGAAGCTAGCTTTTATCGGGAACTTAAATCCAATCCATATGCCAATAACCAGGAGGACCAGTCCAATTACTGTTGATGCGTAGAAATTGAGTTTGACCTTGTACATGAGCCAGCCAATAAATACTGCAATAACCATGAAAATCAGTGAAGCTGTCGCCACCTCTGGTGCTCTGCTGAATATTCCGGCTATTACTGCCATGAAGGCTGCAAGAACAAGCAACAATGCAAACCAGATGTAAAGTCCGAAGGAGAAACCTGTTCTCTTGCTCATCAGATTGCCTGCCATCCACTGGACGGATTTTCCGTCGTGTCTGACTGAGCTCATCAAGGCGAGGTAGTCATGCACAGCGCCAATGAACACATTGCCAAGCCATACCCACAGTAGGCCTGGAAGCCAGCCCCAGGCCATTGCAACTGCTGGACCCACTATTGGACCTGCTCCTGAAATACTTGCGAAGTGGTGACCATATAGAACAGCTGGATGGGCTGGAACGTAGTCCACACCGTCGTAGAATTTGTGTGCTGGTGTAGCTCTGCTGGGATCAGCTTTTACGACTCTTTTCTCCAGACTTTTCCCATAGGTGAAATACATTGCTAGGTATATTACAGCGGCCATCAATATTACGAGTGTACTTGTCATCATGGACACACACCCCGAATACGCCCCCCGTGAACTGTTTATAATTTTTTTGCATTAAGAATTCTGTACCCACTTGTACTATACAGAACGGGCAATATAACGATAGAAATAAGACGAATATGTTTGGTGGCGTGATGGAATGCCCGAAAGTGATATTTCATCCACCATGGTAAAAATTAAAACTCGGGGATATATCAGGATTAATAATGCGGTGATGCAATGAGGATCGGGGTGTTCGTATGTCACTGTGGGCTCAATATAGCAGGAGTCATTGATATTGATGAGGTTATTGAATACGCAAAAAATCTGAAAGATGTAGTTCACGCTACAGCTATTAAGTATGTATGTTCAGATTCGGGACAGGAGGAGATTGTTTCTGCAATCAGGGATCATAAACTCGATGCAATCGTTGTTGCGGCGTGCAGCCCCAGGCTGCATGAGGTAACTTTCAGAAGGGTTGCCATGCGTGCCGGACTAAATCCCTACATGGTTGCCATGGCCAATATCAGGGAACAATGCTCGTGGGTTCATCGCAACAAGCCAAAATCCGCCACTCTGAAGGCCAAGGATCTTGTGAGGATGGCTGTTGCCAGAGCGAGACACTCTAAACCGCTGGAAAAAAGAAAAGCGATGGTGGAGAAGGCTGTTCTGGTAATAGGTGGGGGAGTTGCAGGTATTGAAGCAGCCCTTACCATTGCAAATTCAGGCGTAAAGGTGTATCTTGTGGAAAAGAAGCCAACAATAGGCGGGCATATGGCATTGCTGAATGAAGTTTTTCCAACCAACGACTGTTCGATATGCATCCTAGCACCAAAAATGAGCGAAGCGTGGAACCATCCCAATATAGAGGTAATCACAAATGCTGAGGTTAAGGAAGTAAAAGGTCACGTTGGCAGATTCAAAGTGAAGATTGTAAAACATCCCCGTTATGTAGACACATCAAAATGTAAGGGCTGTATAGGTGATTGCTCGTCTGTGTGCTCTGTTGAAGTACTAAATGAGTTTGATTATTCAATTGGAACAAGAAAAGCCATTTACATTCCGATTCAGCAGTCCACACCATTGTATGCGATAATCGACTGGCAGCACTGTATTGGCTGCAGACTTTGCGAAAAGGCCTGCGAACCAGGGGCAATAGATTTTAGCCAGCAAGCCGAAGAGATTGAGCTGGAAGTTGGAGCAATAATCGTTGCGACGGGATACAAACCATTTGATGCAAGAAGAAAACCTGAATTTGGTTATGGTGTTTACAGGAACGTGATAACGAGCCTCGAGCTTGAAAGAATGCTATCTGCAAGTGGCCCTACACTCGGCCAGCTTCTGAAACCCTCGGACTCAAAACCTCCAAAAAAGGTCGCATTCATTCAGTGTGTTGGTAGCAGGGATGAGGGAACAAACAGATACTGCAGCAGGGTTTGCTGTATGGAGAGCTTGAAGAATGCTTATATCATCAAGGAACGCTATCCGGGCGTTGATGTTGCAATTTTCTACATAGATGTGAGAGCCTCGGGAAGAATGTATGAGGAATTTTACAGAAGGGCAATGGACAGGGGTGTGAGGGTTATAAGGGGTGGAATAGGTCAGATATGGGAGTCCGGTGATTCGGTCATTCTGAGGTATGAAGATACTCTTGAGGGAGTTGTGAAGGAGGAAGAGTTTGATCTGGTTGTTCTTGCTATCGGGCTTGAAGGAAATACGGAACTTGCTACAAAGCTCGGGATTTCTGTTGGAGAAGATGGCTTCTACGACGTGGCACATCCAAAGCTGAGACCTGTAGAGACGGATGTGAGAGGGATATTTCTTGCTGGAACGGCCAGTGGACCGAAAGACATTCAGGATAGTGTCGCTTCTGCTGGACTTGCTGCAGCAAAGGCACTACAGCTTCTATTTTCTGGTGAGGTGGAGTTCGATCCATACAACGCATATGTCGAAGAAGAGAAATGCATTGGTTGCAAGCTGTGTGTCGAAGTATGCAGGTTCAACGCAGCTTTCATGGAAGGTAACAAGGCGAAAATAGATGCTAATGCCTGTGTTATGTGTGGAATGTGTGTTGCAGCCTGCCCAACAAACGCAATTGATATGGGTTTCTTCTCTGATGATCAAATAAAGGCTGAGATAGATGCTCTCACGGAAGAAAAGAACGCTGACCCGCTTATCCTCGTTTTTTCCTGCTGGTATTGCAGTTACGCAGCTATAGATCTTGCAGGCACGATGAAGTTAGGCTATGAGCCGAATATTCGGGTGATAAGAACACTCTGTAGCGGAAGGGTTGATGTAGAGTGGATTATCAGAGCGTTAAAGCGGGGAGTAGATGGTGTCATCGTTTCCGGATGTAGACTTGGTGAATGTCATTTTAAGTTTGGAAATCTGAAGGCCAAGGAGAGGATTGAGACTCTTCAAAAAGCCCTTGAATCCATTGGAATAAATCCGGAAAGAGTAAAGACGATCTGGCATTCAGCTGGAGAGGCAAGGGAGATTGCAGAGGATTTTAACGAGTTCGTTGAGAGGATAAAACAGCTTGCCATAGAAGACGAGCTGAAGAAGAGGAGGCAGAGCAATGCAGATTGACAGAGATGTTACAATAAATGGATTATTCAGATTCGTTCAGAGGGCTGGGAAAGAAACGAGGGAGCTTGTCTACGATTACAAACGCTGCAACGGTTGCGGAATATGTGTCTATGCATGCCCTGTCAATGCCATCGAACTCGGGCCGGTACATGATATAGCTTCTGGCCTGGACATGCCTCCAGTAATAATAGACCACCTTAAATGCGCCTACTGCGGTATATGTTATGCTTTCTGCCCATTTAACGCCTTTAAGTTCTACATAAATGGAGATGAGATCGAGAAAGATTCTCTGCCAGTTTCACCTGTAGCCTACACATACAAACTGGATAGCTGCGTTAAATGCACCCTCTGCTACAAAGTTTGCCCAATGAATGCAATTACGCGAAACGTCAGGATAAGAAGGGAGGATATCCCTGAAAGAAACGAGGGTGTTTCGGGAAAAGTTACCGTTGATAGAGATAAATGCAACCTGTGCGGAATATGTGCGGAGTTCTGTGGGGTGTTCAAGCTTATCGGGAAGGATGTTAAGCCGGATGACATAATGCCCTACGAAGACTTACTTATCGATGAGAGCAAATGTGATTACTGCAAGCTTTGCGAAGAAATATGCCCTGAAAATGCCATAAAAGTTGAAGGGAAGCGAATAAGTTTTGAACTACCAGATACAATAGCCGAGATTTCCATAGATCAGGAATTGTGCTCTTACTGTGGTTACTGTGAGAAGGTATGCCCCTATGATGCTGCAAGGACGGTCAAGCCAATTGAGGGTGAGCTTATTCTTTACGAGAAAAGGCTCCATCGCTGCGATCCGATAGGGTGTAAGGCGTGTATTAACGTATGTAAGCACAACAGGGTGTGGTGGGTTTCGGACAGGCTTCGCTTCAACAGTGATTTCTGTGTCTACTGCGGTGCATGTGAAAACGCATGCCCTCACAACCTTATTGAAGTTAAGCGTAGCAAATACTATACAAAAGTGCTGCTGGACAATGTCCCGTGGAGAGAAGCGTGGCAAAGAGCTGTTGAAAGAATTGTACTCAAGCAAAGAGCAGAACTCCCTGAAGGAAAATTCTCTATAGAAATAAAAGAGTTTGAAACTTTCGGGGATGAAATGGCGGTTGAAAAAACCGTGTCAATTGAGGTTCTTGAAGACAGATTAAATGCTATTGAGCAAGCTTTAAAAATACCGTTCTATAGAAGGGCTTTTGAAAAGGGACATCTCAAAATTTTCCTGAAAGCGGTGAAAGAGTATGCATCTGGAAAGAATCAGAGGAATCAAGAACAGAAAGCTTGAGGGAAAAAGAATCGTTCTCGGAGTTACGGGAAGCATTGCTGCAGTTGAAACCGTAAAACTTGCAAGAGAACTAGTAAGGAGAGGTGCGGATGTAATTGCGGTAATGTCTCCTGCAGCCCAGAAAATTATCCATCCCGATTCTCTCGAGTTTGCAACTGATAATCCTGTTATTACGGAATTAACCGGAAAAGTTGAGCATGTTGAGCTTTTAGGTGTTGATGGTAATGCGGATTTGCTTCTGATAGCTCCCGCTACTGCAAACACAATCTCAAAAATAGCCAGAGGTATTGACGACACTCCTGTCACTACAATGGCCACAACGGCCATTGGTTCAAAGAAGCCGATCATAATTGTTCCGGCAATGCATGAGAGTATGATTCATAACCCGTTCGTTGCTGAAAGTGTTGCAAAGCTTGAAAAAGCGGGCATTCATATTGTTGAACCAAAATATGAGGAAGGAAAGGCAAAGTTTCCGGATATTGAAACAATCTGTCTTCACGTTGAAAGGGTACTGTATCCAAAGGAGATGCAGGGTAAGAATGTAATTGTGACCTCTGGCCCAACATATGAGCAGATAGATCCGATCAGGTTCATAAGCAACAGAAGTTCGGGAAGGATGGGTAGAGAAATTGCCCTTGAGTTTTGGAGAAGGGGCGCTAAAATCGTTCACATAACTTCCAAACCAACCGGTTTAAAGCTTCCCGACTTCGTTGAAATTCATGTTAAATCAGTTAGAGATATGCTCGAAGCTGTGATGGAGGAAGTGAAGAAGGGTTGCGATTTACTAGTTTCTGCTGCAGCTCCGGCAGATTTCACAATCGATATGGCTGAAAGCAAGATAAAAACCACTGATGAGCTTGTTCTCAGGCTGAAAGCTGCACCGAAGATAATTTGGGAAGTGAGAAAGATTTACGATGGTCCTATAATTGGCTTCAAAGCGGAAACAGGTGTTGGGGAAGATACCTTGCATAACATTGCCTACGAAAAAATGCTTCACGATAAACTGAGCATGGTGGTTGCAAACGATGTAGTAGAGAAAGGAATGGGTACAGTGGATACAAGAGTACTTGTTGTAACTCAAAAGAGGAAGGAATGGATTGGGGGTTTGAAATCGGAAGTAGCTGAAAAAATTGTTAAAATCTATATCGAAGACTGCCTATGACTTTCTTCGCCCCTGCGAGCATTACCTGCTTTTTTTCAACGGTGATAGGAGACAATCCTCTTCTTTCTGGTTCACTGGGAGTGGGGATTACACTCAATATAGGTGTCAGGGCTAAGGTATCGAAAAAGAAGGGAATATGGGTAAACGGAGAGCAATGGGATTTTCCAACCGTTCGATACGTGATTGAGAGGCTGAACTGTGATTCTGGTGTGGAAATAATCATGGATGTTCCAGCAGGCTGTGGTTTCGGTATGAGTGGCGCATCCGCTCTTTCAGCTGCATTTGAGCTTAACAGAGCATTTAACCTCGGGAAGTCTTTTTTGCAGCTTGCAGATATTGCCCACGAGGCTGAGGTCATCAACAAAACGGGGCTGGGTGATGTGGTGTGTCAGAGCTATGGTGGTGTTGTGGTAAGAAAAACCGCTGCATCACCATCAAAAGCCTCTATAGATCGATTTTTGTGGGATGAGGAACTGGATCTTCTTATTCTGGGGTCAATTTCAACGGAAAGCATTCTGGGGGATACCAGAATCAGGGAGCGGATAAATAAAATTGGAAGGAGTTGTCTGTCTGAATTTCTCAAAAAACCAACACTCGAAAACCTATTTGATCAGTCCAAGCGCTTTTCCGTTGAAACTGGGCTGATAGATGATGAACTGATGGATATTGTCGAGGCTGTAGAATCTGTGGGTGGAAAAGCATCCATGGTTATGCTCGGGAAAGCGGTATTTGCATATAATGGTTTTGATGCCCTGAAGGAGTTTGGCAAACCGTTTAAAGCTGCAATAGATCTGTGTGGTGTGAGATTTTATGATTTTAAATGAGTTTTTGTAATTTTAAATCTGGTGAATTATATTTTAAATAATGGTAAATCTTGAATAAATTGGGTAATGGTTGACAAAATTGTCGCTAATTTTTTATAAGCTGCAGCAGGTATTAGAGAAAGGGGGAAGATGTTATGGTGGGACTCTTTGAGCTTGATGAAAAGGATAAGATGATACTTGAAATACTTGAGAAGAATCCTGAAGTCTCTCAGAATGAAATAGCGAAGCTTGTGGGACTTTCTCAGCCATCTGTGGGAGCGAGAATAAAGAAGATGAAGGAACTTGGAATCATTAACCACACCTATGGAATAAATATAAAGAATCTTGGATTGTATATTTTAAAAGTTGATGTTAAGTGTAGACAGCCAAGGGAACTGTTAAAGCTTTTTGACGGGTGTCCGTTCCTTCTTAATGGGTTCATTGTAGCCGGTAACAAGAATCTGACATTGATGTTTATAGGTGAGGATCTCTCAACACTTGAGGCAATTGTGGATCAACATGTACGTCCAAATCCGGATGTTTATGACATAGATGTAGGAATCGTTGTGAGGGCTGAAAGGGATACGGTTGTGCCAATGAAAATACACATAGAACAATCAGATAAGTCCCCATGCAGTTCAAACTGTGGAGAATGTGATTACTGGGCAAACGATCTTTGCTTGGGCTGTCCAATAACTGGATATTACAGGGGTAAGATATGGAGATAGAAAATAACAAATACAACGTTACCTGCGAAAAGCAGCATGCTAAGCATCTTCAAAAATAAAACAACAAGACTGCTATCTCCTATCACAGCAGTATTAGTTAAAGCTGGATTAAAACCAAACCATCTTACTTTTTTAGGCCTTATTTTAGGTTTTGCAGCATCACTGTTTATTGCTAAATCAAATGAGATTGGGGGTGCGCTTCTTTTAATGGTCAGTGGGCTTATGGATATGCTTGATGGGGCGCTGGCAAGAAACGAGGGCAAAATGACAGATTTTGGAGGTTTTCTCGATTCCGTATTTGACAGGTATGTTGATGTTGCTATATTCATTTCTCTGGGGGTTTATGGTGTTAACTGGCTGCTCGTTGCACTGGCTTTAAGCGGAGCATTGCTCGTAAGCTACACGAGAGCAAGAGCTGAGAAAATTATCGAAAAATGCGACGTGGGCATTGCTGAAAGAGGAGAAAGGATGTTAATTCTCATAGCAGGACTACTTACAGGTTTTGTCTGGCATGCTGTACTGATTATAGCCGTTCTTTCGCACATCACTGCAATTCACAGGGTAGTTTATACATATAGCAGCTTAAGATAAAGAATTTAAGCGCAATCTTTGCAGTCAGACTCACCGAATATTACGGCATATAGTCGTGCATTGTACTCTCTGATACTTTTGTGCGTGTCTATTATTGCATAAATCTAGGGAACTATTAGCCACGAAAATATAAAGCAAAGAATCCCTCTCACTGTTTTTCCAGCATATATCTGTCCGATTCCACTAAGTAGCAACGCTAAAATCAATCCAATTGCCTCATCTTTCCTCTTTTGTTCGAAATACATTATTTTCTCTGCATCAGACAGTTTGCTTGCGTGTTTTCTTATTATTTCGAACTCAATCTCATGTTCACGCATGTTTTAGCACCACTACTACATAATTTTTTTATTATATTAAAATTTTGTCGAAAGTTGCTTGTTTAAATTTTAGTCAACATACAATTCAAAAAACTCATTTCTTTAACACATCAGGCAAAGAAGTAAATGTTAATCCCTCCGATAATGCATATTGCCCCGAGTATGGTTCTGAGACTAAAAGTCTCGATATTTCGGATGAAAATATAGGAAAGCAAAAACGTGAAAAGTGGATAAGTGCTCAGCACCGGTTCTACAACACTTACGGGAAGTCTGGCAAGTTCATAGTATCTGAGGTAGTGTCCTGCACCAACAAAAATCCCTCCAATTATGAAATACTTGTAGTGGTCCAGATCGATGGCATCGTAGCGAATTTTTTTACCTGCTAAAGCTGGAAAGAGAGCTAAAGATGCTAGATATCCGATTGCGCTACCAAATACGGGGTCGGGATGTATTGTCATACCTGCTTTCACCATCACGGATGATAGAGATGCTGTAAATCCAGTGAATATACCAAGGGCAATACCGAGAATATCTGTTTTAATGGTTCTTGCAGGATTTGAAAGCAAAACAATTCCAGCGAAGATGAGGGTGGACATTAAAATTAGCTTTGGAGTTAAAGCTTCATCGAAAAAAAGGATACCAAACAAAGCTGCAAAGTAAACACGTGTTGCTGCAAGCGGTGCTGCCAGATTTGCTCCAATTCTGTCAATGCAGGTATAGAATGCCGTTCTCGCAATTAGGAAGTGAAGTATGCCTGCAGCAATCATGTATCCTATGAAAGCAGGGTCTAAAAACAGTCTGTTGAGAGACAGGACGAGAAATATTGCAGATGTGGTGGCCAGGCTAACGAATGTGCCGGTTATAACCTCGCCCTCACTTGTTCCCTTCCGTATTGCAATCTGGTGAGCACTGAACAGCAATGCTATACTAATTAGTGCAATGAGGTCGAGCACACATCAACGATAAAGAGGTAGTAGAAAATGCTGTCGATTATTCTTAAAATTATTTAAGTTTTAAAAAACAAGGAGCGGGTAGAATTGCTTATGCAGAGAGTATGCAAGCCACCACGGCTAAGAGAAATCCTGCAATGTTTATCATCATTAGATTATTGTACGCTTTCTTCGTAAATTTTAAGACAAAGATTCCTTCAAGACTTCCTGGCTTAAGGAAGGTGTCTTTGAACATTTCATCAATGTTTAGAGCGGTATCGATATCTTTCTTTGCTTTCCAGGATAAGACTGTCAAGGCGCCATACATTGTGGCAAGAACGAGCCAAAATACCTTCGGGCCCATAGTGGATTTTAACTTTGTTATTATATAATACTTTACCTCCAAAAAACTGGTGCAAGTTAGGCTGGTAAAAATTCCAGCATGACAAAAGCTGTATAGGGTCGATTATCGTGCTTACTATATCAGACATCGATCCACTAAATTTTTATACCAAATACTGACGAAGTACTTCCCACCTCAGGACCACTCCAGGGAAGATGTATTGGGGAAAACAGAGGTGTTTTGCAACTCGAAAACTTCGGCACGGCTCTAGACTGTGAAACCCTCTGAAAAATGGCTGAATGCGTCAGATACGCTGGCTAGTCCTGAATCAGTCAACCATGCTGGTAGACAAAAAATTTATTAATTGGTCTATAATCGGTTTGATGAGGAGGGATTGAAACGGCGAGAAAGAAGAGGCAGGCAAGGGTTAAGGATAAGTGGACTCAAAAGAAGTGGTTCACGCTCATCGCTCCGGAATACTTTGGAATGGCTGAGATAGGTGAGACACCAGCCGATGATCCAAACAAAGTGGTAAACAGAACTGTCGAAATAACTCTTGCAGAGTTGACAAACGACTTCTCCAACCAGAATCCATACAAGAAGTTGATCTTCAAGGTTTTCAGGGTTGCAGGAGACAACGCATACACCAAGTTCCACAGATTTGAGCTCACCAGAGACTACCTGAACAGCCTTGTGAGAAGAAGGACAAGCAAAATTGAGGACGTAATAGATGTCACAACGGCAGATGGATACGTGCTCAGAGTTAAACCTGTTGCATTCACAATTAAGAGGTGCAAGAGTTCACAGAAGAGGGCCATAAGAGCAATAATGAGGGAGCTCGTATTGAACCGCGCCGCGCAGGAGAACTTTGTACAGTTCCTGCAGGAGTGTGTTCTCGGAAAAATACCCTCCGAGATCTATAAGAATGCCAAGAAGATCTACCCACTCAGAAGGGTTGAAATCAGAAAAATAGAGCTGCTGAAAGAGCCAAAGCCTGTTGAGGCACAAGAGGAGCCTGTAGCTGAGGTTGCGGCTGCCTAATTTTTCTTTATGAACCTTTCTGTTAGATTTGCACTTTTCTTTGTAGCTTTAGTTTGGGCTGGGTCATTTATTTTTATAAAATTTGGTCTTAAAGAGCTTGACCCCATTAATCTTGCATTCTGGCGCTTCTTTATTGCCACACCACTGATTTTTGCAATTGTTGCCGGAAAATATCGTAAAAGACTGTTCTCCTTCACGCTGAATGAGTGGTTCTTGCTGGTGTTTCTCGGTTTGACTGGTGTTTCTCTGCTTTATGTTGTTCAATTTGCAGCACTAAGGCTAACAACGGCGATAAACGCATCAATACTTATCAACAGTTCAGTTCTATTCATTGCAGTTCTGTCTTTCTCAATTCTCGGGGAAAAGTTAAGTACAAAAAGAACTGCTGGTATTATTCTGGCGTTTATTGGGATACTCGTTGTCGTTTCCAACGGGGATGTGAAATTTTTCAATTCATCAACATTTATCGGCGATGCGTTGATGATTCTTGATGGATTAATATGGGCTGGCTACACAATAGCCGGGAAGAAGATCCTGGAGTTGCATCCACCTGATCTTGTTACTGCATGGGCTTTTGTTTTTGGAACGATTACGATGCTTCCATTCCTGGTTATAGGAGGGTTCCATGTTCCCGCTACGACTCTTACATGGATTTCTTTGCTGTATCTTGCCATATTATGCTCAATTTTTGCATATCTTATCTGGTACTGGGCACTTGAAAAGGAAGATGCATCCAGAGTGGCAGTTTACATCTATTTTATACCCCTGTTTACGGCAATACTGGCGTATTTCATTTTAAACGAGCCTGTTGGGATATTGAAGGTGATTGGTGGTTTTTTGACAATAGCCGGAATATATCTTGCGGAAAGTTAATATCATACCTATTGTTTTTGATAATTTATGGGCTTTGAATGGTATACTGAGTTTGTTGATTTGGACTTCGAACCAGAGAACGAACTTGTCTGCGTTTTTAGAGTAGAGCCAGATGGAATTTCAATGGAAGAAGCTGCAGGTAGAGTCGCTTCTGAAAGCTCGGTTGGAACATGGACAACTCTTGCAAAACTGCCTGAAAGGATCAGGAGACTGATGGCCAAGGTTTACGAAATTGATGGTGATGTAATCAAGGTAGCATATCCTCTCGACCTGTTTGAGGAGGGCAGCATACCTCAGCTTTTGAGCAGCGTAGCTGGAAACATCTTTGGTATGCGTGCGCTGAGAAACCTACGCCTTGAGGATATAATAGTTCCAGAGGATTATGCAAAACACTTTAAGGGCCCTCAATTCGGAATTGAAGGTGTAAGAAAGCTTCTTGAAGTCTATGATAGGCCAATAACCGCTACAGTCCCGAAACCAAAGGTTGGATTTGATGCTGACGAGTATGCTGAAGTTGCGCGCGAGGCATGGTCTGGTGGGATTGACCTCCTCAAAGATGATGAAAACCTGACTAGCCAACCGTTCATAAGGTTCGAAAAAAGGCTTGAGAAGGTAATGAAGGTAAGAGACAAGGTTGAGAGTGAGATTGGTGAGAAGAAGAGCTATCTTGTAAATATTACGGCAGAAACAAAGGAAATGCTGAAAAGAGCCAAACTCGTTGCCGATTATGGCAATGAATTCGTCATGGTGGACATCATCACCGTAGGATGGGCAGCTGTTCAAACTGTTAGAGAGGAATGTGAGGATCTGGGGCTTGCAATACATGCGCACCGAGCTATGCATGCAGCGTTCACGAGAAATCCAAAGCACGGAATTTCGCTAGATGTAATCGTAAAGCTTGCACGAATGGCTGGAGTTGACAACATGCATGTTGGAACTGGTGTTGGTAAGATGGTTGGTAAGGCGGACGAGGTAAAAAGGCTGGCTGATCTTTGCAGAAACGAATGGTATCACTTTAAGCCTGTGTTCCCTGTATCCTCTGGCGGTCTGCATCCCGGGTTGATGACTGAGATTTTAAGGTTCTTTGGTAAGGATGTCTTAATTCAGGTTGGTGGAGGGGTGCACGGACATCCGGATGGCACCTTTGCTGGGGCAAAAGCGTTGAGACAGGCAATCCAGGCTGCGGTGGATGGTGAGAGTATTGAAGATGCAGCAAAGAAGTATCCAGAACTTGGAAAGGCAATTGAAAAGTGGGGATATGTACGACCCAAGTGATCAACACAAAAACCCCAATCTATTTTTTTAATAAACTTTAATAAAAAATAAAAATTATGTAGTAGCAACCATACCCATACAGAGCTCTTCAAACTTCTCGTGCTCGAGCAGCTCGCTGGCTTTGCCCTTGAATGCAACTCTACCGCTTACCAGCAGGTATGCGTTATCACTTATCTCAAGTGCTCCGGTCACGTTCTGTTCTACAAGCAGTACCGTCAGCCCAAGATTGTCTCTGAGCTCTACAACCTTATCGAATATGTGTTTCGCAAGTTTTGGCGAGAGCTGAGCTGTGGGCTCGTCAAGCATTAGAAGCTCAGCCTTTCTGACAAGTGCTGTTGCTATGCCGAGGAACTGTCTCTCACCACCACTCAATGCTCCGGCTCTCTTCTTTAGATATTTTGTGAGCTCTGGGAATACATCCAGTGCAAGATCGATTCTGTCTTTTAGTTCGTCCTTTTCCAGTGTGTAGCCAGCTATCTTCAGATTCTCCTCAACGGTAAGATTTGCAAAAACGTTGTTGACCTGTGGGAGGTATGCCATGCCCTTCTTTGTTCTTTCGTGTGGAGGTATTTCCGTGATATCTTCGCCCTTGTATATCACTTTTCCGGAGTATATGGTTGTCAGTCCAAAGACCGATTTGAGGAATGTACTCTTACCACTGCCGTTAGGGCCAACTACTGTTGTAATTGTTTTCTCGTCTATGGTGGCATCTACGTCAAAAAGTATGTGAAGCTCCTTATATCCTGCATTCAGCTTCTCCGTGCGCAGCACCTAAGTACACCTCGACAACTTCTGGATTATTAAGTATTTCTTCCTCCTTACCCTCTGCTATTACTCTTCCGTTTGCCATGACATATATGTAGTCAACATATCTGAGTATTATGTCCAGTCTGTGCTCCACTATCAGGAATGTCACACCCATCTCTTTCAATTTCGTTAGTTTGTCCAGGATGTTGTGGGATAATGCGGGAGCAACTCCAGCAATTGGCTCGTCCATGACTATTAGCTTGGCGTTAGTCATCAATGCTCTTCCAATTTCGACGAGCTTTAGCTGTCCACCACTCAGTTTGTAGGACTCTCTGTCCCACAGGTGCTCAATTCCCAAAAAATTTAAAATATTGAAAGCTTTCTCTACCAGCTCTTCTTCCCTTTTGATCCATGCTTTTCCTAGACTTCCAATCACACTTTCTCCTGGATTGTCTTCAGCAATCAGTAGATTCTCTAGCACTGTAAGTTTTTTGAGTGGCTGGGGTGTCTGGAACGTCCTTACAATGCCGAGTCTGTAGATCTCGTGCGGAGGTTTGTTTGTGATGTCCTGTCCCTCGAATATGACTCTGCCCTCGTCAGCGTTATAGAATCCTGTAATGGTGTTTATAAGCGTTGATTTACCACTACCGTTGGGGCCGATTACCAGTGTTATACTTTCCCTAGGTACGGCTATGTTGACGTTGTTCAGTGCCTTCAGACCGTCAAAGTACTTGCACAGGTTCTCTGTGACGAGAATGTTACTTCCAGATGATTTCGTTGGTTTCATACTTCCATAGTCCAGCGTCGATCCATTCACCGTTTTCTACACAGTATATCGCATAGTCACCGGATGCTCTGTCGTTGAACTCATCGAGCTTGATGAAACCGCTCACGCTCTTGACACCGTATTCACCGTTGCAGTACTTCTCTGTGACTTCTGGGATAATCTTTGCCATCTCATCTGCATCGTACTTTCCGAGCTTCTCGTAGACTTCAGCGTAGGCAAGTGCAAGCACCCATGCAGCATCGTAGGCGTTCAGAGCGTACTGGTATGGGCTACCGCCATACTTCTCCTGGTAAGCCTTGCTCAACCTCTCGAAGTCTTCACCCTTTGACTCGAAGAGTGTGCTGTACAGCTTTACCTTGTTGGCCTTGTCAGCAACTTCCAGAACCTTGCTGCTCTTAGCACATCCATCACAGCCAATCCACTTGACCTTGAGCAGTGGTGAATCGCTTGATACCTGTGCCAGCATTGTGGCAACTTCTTCATAGCTGAAAGCAACTACTGCAATCTCACTTGCATCGTATTCCTTCAGCAAATCGTTGACAGCGTTCTCAAGGGTTGCAATGTATGGTGTGAAGTCTGCTGGTGGTGGGTCTGGGTATTCAACATCTTCTCTAACCACTATGCCGTACTTCTCGAATTCGGCCTTACCGTATTCGTCCAGACCCTTGCCCCATGCGTTTCCGATGTGTGCAATTACAACAGCCTTGATTCCAAGGTCGTTTACGACTTTGGCGATTGCTTTTGTCTGGAATGTGTCAGTTGCGACAAATCTGAAGACATACTTCTTCTCTTCAGGCTTTGTAATACCCAAAAGCTTTGGCGGGGCTGTGGATGACGGGGAGATGATTATTATCTTATTGGAGCTGACATACTGAAGAATGTTCTTGACTTCTCCACTGCCCATTGGTCCTATGACCAGCTTTACACCCTTACCGTGCAGAGCCATTACCTTATCAAGTGCAAGCTTTGGATCCACTCTCATGTCTTCATAGTAGAATTCTACTCTGTAGGGCTTGCCCTTCTCTTCGAAGTACTTATTGATATCTTCCTTGGCAATTTCAAGCGTGTTCTTAATATCCTGACCGTAGGTTACCAGTGGGCCTGACAGGTCAATAAGAACACCAATGGGAATCTTCTGAACCTCAGCTTTTGCTTCGGATGGTGTTGTTGTCTCTGATGGAGTAGCTGCTGGCTTCTCTTCAGGTGCTGCACATCCAGCCATCAGTACTACTAGGGCCACTACCAGAACTGCCAATTTCTTCATGTGCATCATGAGAACCAATAGCTCACTATATTTTATAAAGATTATGTAGGAACCATTTCTGAATCTTTATTAAATTCTTATGAAATTTCAATAAATCTTCATAATATGCTTATATATCATTGCGGTATGCTGGAGATCCCAAAATTTTAAAAACTCTCGACCGTTATGCTAGTGCATGCCAGTCATCGAAGGTGCAATAATCTATGCGAATTTACTTGTACTTCTCAGTATCGGGCTAACAATTACATATATAACAACAGGAGTGCCCAATTTCGCACAGGGGTCTTTCGCTGTGTTTGGCTCATACGTAGCGTTGACAATGTTCCAGTTATTTAAAATACATCCGTATTCATCAATACCCATAGCGTTTGTCCTCGGAGGGTTGCTTGGGGTGTTGGTTTATCTGGTGACTCTAAAACCGCTGATTAACAGAGGTGCTACAATAGTTATACTGATGATTGCTACTCTCGCCGTGGACTTAATACTGCTTGGATTTCTGGGTGCATATTCGGGAAGTTTGGAGTCAATTACACACAAGAGTACAACCAAATTCATATTCACGTATCTGGACTTTGAAATCCTGAATACATCTGCTATTTTTGTAATATCAAGCTTGATAATAGTATTGCTGCTTGTGTTCTTGTTCTTACTGCTCTACAAAACCAAATTCGGAATTGCTCTCAGAGCATCAATGGAAAACCCGGCACTGGCCGAGATCATGGGTGTAAATGTGGAATACACAAGGCTATTCTCATGGTTCCTTTCAGGTTCACTGGCTGCGGTGGCGGGATGCCTGTTACCGTTCAGGCAGGAAATAGTGCCAGCGACGGGAGCAATAATAATTGTGTCAATATTTGCGGCGAGTATAGTTGGTGGACTTGGCAGCATTTACGGTGCACTGCTTGGCGGATACATCATCGGGCTCTCGGAGTCATTGGTAACCTATGAGCTGTCAATACTGTTCGGTGCGGGGATACTCGTTTACAGCAAGGTGGTCTCTCTGGTTGTTTTGATAATTACACTCATACTGGCACCTCGTGGTATAACCGGAGTTAACTGGAGGCGGGTAAAATGGCTCAAGAGTATATTCTCCTCAACATAATCATCTGGTTCGGGCTGTACCTGATAGTAGCGTTAAGCCTGAACATCGAATACGGCTACGGAGGCATACCAAACTTCGGAAGAGCTCTCGCTGTACTCATGGGGGCTATTGCTGTTGGTGGACTGGTTAACAGAATACTGATGGCCGTATGGGGTATAAGTGGGAAAATCGTAGAGGCTAGTGGTGAAGTAAAAGGTGTGGCTAATGCAATAATAGCACAGAATCCAGCGTTTGGTATTTTACTCCTCTTGCTATCGTTATTTATTGCAGGAGTTCTGGGTGCAGTCGTGGGAGCTCTATTCATCCTGCCCAGTGCGAAGCTGAAGGAGGACTATTTGGCAATTACACTGCTGGCAATCAGCGAAGTTACCTTCATGGTATCATACTATAACACAGACATCATAGGTGGCTACTACGGAGTTACTGTTCCAGATATACTCGCGTGGATTCCTGGTGAAATGAGGGTTACTGGGTTTGCAGTAATAATTCTGGCTATGGCATTCCTGACATACCTGGTAGTGAACAGGATGTTGAACTCGCCATATGGCAGATTACTGAAGGCGATGAGAGAAAACGAAGAGGTGGTCAAGGCATTCGGTAAGGACATTATGATGCTTAGAATAAAGACTGTTGCAGTTGGTTCAGCAATTGCAGCCATGGCAGGTGCATTATATGCTCTGTATTCGGTAAATGTAATAGCAAGCAGTTTCAGCAGGGTTGAGTGGACATTCTATCCGTTCCTCATGGTACTGCTTGGAGGACTTGGCAACAACAGGGGTGTCACGCTGGGTGTATTGGCATTCGTTATAGTCAAAATACTACTGATGACCTATAAGTACGAGATCTCTTCAGCATTGCACCTGCCATTTGAGGCGGTCTGGCTTGAGTACATCCTGTTCGGTGTCTTAATGCTTCTGATACTGTACTACAGACCAGAGGGACTGATCAAGGAGAGACCAATAATAACAGAGCCAATCAAGAGGATCAGTGAAAAGAGAAAATTGGCCCAGAAAAGCGAGTAAAGGTATTAGCCCTTCGTAATCAGGTCTGGTCTGATCTCTGCCTGCACGATCTCAGGGATATTGCCAGCGAGACCAATAATTTCTCCTTTTATTACCATTGCTCCTTTTATGTGGTCTTTGGCTTTATTCCAGAAAGTTTTCAGTGTCTCTTCTATCTCCTCTCTGCCAAATTCTTCTTTTATCTCATTGCCGAGTGCAGTTGCGAACGCATCAGCAACGCTGGCATCGCTGGCAAATATTGTCGCTGCATCAGCGAAACCGAGACTTATTGATGGCCCGATGGTGCCACTGGATGTGCATATTGCCGTTATTTCACTGGATGGTTTTATTCTGAAACCTATTTTTAAATTCGCTTCACCTGCATAAACGCCTACAACCAACTCTCTGTCGGTGAAAATTGCCATGTCTCCTCCGTTATCTACCACCGCAAAATTTGCTCCCTCTTCTATCATCCTTTCAACTGCATACTGTGCAATGGTTCCTGCTACCGCTGCCATCGGCCCAACGTTGGCAAGTTTGGAAGCTTTGCACATCCTTCCAATTATACTGCCCACGCAATCGTAGGGATCAAAAGTGGTAAGAAAAAAAGGATCTTTTTTGATCTGGTATTCTATTTCCTTTCTGGCTTCGAGTATCGCATCAACCGCTACTCTGTAGTACCTTTCTTCCTCTGCAAGTATCGTTACAATGGTTTGCTTGTGTTTGAAGTGAAAACGTCTGTAGCTCATGGCAGTGTCAATGCTCCAACCGGACACACCTTCACGCACACACCACAGTGAATACACTTGGATGTGTCGATGACAACCCTTTTCTCTTCATCCAGGCTAAACACTTCAACGGGACATATGCTTAGACATGCACCGCAGTGAACACATTTGTCTTCATCCTTCACTATGGCTCTGTCGATCTTGCTGACCTCAACACCATGTTTTTTGAATACCTTTATGACGTCGTCAGCCTTCGAATCATCCACTTCAACTACAAGCTCTCCCTGCCTTGCTCCAATGCTGGCCCTGATAATGTTGATCAGAGCCTGAGTCTCAAGAGTGGCTATGGAAATTATTGGCTCCTTCACAGCCTTGGAATCAAATTTTAACTCGAGCATCATTTTCATCACCTCGCGAGCAACCTACTCAGATCTTCGCTTGTTACTAGCCCCAGGACATGTTTTCTGGCATCAACCACTGGCAATGCTGATATGCCATGCTTTTCCATTTTCCTTGCAGCAACCTCAACAGGATCGTCTGGAAATGCTGTAATTACTTTCTTTGTCATTATGTCTGCAACCTTACCGACCTTTCCGGTAGCGACGGCCTTTGCGACATCCCATGAAGTAACGATTCCTATGAGCTCTTCATTTTCATTAACAACCGGAAGGTGGTTGATACCTTTCTGGATCATAATCTTCGATGCCTGTTCAATCGTAGTTTCTGGAGAGATCGTCAGTATTGGTGTCATTACACTTCTAACAACCTTTACTTCTCTCTGTCTCATCGGTTTGAATGACGGTTCCCTTGTCACCCTCTCCACCGGCTGTGTGAGGAAGAATTCACCCTTCTCTATCATCTTCTTGAGTTCTTTTGTTATCTTTTCTGCCATGTACTGACTTGACAGCGGTGAAACGCGAACCTCCTCGCCATTTATCTCAACTTTACCGCTCTTCAGCTCTGCATAACTCACCTTTCTTATGACGGGCCTGTTCCTTCTTGGAACACCAAAGTCAATAATCTCTGTCATGATCTCTTCGTCCCTTACTGCAGTGAATTTGGCCATCTCGGCATCTAGGATTGGAATTGGTATTCCTATACCGACAAACAAAGTAGTACCATAGCCTGGAAATGTTGCAGCTCTCATGTACTCTGGATCCATCTCTTTCAGGTCTCCTTTGACCATGAGTGTTCCGAAGGGTGGTGCGTGCTGAGTACCCTCTCCAATTACGTATCCCTTTGCTCCACAGAGAAAGATTCTCGTTCCAACTCCAATCGTTCTGTATTCGGGATCGTTGTTGAGGGGCGAGATTTCACCGGTACCTGCAAACGTCACATTTCCGAAGTTGGGCAGGAGTGTTCCCATATACGTTCTCAGAATCTGATTTGACGAGTTTGTTGCGGCTTTATACCTCTGATAAGCATTTCTCGGATTCAACATTACAGCCTGATTCAGATCTTCGAGGGAGATCTCCGTCACTATTTCCTTCCTGGGATAGCAGTCTGTTCCATACGCTGTAGCTCTCAGTGAGACTTCTTTACCCCTAACTAAGTCTTCTATTACGTGAGCTCCTCCATATTCCATCCCCTTTGTTTCGGAGAGCTGCGTAACACCAAGATAAGCATCAACCGCTGCAATACCGGTGTAAGCTTCAACATCGTTTAACCAGACTCTTTGCATCTTTATTGGAGGGTCTGAATGTCCAAAATTCATGAAAACACCGGACGAACACATCGCGCCAAAGGTACCTGTTGTGACTACATCGACTTCCTTGGCTGCTTTTTCTGGGCCAAGCTCTCTGACAATCTCTTTCATCTCGCTTGCTGTAACCACATAGACATTTCCTTCCCTAATCTTTTCATTAATCTCTTCAATCGTTTTCACGCAACAGACCTTTTTTAGTGGGTATATAAATATTGCTAATTTCAGGGATGTCTAAAATTATTACTAGTAATTTCAATCTGAAAAAGCAGATATTTTAAAATTATTAAATTCAATGAATCCGAATACGGGATTGAGGTATCAATCGATATAGAAACTTTGTGGCCAGTACAAAAAGCCAGAAAATTTGGATACAGGGCCATTGTATATCGGAATAGCCTTGTAAATCGCTAACAACTGGTTTAAACTAGATACAAAGAATTAGCGGGGAGAAGCGTCTTTGATTGCTTCTCCCCATTCTTTCCTTACTTACTTCTCTTCTTCCTCAGCACTTCTTCAAGCTTCTTTTCCAGTGGCTCCTCGTGTGTGTATGGACACATAAGGTAGTGCTCTACAGCCTTTGCTATTGCATCCTTTGTAGCGCTCTCTCCTGTCTTCTTCTTCAACTCATCCAGCACATTTTCCGGCAATACTGTCTGGGCATGAACGATTTTCACCATTGACCATCACCACCCCTCATTATGAGTCTTGGAGTACTTAAGCCTTTTGTCATTATTACAATGATGCGAAAAAATATTGTTTATGAACAATAGAGTTAGTATATGTAGCGCATCTAATTCAATAAAGTGTCAATCCATCTCGCTACCTCTTCAATTCTTTTTCTTACTGTGCCAAGGTAGTTCTCGGGCTTGAGAAGACTCTCAAGTTCATCCCTTGTGAAGTGTTTCTGTATGATCTCTTCTTTGAGGAGTTCTTCAAAAAGCGTTGTGTTGTTGGTGTAAGCACGCATTGAAGCCTGCCTGATAAGCTCGTGAGCTTCCTGCCTTCCAACACCCTTCTTCGTTAATGCAATCATTACTGCCTCGCTCATATTCAGACCTTTCTGCATTTCGAGATTCCTTCTGATGTTCTGGAGGTCCAGTGATAGCGATTCAACAACTTTTATCATTTTTGTCAGTATGTGGTCTGTTAGCACTGTTGCTTCAACAAGAATTATCCTTTCGGCTGAGGAATTCGTCAGATCTCTTTCTTCCCATAAAATGGCGCTCTGGTGCTGAGGCTCCACAAACCCCCTTACTATTCTTGCAAGCCCACAGATATTTTCGCTGTCAATGGGGTTTCTCTTATGGGGCATTGTTGAACTTCCAACCTGCTTTTTCTCGAATCTTTCCATGACTTCGCCAACCTCGGCTCTTTGCAGTATTCTGAAGTTGGTTGCTATTTTTTCCAAGGTGGTTGCAAGATTTGCAAGGAATTCGACGTATTCGCAGTAGACATCGCGAGGAATTATCTGGCTTGAGATTATTGCAGGCTTAAGACCAAGCAATCTCATTACTTCCTCTTCAATTTCAATACCTTCATCGCCAAACGCTGCCTGAGTACCCACCGCTCCGCTGAGCTGTCCCACAAGCAAACGATCTTTCATCTGCTGAAGTCTGACGTAATGCCTCGCAACCTCTGAGGCCCATATGGCAAACCTAAAACCATATGTTGTCGGCAGAGCAGCCTGTCCATGGGTTCTACCAAGACACACAACATCCTTATACTCAATACTCTTGCTTACAAGAGCTTTGAGCAGTCTTCTTAGCTTAATCTCCAGGATCTTGACAGAATCTCTCAACTGTGTGGCTGTTGCAGTATCAATTATGTCGTTTGATGTAGCTCCAAAATGCACCCATCTAGCAGCATCTCCAGCAACTTCAGATATGGCCTTTACAAGAGCCATCACATCGTGCTTAATCTCTGCCTCTATCTCCTTAACCCTTTCAGGTTTTATCTTAACAGCTTTTTTCTTGACTTCTTCAACAGAAGCGGGATCAAGATAACCTTTCTTTGCCAGTGCTTTGAGGAGAGCGATCTCTACTCTGATCATTCTCTTAATTTTACTGTCCTCACTCCAGATTCTTTTCATTTCGGGAGTACCGTATCTGTAATCGATTGGGTGTACGATCATCGGAAGGGGAAAGAGAAGAGGTTTTAAAAAATTTTACATTAGAATCTGAGTCTTGAGTCCACTTCTTTAACAGCTTCTCTTACGCAGAAGTATTCTCTGTTTACTTTCAGGAGATATTTGCATTTTTTACTAGTGTATCCAGAAATGCAGAGCTGACAGTCAATGGGATAAACCCTTTTTATACCCATTCCGTATTTTTCAGCCAGAATCTCGAGGGTGGTCATGTCAACCACCTTTGTTATTTAGATTACATCCTCTTTTAAATCTATTCCAAACAGACCGCAAAGTAAATATGTAAAAGTATGTAAACAAAAACTCAAGGGGCCCGTAGTCTAGTGGTTATGACGCCTGCCTCACACGCAGGAGGTCCCCGGTTCGAATCCGGGCGGGCCCACTTCTTTGGCTAATATTAAAGCGGATCTTTCTTGTTGCTGCTTTTCTTAATTGCTTGGATTTCAATTTGTACAAAAGCTTGGCTCAAAATTAGATTAGAATAATTTAAAATAAAGTTCTAGGTTAAAATCTAACGTCTCTTCGGTTTAAAGTACTTCTCAGCAGTCTCCAGAGCTTTTGCAGTTAGAGATGCTGTGTTCTTGAGATCTTCAAGATCCAGAACTTCAACAGGTGTGTGGATGTAGCGTGTAGGTACGCTTACAACACCCGTTGGAATTCCAGCTTTTGTCAGATGAATGGCCGTTGCATCAGTCGTGCCACCCTCTGCAACCTCAAGCTGGTATGGTATGCTGTGCTTCTCAGCAGTGGTTTTCAGCCATTCGATAACCTTCTTTGAGGCAATCAACCCTCTGCCAGATGCGTCAACCACTGTTATTGCTGGACCGCCTCCGGCCTTTACATCCATGTATGCCGATTCCGTGCCGGGGAAGTCTGCAGCAATGCATACGTCCAGCGCTATTGCAGCATCTGGCTCAAGTGCAAAAGCTGACGTTCTTGCACCCTTTAAACCTACCTCTTCCTGCACAGTACCGACAGCATAGATCGTTGCATCGCTCTTTGTCTGTTTTATGGCTTCAATCATTGCTGCAACGCCGGCCCTGTTGTCGAAAGCCTTGCCAGTAACTTTCTTTCCTCCTAACTCAGCAAACTCTCTGTCAATTGTTATTGGGGTGCCAACGGTAATTCCCATCTCGATTACTTCATCCTTGGAACTAGCGCCAACATCCACAAACATGTTTTCGATCTTGATGACCTTGTTTCGCTCATCATTCTTCATCAGGTGTGGAGGCTTGCATCCAAGAACTCCGTAAACTTTCCCTTTGCTACCGTGGAGGATTACACGCTGGTTCAGAACAGTTTGATCAAACCATCCTCCTATTGGAGTAATTCGTATGAAACCCTTATCATCAATATACTTGACCATAAAACCGATTTCATCAATGTGGGCAGCAACCATCAATTCGAGATCGCTACCATTCTTCACGCATATTATGTTTCCAAGGTTATCAACCCTGATTTCATCGACGTAGTCTTCGAGTTCTTCTTTTATGATCTCTCTTACATCGTCTTCATAACCGCTTATGCCATGAGCGTTACTCAACTTTGCGAGAAGATTCTTCAACTCATCCATTTTTTCACCTCATTCAAGAACAGCATGCCTTTCTTCCAGATCTTTTTCAGTCAGGCTCTTGAGGTTCATGAGTTCAGCCACAAGCCCGTCAAGGAAAATCATCGCTGTAAGCTCAAACATTGTGCCAAGAGGAGCTATTTTGGCGAGCTCATCATCTCTCTGGGTTTTGGCTTTTGCTTTGAGTAAAACGACCACATCACTCATCTTTGCGAGTGTAGAATTCTGATTGTGGGTTATGGCTACCAGTTTTGAACCAATTTGCTCTTTTGCCTTCTTGCTTATATTTACAACCGATGTCGTTTCTCCCGAACCTGATATTGAAATAAGAACGTCATCCTTGCCTATTCTTGGTGTTACTGTCTCTCCAACAACGTAAACTCTGTAGCCAAGGTGCATAAGACGCATTGCAAATGATTTGGCAATAAATCCGCTCCTGCCAGCCCCCATCACAAAAATATTCTTTGCATCCTCTATGGCCCTAATCAATTCCTCTACCTGTTTTAGGTCTATCTCTTTTTTCAAGCCCCTAATGTGTTTTTCCAGGTTGTCGAGGAATTTTATGAGCATTTCTCCTGTCAACTGCTCACCCCTCCCCCCTTTTCTGGAAATGAATTTAAGTCTTACCTATTCTACCATGCAATGTATGTAAATTTCGGCTGAAAAAGATTTCTGATTGGTTTTTTCAATCTTTTGGCGATATAAATTAATAGATGTTTGGTATGCTGGGAAATCCTAAATATCGTTTTTGCATTCTAGTGTTATGGGGAGAAATATTGGGCTCATTCTGGCATTGGACGTAACAGATGCTGAAAAAGCTCTGGAAATTGCGGGTAAGGTATCAGAACACGTTGACATGATAAAGGTTAACTATCCACTTGTTCTATCGGCTGGGATCGATATTGTTGCAAAACTTGCAGATTTAAAGCCAGTTATTGCGGATTTCAAAATAGCGGATATTCCCTACACAAGTTCTCTTATTGCAGACATAGCTTTCAAAAATGGGGCTTCTGCGGTTATAGCTCATGGGTTTACCGGTAGCGACACACTGAAAGCGATTCTTGATGTTGCGAGTAAATACGATGGCGAGGTTTACGTTGTAACGGAGCTCAGCAGTGAAGGAGGCAGGGAATTTCTCACATCTGTTTCAAACAAAATTGCAGAACTGGCAAAGGAGTTGGGCTGTCATGGTATAATCGCTCCTGCAACAAGGACAGAAAGGGTTGCGGAGCTGCGGAGAATTGTAGGCGATCTCAAAGTAATCACCCCTGGCGTAGGTGTGCAGGGTGGAAAGGTTGAGGATGTAATAAAAGCTGGAGCGGACTACATAATAGTTGGGAGAAGCATCTATAATGCTGAAGATCCTGGGCAGGCTGCGAAGGAATTCAAAGAAAAGATAAGAATGTGCAGCAAATTTTAATAGACCTTTAGGGGGTGCATTAGAAAATGCTACCTGAAGAGATAAAGATCACAAAAATGCATGGCAACGGCAACGACTTCGTGCTGGTGGATGAATTTCAGGAGGAGGTTGTACCTGAAGACATGAAATCCATGTTTGTCAGAGCTGTTTGCCATCGCAGATTTGGAGTAGGAGCTGATGGTGCATTATTTGTCCAGCCTTCTGATGTTGCAGATGTAAAGTTCCGCTATTTCAACAGCGATGGTAGCGAAGCGGAGATGTGCGGGAATGGCATAAGATGTTTCTCAAGATATGTTTTTGAAGAAGGATATACAGAAAACAGGCTAAAGGTCGAAACCCTGGCTGGTATTCTCGAATTGGTTGTAGAGGTTGAGAACAGTACCTACTGGATAAAGGTGGATATGGGCAAGCCAAAGTTCAAAGCCTGTGAAATACCGGCAAAGGGTGGAGATGTAGATTTCTGGAAGGAAACGATGGAAATTAATGGAAAGAAGTATGAAGTATATGCTGTAAACACAGGCGTTCCACACGCCGTTGTTTTTGTGGATGATCTCGATTTTGACATTATCAGCATTGCAAGGAAAATAAGGTACAGCGAGCTATTTCCACAGGGAATTAACGTGAATTTTGCAAAAGTTATTTCGGAGGATGAAATCCACGTCAGAACATATGAGAGGGGGGTGGAGGACGAGACATTAAGCTGCGGAACAGGAAGTGTTGCCGTTGCGGCTATTGCACATAAACTGGGGCTCGTCTCCAACCCCGTCAAGATTGTTACCAAAGGCGGGCTGCTAAAAATTGAACTGGGTGAGACAGCATATATGACGGGCAGCGCAAACAGGATTCTGGATGGTGTGCTGAGAACTTCCGAATTGAGATTTGATCTATGACTCTAATTTTTTTCAACAGGCTTGTTCTATCGGCGATGGCCGGAATAACTAATGCAGAGTTCTGTATAAAACACCCTGTTGGCCTTGCTGTCATGGGTGGGTTCAACGCCGACAAGGTTTCGATGGATGCTGCGAGAAAAGCAATCAGGAGGGGCAGGAAGGAGTTCATCTTTGACGATCTCATTGAGGGAATAGAGGAAGAGGTAAAAAAACTCGTAAATTCAGACTTTGAGGGTGTTTTCGCGATAAACGTTCGCTCGTCCACGCTGGATGGATACGTTCAGGCTGCTGAAATCGCGAGGAAGTATGGCGGTATCCTCGAAATTAATGCCCACTGCAGGCAGCCGGAATTTACTGAAATTAAATGCGGTCAGTGGCTCATCCACCATCCTGATCACCTTGCCAGTATAATTCGGGAGGTAAAAAAGCTGGATGTTATTATATCCGTCAAAATAAGGGGCAATGTTGAGGGTGTTGACTATTCTCAGCTCGTCAGAACAATAAGACAGGCGGGCTGTCACATCATTCATGTTGATGCAATGATTCTTGGAGGTGGCTGCGACCTTAAACTGATCAGCGAAATATCGAAAAGCGGCTTTACAATCGGAAACAACTCCGTTGTGGATGTTGAGAGTGCTGAAAAGGTTATTAGTGCTGGTGCAAGCATGGTTTCTGCTGCCAGAGCCGTTCTGAGGGATAGCTCATTTTTCAATAGGTTGTTGACATCCGATGTTCTCAGAAAAAATGTCGTATTGGAATTTTAAATCCAAACCATTTTCGTAAACCTTTTGTTGTTGGATCGAGAAAAAACTGGTATGGATTTTATTATCATTAGTGTTGGGAATGAACTCCTCAGTGGTGATATAACAAACACAAACGCAACATATATGGCGAAAAGACTCACGCAGAGTGGTCACAGGGTTATAAGGATCATAACCGTGCCCGACATCGTTGATGATATTGCAGAAGAAGTGGCAAGAGCCAGACAGAAAGCGGATTTTGTTCTTGTAACCGGGGGGCTTGGAGTAACGCATGACGACGTTACGGCTGAAGGAGTTGCAAAAGCTCTCGGCAAAAAACTTGTGTTGAATGAAGAGGCTTTATCCCTTCTTAAAACGAAAATGTCTAATGAAGAGGCGATGAAGAAGGTTGCCACACTTCCTGAAGGTTCAGAAATTATAGAGAACAATGTTGGTGCAGCTCCAGGTTTTATTGTGGAGAATGTTGCTGTAATGCCAGGAGTTCCGGCAGAGATGGAAGATATATTTGAAAAATTGCTTGCAAGATTTGGTGTGAATGAATACTTCGAGGATAGGTTGAAAGTTGACGGTTTTGAGGACAGAATTCTTGACAAGCTCAATAGGGTTGTAGAGGAGTTCAGAGATGTCGAAATCGGTTCTTACCCGAAGAAGGATCATGTGATCATCAAATTCTCCGGCAGAGATAGAAAAAGAGTTGAAGAGGCGAAAAAGAGGCTTATGGAGCTTCTTAAATGAAGCCGTTTGTTTTCATAAATATTGCAGCCAGCATTGATGGAAAAATAAGCGATGAAAGCAGAAGGCAGATAAGAATATCGTGTGAAGAGGACATGCGAAGAGTGGATGAATTGCGAGCTTCAAGTGATGCGATAATGGTTGGAATCGGGACTGTTCTGAGTGATAATCCTAGACTTACAGTTAAAAGTGAAGAGCTGAGAAAAAAGAGGATTGAAAAGGGCCTAGATGCAAATCCAGTAAGGGTTGTGGTGGATAGCAGATGCAGGATTCCACCTGACGCAAAGGTGCTCAATAGCGAAGCAAAAACAATTGTGGCTGTATCTAAGGCAGCTAGTTCAGATAAAATTGATGAAATCAGGAAAAAAGCTGATGTTGTTATTCTGGGTGATAAAAAAGTCGATCTTAGGGGTCTAATGCATCACCTCTACAACATAGGTGTGAGAAGATTGATGGTTGAAGGAGGAGCAACGTTAAATTACGGGCTGTTAAAAGAGGGGCTTGTTGACGAGATTTACGTTTATTATGGTAGTATTGTAATTGGTGGAGCCAATTCACCCACAATCGTTGATGGATCATCTTTTTCGCCCCCATTACGGCTGGAGCTTCTGGATATCTCGAGGCTCGGCAGAGGAATACTTGCGAAATGGAAAATTATCAGGAATAAGGGATGAAACCGACCAAACCACGGGATTTTTAGCTTGATAAATAATTAGCTTTCAGAAGACAGAATAGTAAAAATAGAAAGAGTTATAACCTACTCTAAAATTTTTGAGAATATGAGCCCGGTATATGTTGTGGGTCACAAGAGCCCAGACACGGATTCTGTCTGTTCTGCAATTGCTTACGCAGAGCTCAAGAAGAAGCTTGGAATGGATGCTGTGCCGGCAAGACAGGGTGACCTAAACCCTGAAACAGAGTTTGTTCTGCAGAAATTTGGATTTGAAGCTCCGGAGCTGCTTACAGATGGAGAGGGTAAGAAGGTTATTCTTGTAGATCACAGCGACAAGTCCCAGAGTTTGGATAATATTGACAAAGCTGAAATTGTGGAAATAATCGACCACCACAAGATTGGAGACATCACAACGCCAAACCCGATATTCTTCCTTGCCATGCCTGTAGGATGTACTGCTACTGTTATAAAGAAGCTTTATGAGGAGAATGGAGTTGAGATCCCACAGAACATTGCTGGAATAATGCTTGCTGCAATTCTGAGTGACACTGTCATTTTCAAGTCTGCTACAACAACTGAAAAGGATGTTGAGGCTGCAAAAGAGCTGGCGAAGATTGCGGGAATTGATGACATAGAGGCTCTTGGTATGGAAATGTTCAAGGCTAAATCAGACATTGCTGGCAAGAGTCCAAGAGACCTGCTCTTCAGAGACTTCAAGGACTTCGACATGTCTGGCAAGAAGGTTGGTGTTGGACAGATCGAAGTCGTCGACCTCTCACTGCTCGATGAGGTTAAGGATGCGCTTTATGAGGAAATGAAGAAGGTCAAGGAGGAGGGAGGATACCACAGCCTCTTCTTGATGCTGACAGACATAATGAAGGAAGGTACAGAGCTGCTCGCTGTTACCGACGAACCAGCTGTCGTTGAAAAGGCATTCGGCAAAGCCCTTGAGGGCAAATCCGTATGGCTTGACAAGGTAATGAGCAGGAAGAAGCAGGTTGTCCCACCGCTTGAGAAAGCATTTGCTTCTCTCTAAATTTTATTTTTAGTTTTTTGGTTTTTACTCTGGTTTTCTATCTGCTTTTCGCATTCGCATAATAATAATCGCATCGCCTTCCTTTAAGTTCCGGACTGCTCCATCATCAAAAACAGCTTTTATAATCGTTGAAGCAGTCTCGATTTCTACAGTTGCAGAGTTTTTATCGGTTTTGATTCTTTTGATAATGCCTTTTATTTCACGATCTTCCAGCCCATCATCCATAACCCTGTCAGATATTTTTCTCAAATATTCTTCAACGTGATTGTATTGCTCAAGTATGGTCTCACCAAGCGGTGTTAGCTTTGTACCACCGCCAGTTTTTCCACCTCTCTCCCTCTCAACAACTGGACTGCCAAGAACACTTTCCATCCTCTTCAGATACTTCCATACGAAGCGGTAGGACATTCCAAGAGATCTTGCTGCTGCAGAAATTGAACCATGTTCTTTGATAGCTCTAAGTATCTCAGCACCACCTTTGCCGAGAACTAACATTCCATCTTTTTCAAACCAAAAACGCCATTTCAACTCCATGATAGCAATCATAATTTGTTCCCATAACACAAAAACATTCCGATACAGACATTTACTGTTAAATTAGGATAACTATTTCGTTTTCTTAGAAATATAATTCCCCAGTAATGAATTTCTTTGTAATCTCGTTCTCAGGATTTTCAAATAATTGTCTTGTTTCTCCCACTTCTATGAGCCTGCCATTAAAAAGATGTGCTGTTCTGTTAGACAGTCTCTTTGCCTGGAAGAGGTTGTGGGTTGCAAGAACAACAGTTGTATTATTATTCTCCACAATCTCTTTTATAGCCCTCTCGATTATAACAACATTTGTTGGATCGAGATTTGCTGTTGGTTCATCCATTACGAGCAACTCGGGATCGATCACCAGTGCTCTGGCTATAGCTACTCTCTGTTGCTCTCCTCCAGAAAGTCTTTTGGCGTTGTATTTTTCGTAACCCTCCAGTTTGACCAGACGAAGAGCATTTCTAACCTTTTTGTTTATTTCCTCTTTACTGTACCCTCTAAGCTTTAAACCGTAGGCGATGTTGTTGTAAACACTGGTGTTGAACATCACGGGTTTCTGAAAAACCATTGTAATCTTCTTTCTGAAGTAATCCTCGTTTCCTCTTACTTTTATACCATCATAATAGTATTCGCCTTCACTCTGTTTTTCCAGCATGGCCAGTATTCTCAGCAGGGTTGTTTTTCCAGCCCCGCTGTTCCCAATTATAGCGAGGATTTCCCCTCTTCTAACCTCTAGGTTTATTTTGTCAAGGGCCAGAACGTTTCCGTATCTCTTTGATATGTTCCTCAGTTCTACGAGGCTCATGTTAATCTGCTCTGAATTATATTTGATATTGTGCTTACAGCAAATACGATTGAGAGCAGTATAATTCCCAGGGCTAAAGCCATGTCAATTTCGCCCCTTGCCGTGTACATCTGCATGGCTGTTGTTAGCACTCTTGTGTTTAGAGCACTCCCCTTCACGAATATGTTGCCACCGATCATTATTGCAATACCAAGCTCTGCTATAGCCCTGTTGAATGATGCAATAACTGACAGCAAGATGCCGGAAATGGCTTCTCTCATCACAGCAAGCGAAGCTTCCAGTTTTCCAGCACCGAGCGTTATGGCTAGCTCCCTGATGTCTTTCTCAACTACCTCTATTGAGTTCGCTATAAAACTGATCATTATCGGGGTTATAAGCAGCGATTGTCCCAGGCTTATGCCCATTTCTGTATATATCAGGCGAAGAAATCCCAGCGGGCCGGAAGGTACAAGTAAAAGATAAAGAATTAAGCCGAGCACCACGGTGGGGATGCCCAGCAATCCATTGAAAAACCCTTTCAGGATGTTCTTTCCCCTGAAGTTGTACATTCCTATTGCTATGCCAATTGGAAAGCTCCAGAGTGCAGCCATCAGTGTTGCCATTCCTGAAACCCTGATGGATCTCAGGGTAATCTCGATTACGTCGGGATTTGCAGTTATAATCAGATGGATTGCCTGCTTTATCCCTTCTAGCACGTACTCCCAGGCCATGCACTCATCCTACTGTTATATTTTTACCTCGAAGAATTCAATGTTTGCTTTATATCTGTATTTCTCTGGGCACTCACTCCAGACACCATTGTCTTCAATGAATCCGTACTTCACTATCCAGTTGTAGATATCTCCTGATTTTTTCTCGAGAACTTCTACCGCTGGATAGAACAGTGGTCTTCCGTACTCCTCGACACCGTACTCACCTATTATTTTCTGTCCCTCCTCGGATACAAGCCACTTTGCGAGCTGCATTGCTCCATCAAAATCTTTGTTGTATTTTTCTGGATTCACGACAATTATGCTGTAGATGTTGATGAGTTCCTCGCCCTCATCAACGAGCACGTCCAGATCGATCAAACCGTCCTTGCGATACTTCAGGTATGTTCCCATGTCCGAGAGAGTGTATGCTCTGACGTTGTTGCAGTAGTTGAGAGTTTTACCCATTCCCGTACCTGTACATCTAAACCATGGTTCATTCTTAATTTCGCTGTAGTTGAATCCTGCTTTCTTCCAGAGAGCGATTTCCTTTGTGTTAGTACCTGAACCATCATCTCTCGATACCCAGATGGCGTTTCCTTTCCTTCCTTCTTCCACTATTTTCTTCAATGCCTCAACCGGACTCAAACCCCTTATGCCTGCAGGATCGTCCTCAGGCCCCACAATGGCGAAGAAGTTGTATGCGATCACCTTTCTGTTTACACCGTATCCTTTCTCCATAAAATCTAGTTCCTTACTTCTTGCGTGGACAATGATCGCATCTGCTGCGCCATTCATAGCATCCTGTATTGCAGCCCCAGTACCCTTTGGTATGAAGTGGAGCTCAATTCCGGTCTTTTCTTTGAATGCTGGGGCTATAGCATTTTCAAGCAAACCTGTGTCGTACAGACTTGTTGTGGTAGATATTGTCAGGACTCTCTGTTCTGCCTGCTGAGCAGTTTGGAAATACCAGGAAAGCCCTATAACTCCCGCAAGCAAAACTGCAACGATTACAAGCCAGGCACTTTGAGAAATCGCTTTTCTATCTTTAATAAACGGTTTAGAGCTCATCCTATCACCGATATGCACGGCGGTGCATAACGGTATATAAATATTTTGAATACTGCAGTAGAAAGGTGTAAAGAGCAGGTGGTATGCATATCGGTAATATTAAATAGATTTGTAACACTGGTGTTTACGGATGCTTTTTGAGATTGAGGAGATTAGAAGAAGGAGAAAGAAGCTTGGAATTACTCAGAAGAAACTGGCAGAACTTGTAGGCGTGAGTCAGCCTTTAATAGCAAGAATAGAGTCTGGAGATATAGATCCAAAGCTCTCTCTTGTCAAGAAAATCTTTGAAGTCCTCGAAGAGCTTGAGGGCAAATCCGTTAATGCCCGCCACATCATGAATTCTCCGGTTAAGTACGTCACACCGGACACAACTCTAAAAGAGGCAATAGAGCTAATGATGCGTGATGGGATATCTCAGATGCCTGTCATGGAATCTGGCAGAGTTTTGGGAAGCATAACGGAGAGTTCAGTTGTGAGAACGATTCTTTCCAAGGGTTTGGATGCAAGCGAGATAAAAGTTAAGGATTGTATGGAAGAACCGTTTCCTATGATTTCTCCCGATGAAAGACTTGAATCGATCTCCAAAATGCTTCTCAGCAATCCTGCGCTTTTAGTTGTGGAGAATGGCAAGGTTATTGGAATAATAACGAAGCACGATGTGATGAAAGCCCTGAAATCTGAATAAAGCCAGAGAACAGGGTCTTCAGGCTGTTTTTGAAAAATTGAAGAAATATTGGCGGAATGGAAGTGGGCTCGCCCGGATTCGAACCGGGGACCTTCGCCGTGTCAGGGCGACGTCATAACCGCTAGACTACGAGCCCTCGATGAACTACTTAGGTCATTGGAGATATAAGATTTGTGGTATTTCAGGGAAAGACACAAACATGCCTATGGAAAGGCTAATATTCGACATAAAAAATAACATCAATATGGTTTCAAAACTTGCAGTTTTCATATTGCTCATCTTTTTGATTTTCCCAGCTAAAGCTGCAAAAATTGTTGAAGTAGAAATCAAGGGTGAAATCAATGAGGGTACTGCTATATTTGTGGATGAAGCTTTTAAGGTGGCATCCCGGGTTGATGCTGATGCCGTGCTTATAATTATCGACACGCCCGGAGGTTTGGTAACATCCATGGAGAAAATTGTCTCCAGAATCTTAAACAGCGATATACCTGTAATTACTTACGTTTACCCTAAAGGGGCTTTCTCAGCCTCAGCAGGCTCATTCATTCTGATTTCCGGGAATATAGCAGCGATGTCAAACGGGACGTCTGTGGGAGCGGCAACACCGATCACTTCTGGATTCCCGCCGCAAGTTGAGAATAAAACTGTAAATTATATTGCAAGCTATGCAAGAGGTATCGCTGAAGAAAGGGGCAGACCTGTAGATGTCGTAGAGAAATTTGTAACGGAAGGTTTGAGCCTTTCGGCAAGAGAGGCGTATGAAAAGGGTGTTGTGGATGTGCTCGCCGACTCAAAGGAGGAACTTTTCGAGAAAATAAATGGCAGAGTGGTCAGGGTTAAGGGAGAGAATGTAACACTGGACTTTGATAAGGTTGAGACTGTCAAGGTAAGCAAGCCATTGCAGGCGAGCATCTTTGAAATACTTTCCAATCCTCAGGTTGCATCAATCCTTTTTCTTATAGGCCTCTATGGTTTGATTTTTGGGTTTACATCTCCTGGACTGGTTCCAGAAACTATTGGGGCGATATGTATTGTCCTCTCCCTCATTGGATTTGGTGCGCTGAGTGTAAACTATGTAGCTGTGCTGCTGATCCTGCTTGGAATAATCTTTCTCATTGCCGAGATTTTCACACCCACGTATGGTGTGCTCGGAGCAGCATCGATAATTTGTGTCACACTTGGCGCGATAATGCTGTTTGATGAGCCTTTGATGCCAAAAGATTTCTATAGTTCTTTTCCACTGTTCATCGCTGGAATATCTCTTGGTTTGGCTATAGTCATGACTTATTCCCTGATAAAGATCTCTCAGCTCAGGAAAGTGAGGAAAAAGGTAGGAGGAGAGGCAATAATAGGTGAAAAGGGAGAGATTATATCATTCGAGGCAGGCAAGGGGTATGCAAAAGTCAGGGGTGAAATATGGAAGGTCGAAAGTGAGGATGAATTGAGGCCAGGTGATAAGATCGTTGTGGTTGGTAGGGATGGATTAACACTCTACGTGAAGAAACTATGAGCGTGGAAGAAGAGCTGAGGAACGAAACTCTAAAGTGGCTGGAAAGGATTGAAGAGAAAATCAAAAACGTTGAGGCTGTTAATGAGAAGGGAAAAGAGTTTATGAGAAATATTGAAGCCTATATTTCTGACTCCAGGTATTTCCTTGAAATAAATGATCTTGTCAGAGCCTTTGAATGTGTAGTCTGGGCCTGGGCGTGGCTCGAAATAGGTATTGAAATGGATCTCTTAAAAGGTGAAATATAATCGTCGGCGTATTTTTCTACGTATTCCAAAGAACCCAAATCTGAACATCGATTGGTGTTTTCACTATCGTGTTTTAAAACGACGACTGTATCCTGGAAAAAGTCGGCTAGTTAATAAAGTAATGTTAGGGTTTCAAGCAAAAGAGATATAATCCCAATAGGGGGAAAGTTTAAATAATCGATACAGAGCAAAAAACATCACAGCGCAACACGAGCTCCGGTGGTGTAGCCCGGCCAATCATTCCGGCCTTTCGAGCCGGCGACCCGGGTTCAAATCCCGGCCGGAGCACTTTTCCTAATTTTGAATGGCTGTTTTAGGCAATAATAAAACGAATTTTGGGTTGTAAATGTGCAAAAAAGCGCATAATTGTTTCGTGTGAGGTGTAATTGGTTAGTTGAGTAGAGAGTATGTAGAATTGTGGGCTCGTTAAGCCGCAGAGCCTCATGCTTGTCAGCCCTGCCGGTTCCCGAGCCCCCCTTAAATTGTTTCAAACTTCATGTAAATAAATTTTGGTGAGTGTTCATAAACTTTTCCAGCCAAATATAAATCAAACTACATATTATTCTGGGAGTTGATGGAAAAAAAACCTTGAAAACCTATAAAATTCTAACAACATTATCATGTCGGATTTAAATTGGAATTTTGGATAGATTTTTATTCTCTTCAACCTCCTTGAATTTATGCTGAAGGATGTTATAAAAGATGCTCCTGGTGAGAGGGTTTTTCTCCTCGGTAATGAAGCCATAGCGAGGGGTGCTATTGAAGCAGGAATAGACGTTTTTGCAGCTTATCCTGGAACTCCATCGTCTGAAATAACTGATACGCTTAATGGAGCTTGCAAGCATTTAAGAGGAAAAATGGACTTCTTTATGGAATATTCAACTAACGAGAAAGTTGCTTTTGAAGTTGCTATTGGTGCCTCTCTTGTTGGTAAAAGGGGAATGACCGCAATGAAGCATGTTGGGTTAAACGTAGCAGCGGATTCACTTTTCAGTTTTGCATACGTTGGGGCAAGAGGGGGCTTTGTATGCGTTTCAGCAGATGATCCGAGCATGCACAGCAGCCAGAACGAGCAGGACAATAGATGGTATGGGAAAGCGGCAAATGTTCCCGTTATTGAACCATCAAATGTTAATGAGGCGAAAGAGCTAACAAAACTATCCTTTGAGCTATCAGAAAGGTTTGGACTTCCATTTATACTTAGAACCTATACAAGATTGAGCCATTCTAGTGGGATTGTGGAACTTGGAGAAATTCCGGAAAAGAAGTTTGAAAAGGTCGACTGGAAAAAGAATCCGGAGACAGATGTTGTTATACCAGCACATGCAAGAAAGCTCAAAGTAGGGCTTCAGAAAAAGCTTGAAAAGCTTGAAAATTATTTCAGCAAAGCTTACTTCAACTGGCTTGAGGAAGGAGATGGAGGGAAAGGGATAGTTGCATGTGGCATGAGCTACAATTATGTGATAGAGGCTATGGAAAACCTTGGCGTAAATCTGCCCGTCCTAAAGCTCTCTTCGATGTATCCTGTTCCAAAAAGACTTCTGGAGAGCTTTATTTCTGAGCTTGATGAAGTTCTTGTTGTCGAAGAGGTGGATCCATTCATTGAGCTTCATTTAAGAAGCATTGCTCTGGATTATGGTATAGCGGTGCATGGAAAGATGGATTCCTACCTGCCTGAGAACTACGAATACAATGTTTCGAAGGTTGAGGTTGGTATTGCAAGGTTTATAGGTGTAAAACCTAGCAGGGATTATGAGGAGATTGAGAATAGAGCCAAAGAGATGGCAAAGCTTGCTCCCCCGAGACCACCTGTGTTGTGCCCCGGATGTCCACATACTGCAAGCTTTTATGCGATAAGAAAGGTTGTGAACGAAGTTGGCTCTTCTGCACTGCCAAGTGATATTGGCTGCTATACTCTGGGTATAAACAAGCCATTTGAGGCTGTAGATATCACAATCTGCATGGGTGCAAGTGTGGGAGTTTCAAACGGGCTGAGCTACGTTTTGAATCAACCCATAATCGCGACAATCGGCGATTCAACGTTCTTCCATGCAGGTATCCCGGCTTTAATTAATGCTGTTTACAACAGAAACAAGTTCGTGCTTGTAGTTCTCGACAACTCAACCACAGGAATGACCGGACATCAACCACATCCAGGTGTTGGTGTCAAAGGGTGTGGGGATGAAGGAAGGGCTGTAAAGATAGAAGATATTGTTAAGGCTGTGGGTGTTGACTTTGTTGAAGTTGTGAACCCCTACAATGTGAAGAAAATGATCAGTACACTTAAAAGAGCTTTAGATCATGATGGTGTCGCGGTTGTAATTGCAAGGAGGCCGTGTGCAATCCTCTGGACAAGGGAGAGGAGAAAGAAGGGGATTAGAATCACATCATTTTACGTAAGCGATGAATGTGAGAAGTGTATGCAGTGTGTTACAGAATTTTCATGTCCGGCAATATATCTTGAAAACGACATTCCAAGAATTAACGAGGCTTTATGCGTTGGATGTGCTGTCTGTGCATCAATCTGTCCGAGTAAAGCAATTAAACCAAAGAGGTGAATGTAATGAAGATAAACATCCTCATCGTCGGAGTTGGTGGGCAGGGAGCGATTACAACCGCTGCTGTAATAGCAAGAGCAGCAATGATGGAGAATCTAAATGTGTTGACTGCTGAAACTCACGGAATGGCTCAAAGAGGTGGGAGTGTAGAAGTTCACGTTAGGCTTGGTGATGTTAAGTCTCCTTTAATACCGATCGGTTCTGCAGATTATGTGATTGCTTTGGAACCATCTGAGGCACTCAGATATAGTGCATACCTGAACGAAAACACGTTCGTAATTCTAAATGATAGGGCGATTATACCTCATGCGGTATCTCTTGGTATCGCAGAATACCCGAAGCTTGATGACATTGTTATAGCTTTGCGGAGCATAACTGACAAAGTGATGGTCGTAAATGCTTCTGAAATAGCAGAAAAGGTTGGCAGTATCCGAACAACGAATGTTGTTGTCATTGGTATGCTTGCAAAGCTTGGACTGCCTTTAAGCTATGAAAGCATTGAGAAGGCTATAGAAGATGTTGTACCTGAAAAATTCGTGGAGATGAACAAGAAAGCGTTGAAAGCTGGATACGATGCAATACGTACGGAGTGAAGTTCTCTTTTTTATAGCTATTATTTTTCCACCGTCAAAGAATAATAAAAAACCGGTTAATACGTTCGGAGTGGTAGCTTACTTCTAACTGTTTTGAACCAGCCAAACAAACCCTCGGGCATTTTCAGTATAAGCACTATCAGTAGAAGGTACATCATGAGTGCATCTGCCTGCTGTATGTTTATTGCTCTGGCAACCTCCATGAATACCCAGTACTTTGCTATGTATATTGTGAGAGCTCCGATAAGTGGACCAAAGAGGGTCCCAAGTCCTCCAAACAGGGCGGAGAGTATTATTAGAATCATCAATGGAACTCCGAACAGATCAACACCCACTGAAAGTCTGTAGAATACTGCTACTCCACCAGCCAGTCCGGCCATAAGTGCTGATATGCAGAAAGCGATTACTTTGTGCTTAACAACGTCAATACCTACTCCTTCAGCAAGTTCTTCGTCGTCTCTTATGGCCTTAAGTCTTAGGCCGAACTTCCCGTTGACGACTCTGTATATTGCATAAAGGCTGAGCAGCATGAATCCGTAGGCTATGTAATATCTACCCTCTATGCTTCTGTGGAGTGCATTTTTTATGCCGATTGATAGCCCTTCGTAGCCCCCGAAGATTCCTGAGTAGATATTCACGAACTGAATGAATACAAGAGGAAGGATTGCTGTTACAAGTGCGAGATAGTATCCTTTGAGTCTCAGGCATATAATTCCTATAACGAAACCAAAGATTGTTGCAAGCAAGCCGCCAGCAATTATTGAAATCAGGGGAGGAGTGTGTAATTTTAAGGCAAGTAATGCGGAAGTGTATGCTCCAATGCCTATGAAAACGGTGTGGCCTAAGTTCACTTCTCCGGTATATCCTGCAACAAGGTCCCAGCTAAGAACGAATACTGCGAATATGAATGCAAGTCCAAGCATGAATACGATGGATTTTGGCAATATGAATGGTAGAGGTAATGGGATTAGAGCGATCAGCAATTTCCAGTTTAAGTAGTTTAATTTTGGCCTCGTTATCGTTATCATTATTCCACCCCGAAAAGTCCTCTTGGTCTTACTATGAGGATGGCGATTATAACAGCTATAACCGCTACTTCAGACCATCTGGATCCAAGAACTATACTAACGAACGTCTGCACATATCCTATTAGAAATGCTGCAATTATACTTCCTTTTATACTGCCAAGCCCTCCGAGAATAACCACCGCAAAGGCAAATATCAGTATTCTGAACGCAGTTTCAGGATTAACTGAATATATCTGGGCGTATAGAACACCACCAATTCCTGCGAGAATTGCTGAAATCAGCATTGTTGATGAATATACTTTCTCTACGTCTATTCCCACCATCATTGCTGCTTCTGAGCTTTGTGAGGTTGCGTTAATCTCCCTTCCAAGCCTAGTTTTTCCTATGAATATTTCTAAGGCTGCAAGGCAAAGCAGGGCTATAATAAGGGCTATAATTCTGGTGTAGGTCACTGGAACGCCTGCAATCTCTACGACTCCATTTATTACTGGTGGAATGGATATTGACGTATCCTGGAATATTATAAGCAGAATTTGTTCGACAGAGAGAGCTACGCTCAAAGTAAGAAGTATGACCATTATTTCTCTATCTCTGATGGGTTTTATGAGAACATTAACAACCAGTCCAAATATTCCTGCAGCAAAAATGGCTAAAAAAATAGAGAAATATCCGAGGGTTGGATAGAGCGCGGCTGCCAGATATGCCGCTATGGCGAAGTACGTTCCATGGGCGAAATTGAAGATTCTTGCAACTCCGAAGGTAAGGCTAAATCCGCTGGCTACGAGAGCCCATATACCTCCGATTACTGTGCCTATTATCAGCACTTCCCACATGCTCTGGTCACTTTTTTTTGGTTTTTTAGAGGGGGCACGTTTACTGAATTATCAGTTCACCCGTAGCCTTTGGATAGAGTGTTACCTGCTTTCCGTTCTGCCACTGGCATATATAGTTTCTTATGAATTTATCGCCGTATACGAGGTCGTGGTGGGATGTGAAGGCTATGTTGCCTCTAACACCTGGGTATGGATTCTCAGCGTTAATGCTCTCCAGGTACTTTATCAAGACTTCAGTATCGAATGGGTTCTTCTCTCCAGCCTTTGCTGCCCTCTCTACTGCCTCCTTGTATACGTACACTGCATCATAGCAGCCATATGCACTGTAAGCTTCTGGCAGCACACCGTATTCCTTCTTGTATGCTTCAATGAATGCCTTCATCTTCTCGTTTATCTCGGCAGGGACTGAGGCAGATGGAGCGAGGTAGATTTCAAGATCACATTTGCCTGAGGTTGCATCCCAGTAGTCTGGGTTCACTGCATGCAGGTCAAGGCCGGCAAGCGGGATCTTGATTTCGTTGTCTTTCCACTGCTTGACGAGTGATGCTGCTTTTCCGTGTGCTATCAGTGGCATAATCACATCAGCCTTGCTCTGAGCTTCAAGCAAAGCCGTTGAGAAGTCTTCCTGTGTTGGTGGTACGACTTCTTCCATGACAACTTCATAACCGTTTACCTCCAGAATCTGTCTGAGCTGGTCCATGATGTCTGCAACCCACTTTGCCTCGTCTCTGATAACAGCCACCTTCTTGACTTTAACACCCTTCTCGTTCAAGAAATCAAGCATTGCTACGAGGTCAGCTGGGAACGTTGAGGAGTTTGTCGATCCAACTCTGAACACGTACTTGTATATGTCGTAATCTTCCTTGACCTTCTCTGTTACAGTTGGTGACGCACATGCAACCATCCACACCTTCTCTACTTCTGCAAGTGTGTCCATGCTCGCTATTACGACACCACTTGAGAATCCGCCGATAATTACATCGACATTCTCGTCAAAGGCAAGCCTTCTAAGTTCTGTAGAAGCAACATCTGGCTTAAGCTTGGAATCAGCAACCACGACTTCTATCTTCTTTCCGAGTATTCCACCATTCTCATTTATCTCTTTGGCAGCCAACATTACACCTCTTTCCATAGCAACGCCGTATCTGGTTTGCATTGGCCCGAGAACACCAATTTTAACGACTTCTTTTGAAACCTCTTTTTCTGAAGTTTTCTCTGCTGGTCCCTACTCGCCTGACTCCTGTGCGCAACCGAGGGTGAGCAATGCAATAAGCAACAGAACAAGAATTCTCTTCGCTACCATGCTTCGCTGGTACATAGAAACATAAATAAACATTGCGATTATGTGACATATCAACATGCTGGAGGTAGTTGACGTCACTAAGAAGTTTGGAGAGCTCGTCGCCCTCGATGGCGTCTCGTTTAAAACCAACGGCGGATGCCTCGGTATAATTGGTCCTAACGGAGCTGGAAAAACGACTTTATTCAGTATCATTTCTGGATTTCAGAAGCCAACATCTGGTAAGATAATATTTGATGGAAAAGATATAACCGGAATGAGGCCCAGTAAAATAGCGAAACTTGGTCTTGTGAGAACATTCCAGCTTCTTAAAACATTCAAACACATGAGTGTTTATGAAAACGTATCGGTCGTTTCAGATAATGCAAGGGAAATTCTTGAAAGGGTAGGGTTGTGGAACAAAAGGCATCATCTTGCTGCAAACCTCTCACAGGGTGAAATGAGGAGACTTGGAATAGCGATTGCCATTGCAACAAATCCAAAAATGCTCCTTCTCGATGAGCCCTTCTCAGGTTTGAGCCCGGCGGAAGGTAAAATGCTTGGGGAAATGATTGAGGAGCTAAAAAATGATGGAATCTCTCTTGTTATAATTGAGCATAAGCTTGGAGAATTGTTCAATCTTGCTGATAGGGTATTGGTTTTGAATTTCGGGAAGGTGATATTTGAAGGTCATCCGGATGAAGCTGTCAACGACAAGACTGTTATTGAGGCCTATCTCGGTGGAAATGGTGTGGACAATGTTAAGGGTTGAAAGTCTCAAGGCATATTACGATAAAGCGCTTGTACTCAACGGAATAGATCTGGAGATCGGGAAAGGAGAAGCTGTGGCAGTTCTCGGGCCCAACGGAGCAGGAAAAACAACTCTGATCAGAGCAATTCTCGGACTTGTGAAGACAGAGGGTAGAGTAATTTTTGATGGAAAGGATATTTCAAACGTCAGAACTCATGAGAGAATAAGGATGGGTATTGCAGTTTGCCCGGAAGGCAGAGGGCTGTTCCCCAACATGTGTGTCGAGGACAATCTACTGCTTGCTGGTGATGACCTTGATCTTGCATATTCGCTATTCCCAAAGCTGAAGAGTAGGAGAAAACAGCTTGTAAAGCAGATGAGTGGTGGAGAGCAGCAGATGGTGGCCATAGCCAGAGCGCTGATCTCAAAACCGAAAGTGCTAATTCTCGACGAACCATCAATGGGTCTGGCACCAAAGGTAATATGGGAGATAGGAGAGGTTTTAAAAGAGATTAAGGGTAGAATGTCTATTCTTCTCGTGGAGCAGAACATTCATCTGGCTTTAAGTGTTGCAGACAGGGGCTACGTACTCGTAAAGGGTGAAATAGTCAGGGAAGACGGGGTTGAAAACTTGCACGATCTAGAGGAGCATTACTTTGAAGTTGATAGCGCTACGGCCTGAATGCATCCTTTATTAGCATTTGTTTGTTCAAACTGGAAACTTGCTTTTTTACATTTCAGTATGCCATCTTCTAAGGTTTTAGATCGTATATTCAAGAGCCCTGTGGTGCTATATCTAATACTGCTAGATCCTGTATTTTGGGACTTATCCTGAAATCTAGGAAAACTTATATACCCGCAGAATTATGTTTGGAGTTGATGCCGGCTCTTGAAGTTTATGATAAAGCTAAGAAAGGAGTATACATGAGCAGAAAGGAGATTGACGACATCAGAAACAGAAGATTCAAAAAAATCGTAAAATATGTTTTTCAGAATTCTCCCCTCTACAGAAGGAAGTTTAAAGAAGCTGGGATTGATGTTGATAAGATAAACAGTGTTGAGGATATTGTTAAGCTGCCTTTTACGTACAAACAGGAATTGAGGGAAAGCTACCCCATTAAGGCTTCAGCTGTTCCTAAAGAAGAGATTGTGAGAATTCAGATGAGCGGTGGAACAACTGGACAGCCTGTGATTGTTCCATATACAAGGAATGATGTAGAGCAGTGGAAGGAAATGATGCTCAGAGCTTTTTACCTTGCCGGAATAACCAGTAGTGATGTAATTCAAATCACTCCAGCGTTTGGATTGTGGAATGGTGGTTTTGGTTTCCACTTTGCTGCTGACGCAATAGATGCGTTTATTATTCCCATCGGCCCGGGGAATACGAGGAATCAGGTAAGGTTCATGAAAGATTTCGGGACTACTGTTCTGGCGTCAACTGCAAGCTACCCGTTGAGGATAGCAGAAGTTGCCGAAGAGATGGGGATCGATGTTGCTGAACTGCCCGTAAACAAACTTATTCTTGGGGCTGAACCTTGGAGCGATGAGATGAGAAAACAGATAGAGAAGATATATGATGCCAGAACATACGACATTCCAGGGCTGACAGAGATGGGTGGCGTTGGTTGTGTGGGTTTCGAATGCCCCCACAGGAATGGATTGCACATGTGGGAAGACAATTACATTGTAGAGGTTGTGGATCCGGAGACTGGTGAAGTGGTTGATGATGGCGAGGAGGGAGAGATTGTTTACACTGCACTGAATAGAGAAGCTATGCCACTAATAAGATACAGAAGCGGTGAAGTAAGCGCTGTTGTCAGCAGGGAGCCATGTGAGTGCGGAATCGAGCATATGACAATAAAGAGGATTAGAGGAAGAACAGACGACATGGTGATATACAAGGGGGCAAAATTCTATCCGGCGGATATAGAGCAAATTCTTGCATCGTATGGTGTGAAACACTACAGGATAGAGGTTGGTAAGGGCAAAATTGCTGTGATTTTTGAGGGAAGCGATGATATTGCAAGCAAGGTTGACAAGGACATTAAGGAATTCCTAGGCTTCCGCGCCAGAGTTGTTGCTGTTGAGAAAGGTAAAATCGAAAGATTTGAAGGTAAGGCCAAGAGGCTTGTAAGACTGGAAGATTGACCATATTTAGAACTATTTTTGGATTTTTTGCTTTTGAAAGATGGTAGTATGCGATGCTTCTCATTTTAGGTATGAGTTTTTCTGCACATTATTGTTGAAAACCAGTTAAAAGCTAAAATCTGCTCTGAGGATGGATTATATCTTCTGTTAGGACATATCCGAGGCGATTGAGTTAGCATTATTCTTGGCGATATCTGAAAATTTATATAGTCTCAGAATAACGCTAAGAGAAGGTGGGGTTGAATGAACCTTGAAGCTAAAAAGTCATTGTTGTGGGATGCATTTGAAGAATTAAAGCATAAATGGAGTGTAGATGAACGAGTACTCGAAAAACTTGAGGAAGATGATGAGCCGACAATTGATGGCTTGCCTGAAAGTAAGGTAAAGGAATTGCTGGAAATAAAGGAGAAGTATCAGCTTGACGATATTGATTTCCTGTTTATTGTTGGAGCAGCTATAGGCTTCTATGAAGGTCAGAAGAATGTTAAGGATGTAATAAGGAAGAAAATATCTACTGTGAACGAATTCGTATCTTCTATACTCAAACGTTAGAGACCATGAGGGTCGCTTTAAAGCTTGCCTACTTTGGAACGAACTTTTCAGGATTTCAGTTTCAGCCCAATGTAAGAACTGTGGAAGGTGAACTCTTTAAAGCATTCAAAGCCATTGGTATTGAACCGGAGAACGCCAACTACAGGTGTGCGGGCAGAACCGATGCAGGGGTGCACGCCTTTGGACAGGTAATTGCAATAGACGTTGGGGAAGCTAAATCAATCCTTCCTAGAATAATGAATGCTCAACTGCCTGAAGACATCATCATCTGGGCATGGGCCAAAGTTAGCAGCAACTTCGATCCTCGCAGAGATGCGGTTAGCAGGGTCTATACATATGTACTTCCTGCAAGAGGATATGACATCTCCGCAATGAGAAAAGCTGCAAAACTTTTGATTGGAACGCACGACTTTACGAACTTCACGAAGAAATTTGGAGAGGGTACAAGCTGTGTTAGAACAATCTACAACATCGAGCTGAGAATAAATGGCGACTTTGTGATTTTTGAAATTGAGGGTAATGCGTTCACGTGGAATATGGTGAGGTGTATTATCACGGCTCTTGAGTCTGTTGGAAGCGGAAGAAGAAGTGTGGAATGGTTCGAAGATATGCTCGATCCAGAAAGACATAGAGAAAGAATTGAACCTGCTCCAGCATATGGTCTTATACTGAAAGATGTCAAATACAAGGGTGTTGAGTTTGAAGTTGACGATTATGCCTGGAAGACTTTGCAGATGAGATTTTCCGATATAGTAAATTACCATGGAACGATTTACAAACTGTTTTCGATGTTTGTTGAGTGATTGATATGTTATTGATGAAATATATTTTAAAAATTTTGGACATATTTTCGAAACTTTAAACATCAATATGTATTCCGAAATTAACTGGAATTTAGACTGGAGGCGAAAAATCAATATTAAATGTGAATAATGAGGGGTCTCTGGGTATGAATTGCGAGGCATGTGGTGGTAAGGGTTACGTGGAAATCGAGGAATCCTGCAGAATATGTGGCGGAAGTGGTAAGGCAAAAAGCTTTGACCCTAAGATAACCTCAGAGCTTACTGCTGAGCAGCTGGAGCTTTTCGCAAAGGGAGTTTGTGGTGTCTGCAAGGGCACTGGAAAAGTCAAGAGAAGAGAAGTATGCAAAGTCTGTAACGGCAGTGGCAAAGCCGGAAAGTGCAAAATCTGTGGTGCGAAGGTAATTGGAAATGCCGATCTCTGCCCAGCGTGCAGAAGGAAACCGCATGCATATCTGCTCAGAAATAGCTGTGGGCTGGAAGATGTCAGATTGAATAGGGTTTATATCGGTAGAGTTTCAAGCGTTACCGATATAGGTGTTTTTGTAAACCTTAACAAAAGGCTTAGGGGTTTGGTTCACAAGAGGAATCTCGGAAATCTGAAAGTTTCTGAAAATGATGACATTCTGGTTAAGGTCTCAGCAATCAGACCGACTGGAGAAATTGATCTCGTTCCTAATCCGATGGATAAGTATGAAGTCATCGAAGTATCGAAGGATGTTCCAGTTGTAAAAATTGCTGAACTGGAGCAGCTTGCCGGTAAAATGGTTGAAATAAGGGGTAAGGTCACCCATATAAGGCAAACTGGCGGTCCAACAATATTCACTATTCTCGATGAAACTGGTAGTGTTAATGCTGCCGCCTTTGAGGGAGGAGATAGAGCGTATCCAGAGATAAAAGTGGATGATGTTGTCAGGGCGATTGGTATAGTTAAAAAGAGAGATACAAAGCCCCAGCTCGAAGTTCTCGAGATGGAGAGATTGCTTGGAGAGGAAGCTTACGAAGTCCAGAAGCAGATTCAGGCTGAGCTAGAAAAACTGAGTGAACCACGCTTTGAAGGCTTTCTCATTGAAAGTGAGGTCCTCAATCGCTTGAAGGATGAAATGATGAAGGTTGCTAAGGAACTGAGAAGAGCTGTTCTTGAATCCCGCCCCATCATAATTCGCCACCACTGGGATGCTGATGGTGTATGTGGTGGCGTTGCCCTAGAAAAAGCACTCGTGGATCTTGTTGAGAAAACAAATGCTGACAGTGAAGCAAAGTATTACCTCGTAAAGAGAAAAGTTTCTCGAGCTCCATTCTACGAACTTGAAGATGTTGTGAAGGATTTGGATGAATCACTGGAGGACATGGACAGACACGGCGACAAGATCCCGCTGGTGGTACTTGTGGACAATGGGTCAGGGTATGAAGATATTCCAGCTATCCAGCAATTCCTGACGTTTGGCGCCGATGTAATAACGATAGACCACCACTTCCCGGATGAGGAGGTGGACGCTTACCTGCTGCACCACGTTAACCCCTATAAGGTTGGTGGAGACAGCAACTACACCTCTGGTATTCTCTGCGTTGAGCTTGCAAGAATGGTAAATCCTGAAGTAGAGGATCTGAAGCTCCTTGCTGCCGTATCTGTTGTGAGCGACAGGGCTGAGGGTGAAGTAGAGAAATACATTGAACTTTCAGGTTACAGCAGGGAGGAATTGTATGACATAGGTCTTGCACTTGAATTTGAGGGATTCTATCTCCGTTTCCGCCCGGCCAGCTACATCATCCATGAAATTCTTGGATTTGGAAGGAAGGACAGACAGAAGAAGCTTGTTGATATGCTCGCAGGATACGCAAAGAAGGCAATTCAGGATCAGCTTGAAACTGCAATGGAAGGTGTCAAGGTTCAGATGCTCCCGAATGGTGTGGCTCTTGCAGCATTTGACGTTGAGAATTACGCAAAGCGCTTCACTTTTCCACCACCGGGGAAGCTTACTGGAGAGGTGCATGACAAACTCAAGCAGAAGTATGACAGGATAGTCACGATAGGCTACGGGCCAGATTTTGCAGTGATAAGAAGTGAGGGAGTTGAGCTGGACATCCCGCGATTTGTTAGGGAACTGCAGGAGGAAGTACCGGGTGGAGGTGTTGAGGGAGGCGGACATCTTGTAATTGGTTCTATAAAATTCGTCCCAGCCAAGCGAAAAGATGTGCTTGCAAAACTTGCTGCCAAGATTAGTGCGCTTTGAACTTTTTTAGCTTGCCGTCTTTAATTTTTGCCTTCTGACTAAAATATTTGGTGAGGCAAAATTTATATTCACCATATTTCGAGGAGCATGAGGCTTAGAAACTTAGAGGTGACACTATGAGGATCGTAATGAAGTTCGGAGGCGCAAGTGTAAAAGATGGAAAGAGCATTCTCCATTGTGCGAAGTTAGTCAAGAGATTTGTAGAAGGTAATGAAATTGTTGTTGTGGTTTCTGCCATGGCAGGTGTTACAGATTCCCTTCTTCAGGCTGCTAAAAAATGCTATACTGAACAATCATCCGGTTTCATCAAAATGTTTATTGCTGAACTTGCAAAAAGACATTATGAGGCTGCAAATGTTGCCGTTAGCGAAGAATATCGCCCAAAGGTTATTTCGGTTATTGATAGCCTCTTGGATGAACTGGAAAAGGTTTTGCTGGGAATAAGCTACCTTGGTGAATTAACAAGGAGAAGTGAGGATTACATCCTTTCCTTTGGTGAGCGACTGTCTGCCCCTATCTTCTCTGCTGCATTGCTGTCTATTGGAGTAGATTCGCTGGCTTTGACGGGTGGGGATGCTGGAATAATAACTGACAGGAACTTTGGTAGAGCTAAACCCCTTCCCAAAGTGTATGACATCATAAAGGGCAGGCTGGAACCACTTCTAACAATTAAGAAGACAATCCCCGTTGTGACGGGTTTCATAGGTGCAACGGATGATGGAAACATTACAACGCTTGGAAGGGGTGGAAGCGATCTGACTGCAACGCTCATTGCTGCAGCAATTAATGCCGACGAGGTTTGGCTGTGGAAGGAAGTTGATGGCGTGCTCACAACTGATCCAAAGATTGTACCGGAAGCAAAGCTAATTCCTGAGATTTCATATCAGGAGGCAATGGAACTGTCTCATTTCGGAGCCAAGATTCTTCATCCACGTGCTCTGGAACCTGTAATGAGGAGGAGGATTCCTGTAAGGATTAAGAACACATTTAATCCCGATGCACCTGGTACAGTGATAAAGGAAGGCACAGAATCATCAAAGGAAATTGTCAAAGCTCTGAGCTTAATTGAAAAGGTTGCAATTGTCAATGTTAGCGGTGCTGGCTTCGATTTTGCGGAAGTTATGGCAGACGTCTTCAGAAGACTTGCTGAAGAGAGGGTAAACGTTATTATGGTATCTCAAAGCTCATCGGAGCTAAACCTCTCAATTGTGGTGGACGAGTCTGACCTAAGACGAGCTATGAGGGCTCTTAAGCGCCTCGAAAACGGTACGATAAGCGTAACAAAGATAGAGGACGTTGCAGTTGTTAGCGCTGTTGGAGCAGGCATGGCCGGAACTCCTGGCGTTGCAGGAAGGATTTTCTCAGCTCTGGGTAAAAATAAGGTAAATGTAATAATGATCAGCCAGAGCTGCAGCGAATACAATGTTTCATTTGCCGTCTCCAAGAAAGAGGGTAGAAAGGCTGTTAAGATTCTGCATGACGAGTTCAATCTAGGAGGCTGAATTTTTTCCTCCTTAATTTTGTGTATTTACATCTTTAAATCGAATGTTTGAATTGAATGTTTGAATTAAAAGAATAAAAAATGTGGCTTGGAAATTAGGTATCCTTTAACCTTCCATAGAGGAAGTCGTCGTAAGCTGCGAGATCGAAGTATCCGTGACCACTCAGGTTGAATACGATTGTCTTCTCTTCTCCAGTCTCCTTTGCCTTGAGGGCCTCATCAATAGCAACCCTGATAGCATGGTTCGATTCTGGGGCCGGGATTATTCCCTCTGTTCTTGCGAACAGGACTCCTGCCTCGAATGTTGGAATCTGCTTCACCGCAACTGCCTCAATCAAACCTTCTGCGTAGAGAAGGCTGAGTGTTGGAGCATCGCCGTGATATCTCAAACCACCGGCGTGTATCGGTGGCGGGACAAATGTGTGGCCAAGAGTGTACATCTTGAGAAGCGGAGTAAGGCCGGCAGTATCACCAAAGTCGTAGTCGTACTTTCCTGCTGTGAGTGTTGGACATGCTGCAGGTTCGACTGCAATAATTCTTATTCCTTCCTTCTTTGCATCTTTTATGAACGGGTATGTTAAACCGGCGAAGTTACTTCCTCCACCAACACAGCCTATGAGAATGTCTGGCTTTTCATCAATGCTTTCAAGCTGCTTTTTCACTTCGAGCCCGATTATTGTCTGATGCATGAGTACGTGGTTGAGAACACTTCCGAGACTGTACTTCGTGTTCTCGTTCTTAGCAGCATCTTCAACAGCCTCGCTGATGGCAATTCCAAGGCTTCCGGGGCTGTCTGGATCCTGCTCGAGAACCTTTCTTCCACTCTCTGTGCGGTTGCTTGGGGATGGTATGACCTCTCCACCCCATGTCTCCATGAGGATTCTTCTGTATGGCTTTTGCTGATAGCTGATCTTGACCATATAAACGGTACATTTCAAATCGAACAATCTTGTTGCAAAGCTCAACGCTGAACCCCACTGTCCGGCTCCTGTCTCGGTGGTGAGCCTTTCAACTCCCTCCTTCATGTTGTAATATGCCTGCGCCACCGCCGTGTTTGGTTTGTGGCTGCCTGGTGGGCTGGTACCCTCGTACTTGTAGTAGATTTTTGCAGGAGTTTTAAGCGCTTCTTCAAGTCTTTTTGCTCTTATAAGTGGTGTGGGGCGCCACAGTCTGTAAACCTCAAGAACTTCTTCGGGAATTCTTATCCATCTCTCCGTACTCATTTCCTGCTTTATCAATGCCTTGGGGAAAATAGGCTCAAGCTCTTCCGGCTTCACAGGTTCTTTTGTTGCGGGGTTCAGTGGTGGTGGAAGCGGTTTAGGCAGATCTGGTAGGATGTTGTACCACTCTTTTGGCATTTCCTCTGGATCTAGGATGACTTTTCTTCCATCGAAACCCATACTTTTTCCGGGTATTTACCACTAATTAAGCTTTTTTCTTGTTATTGGGGAGCGTTCTTAAATTATTATTAAGTATAATTTTACGTAGTAGTATACAAATCAAAACAAAAGATGGGTTTTTGGATTAATAGAATCGAAATTCCCCGTCCAGTCTGATAAAGTGCTGGAAGGGATGCATATCTCATAATCATCGACTCGGTATTTTCAAGTTAGAAGGGTTTGGTTTGTAATTTTTCTATTTAAAAAGGTGATGGTGGTAAGGTAACATTAATTAATCAGGTAAACTTACTGTTAAGTGAGCCCCGACCGGGGAGGGTGCGGAGGGCGCGATGCGTTCGATGAAGCAGCCTGCAAGCGTTGGGGCTACAACGTCAGGCCATGTCGCATAGGTCCCCTGGGGAGAGAGGCGAGAATGCCTTTCCATGAGCCTGGGGCAACCCCGACATGGTACAGATCCCGGCAGGGTCAGCTGTTGGAGGCCGCGAAATGCGATGCGATGAAGTGCGGTGTTAGCTGCCGGGGAACAAGTCATCAAATGATTTGAGGTGATTTTGGTTGTTTGGTTCGATTGCGCTTTTTTAGGTATTGCTGGTTTAAATGTAAATGTAAAATCGCTCAGAATTATGTGGTTATGACAGCAAGATGTATTTTGCTGTATATGATGGCATATAATATAATTTCTAACAAAATCATAAAATGTATATAGTTTGTGTGTTGATGCTGACTAAACATAAATAGAATTGGTGGGATCATGAATGGCAAAGTAGTGGCAGCGATTATTGCAATAATCTCGCTTGTTGGTTTATTACTACCGCTTTTTGTCGAGGATGTTTTTAAGCGGGATGAAGTCTACAAGCCTGAATACTTGAGGATGGAAAACATCGACGTTAAAGCTGAGAAAATCAATGATAGCCATGCAGAGATGAAGTTTCTTATCTCTCTTTATCGCTCGGAGAGTGTAAAAAACGCTTCGCTTATTGTAAGCATATATGACCGGAAAACAAACATTCTGCTCGAAAGGATACGTACAGAAATTCCAGAGAAAGGTGAGGAGGGTCTTTTTGAGTTAAACGTATCCGTGGCGCTTGAGAAGGATAAAGACTACAATATCCGGTTTGAGTTGAGAAAAGATGGTAGGGTACTGTACACGAGAGGAATGGCTCTAAGCGGGCTAGAAACACTTGTGCCGAAAGACAAGGAGCTTAAGATGACGTTAAAAGACGTTGACTTTGAAGTTGGTGGGGTTGACAATAGAATGGCGATGATTAAGGCAAGATTCTACATTGAAACTCTCGAGAATTACGATGATGTAACGTTCCACATCAAGGCAATTCAGCACGAGTCGAATGTTCTTGCCAACGAAAGCTGGATTGAGATGCAGAAAATTGAGAAGGGTAAAACACTGCTTGTTGAAACAGTTTTCGGCGTTCCAAAGGACTACAACTACCTCGTCAAACTTGAGGTATGGAGGAACGGAGCAATGCTGAAAACATGGAGTAAGGGACTCAATCTTGCACCAACGAGGACAGTGCCGGAGGACGTGAAGGAGGAGAAGGTAGAATTTGAGATTACTGAGTTTGTGAAACCGACTCCACATCCAACTCCCATGCCAACACCTATGGAGGAACATTATCCAGTGCCTGGAGTTGCTAGAGAAGCGCCCGGTGAAGCAATGCCAGGATTTGAGATTATAACTGCAATTCTTGCAGGAGGTGTCATTTTATGGATGATGAGAAGAAGGTAACTGAATTCAACATTGAAGATGTGCTGAGGAAGGTGTTCATAGCGTTCGTGGTATTACTGCTGATAATCGCAGTATGGGGGTTATACAGCTCTCTCAACGAACTCATCCGTATCTGGGTCAATTACAAGTATGCTCCACTTTACAGAACAATGCTGAATCTAGGTGTGCTGGTGATTGCTCTCTACGTTCTGAACCTGCTTGTGAGAAAAGAGAAGCTATGGAGTAAGAAAAAAGCGTGATTTAATTTTTATTTTTTCTTTTTTTCTGATTTTAATGTACATTCAAGGGGCAGCAACAGTCTCACAACTGCTCGGAAGTAGGCATCTCAAAAATTAAAAAAGCCGCCGGCGGGATTTGAACCCGCGACCTGGTGATTACGAGTCACCCGCTCTGCCAGCTGAGCCACGGCGGCATCGCGAATATTGTATCGATGTTTCAGTTATCTGATTAAAAATTTTGCTGCAATACATGTAATCCTTTCTGGAATGGGGTATGGGGTGGGAATACTCAACTTTTAAATACTCAACAGCCAACGGGATTTAATGGCAGATTTTACTGCGAGCGAGGCAGCGGAAATTCTTCTCACCCTGAGAACGAAGCTAATTAGAATTATTGCTATTGTTGCTGTGGTTTGGGCTATTACGTTCACAGCTGTTGCCGATCCACTTTTAGTAAAAATAATCGAAGATCTGTATCCAGGAGATTTAGCCAATGCACAGAAAGCCAATCTGGATGAATTGGCTAAAGTTACAGAAGAGCTAAAGAGAATCACAGAAACTCTTGAAAATTACTTAAACAATCCAAATAACGAATCGTTAAGGGAAAGCGCATCTCAGGCATTGAAAGACCTTTCAAAGCTATCACTAAGAGTCAGTGCTAACCCTATTTACACTAAACCTCTTGAGGGACTTATTTTAAAACTCAAAATTTCATTACTTTTTGGAGTTGTTGCTGCGTTGCCGTATATGATATATCTTGCTTACCAAACGCTGAAATACAGGACAGAAGTGCTTAAAAACGTTTCAATCAGCAAAGCACAATCAATTAAGTATATCATAGCCTCAATCGTTCTCTTCTCGCTAGGAACCCTGTATGGGTATTTTATTCTGAAATTCTTTTTAGAGTTTCTATACAAAAGTGCAGTAAGTCAGGGTGTATCACCGTTATACACTCTCTCTGAATTCATTAACTTCGTAGTTTTGATGCTGGTGATATTTGGTCTTATCTTCCAGATGCCCCTGATCATGCTATTTCTGGTTTCAAACGGTCTTGTTAAATTCAGCACGTTTGCATATTACAGAAGACACTTTTATGTTGTATTCTTCATTCTTGGGGCTGTTATAACACCACCGGACGTTTTTACCCAGGCCATTGTCGCACTACCAATGATTGTTTTCTTCGAGGTAAGTATGATTTTTATCAGGATAATTCACAGGAAGAAAATTGAGGAACAGAAAGTTGATGAAAGCTGACCAGTATTTATTTCAGTTCTAATCTTAGGGAAAAATGTTTTTAAGCTACTTGTCTACCGCATTTTAATGAGGATTCCCCTTTACATAGAGTTTAGTGGAAAGAATGTGCTCATAATTGGTGGAGGAGGAGTTGGCACCTCCAGAGCTAAAAAATTCCTTGAAGCTGGGGCCAATGTGAAGGTCCTCAGTCTTGAATTCAGTGATGAGTTGAAGGAGCTTGAAAAAGAGGGTAAGGTTGAGTTAATTAAGGGTAATGCGTTTGATGAGAATATCCTTGAACCGCTCATCGCGTGGAGCAATATGGTTACCGTTGCTATTGGAAATCTTGAAATCAATGATATTGTGGAAAGAATCGCCAGGAAGTATAAGGTTCTCGTAAATCTTGCAAACGATGCGGAAAGGACAGAAGTTGTCGTCCCGTTTGAGGGTGAGGTTGAGGGGATACGATTTGCCGTAACCACTGAGGGTAAGAGTGGCGTCGTTGCAAGAAAAGTCAGGGATACATTTCAGCGTATGCTTGAAGAGGATGATGAGACCATTTATTTCCTGAGAGCAATGGATCATCTCAAGAAATACATGAAATCTAAAAATGTGCCGGTTCAGATGAGGATGAAGCTTTACTTCGTTATAAGTTCTGATCCGGAGTTCAGGAGGCTTGTTAAGGAAGAAAATATAAAGGGTGCCAGACTCCTAGCCGAGAAACTTGTTAAGGAGTATCTGTCTGGGGAGAGAGAAATAGACGAGAGTCTCGTGAGGATTCAGTTCTGAGGTGTCGCAATGCAGATGTTCACGCCGGAAGAGGTCAAACTCCTGATGTCAATTCAGTATGAGCTGCCGTTGAGTGAAACACCATACGTTGATCTTACGGAAAAAACAGGGCTATCGCTAGACTTTGTTCTTAAGAAAACGGAGGAATTCATGAGACAGGGTGTGATAAAGAGAGTCGGTGCAAATCTGAACTACAAGGCATTCAAAAGCACAAGCAAAGCTGCTCTGGTTGGAGCGGCAGTAGAGGAGAGCAGGATTGAGGAAGTGGCGAAGATAATAAACGCAACCAAACCAAAGCACAATTTTCTGAGATTGCATGAAAAGTACAGCATCTGGTTCACTATAAAGGCAAAGGACGATGAAACATTACTGCGAAACATTGAGAAGCTCATGAAAAAATGTGGAGTCACTGAATATGTCGTCCTTCCGACGAAGAGGGTTTACAAAATGGATGTTAAGTACGACCTGATCAGAGGAGTATCGTGGACTGAGAAAGGAATAGAGCCGGAAAAAGTTCCAACAGTTGAAGAACTTGGCATTAACGCAGAAATGCTCAGAAAACTCGAGACGTTAGCCGTAGAGGAAAGACCTTTCAGGGAATTCACAAAGTATGGCTACAGCGAAGCTGAGGTTGTGGATCTAATCGATGAGTTAATCAAGAAGGGAGTGGTGAGGGACTTCAGCGGTGTGCTCAAAGAGAGAAAAATCGGATTCAATGAAAATGGCATGACTGTGATAAAAACAGATGATCCTGAAAGCTTAGCGATGAAACTGCTCAAGGACGTTCCGCAAATAACCCACCTTGTTGAAAGGATTGTGCCGGAGGAGTGGGAGTATCCAATCTACTTCATGGTTCACGCTGTTGATAAGAAGCCCATAGAGGAAATCAGGAAAAGGTTGCTGGAGTATCCTGAAGTAGAGGATGCGAAAACTCTTTACAGTAAAATGGATCTCAAAACTCTTGGGATCTGATCTCTACCAAACTCCCTTTTCCATTTTCCCAGATGAACTCTGTTACGAGCTCTGCGGGAATAAACTCAAATATCATGCTTTTCGTGAAATCCAGGCTTTTTGGTTCTTCAAATTTTCCTTCTGAAAATTTGTATGATGGTGCTGCAACGTAGAATGGCTTTGACAGGTATTTTGCAGTCAGGGCGAGAGGAAGTGTTCCTGTTTTATTAACGAAACCATCACTGTAGAGCGCATCGGCCCCGACAACGATGATGTCGCAGGCTTTGACAGCATAACCAATGGCCGAATCAGGAAATATTGAAACTTCTACAGCCCTGCCCTTTAGGTATCTTGCAGTATCAATCCCTTCTCTCGCCGGGCTTGACTCCAGCACAATGACGTGCTTTGCAGTGATTAAGCCTTTTTCGACGATGTGGCTTCTGCTTATAGTTGCAACGATTTTGTCCTTTGCAACATCCCTCAGATGTTCGGATGTCTTTCTGTCCATTTCTGCGAACATGTTCTTTATTTCATGGACATCGGCACCATTTTCAACAGCCTTCAGAACTTTGGCCAGTCCAGCCATTGCTGGGTGAGCTTTTACTATTTTTCTGCAAACCTCCGGCCTTTTTTGTGGTTCTACCGCTTCAAGGAGTTCGAGTGTCTTTTTGATTAACTTTGATGAGCCACTTCTTCTGTCTTCGACGATCTCCTTTATTCGCTCCTCAACATCCATTTTCGGCCCTCCCTGCGAGTTGGTCATTCTTCTTAATATTGGTTGGCCTCATTCACCATTTTTAAAATATTGGAATATTGAGTATAATCGCTGGTGAATACATAAGATGCCACGATACATCATTTCATCTAATAGCACAGACATGTCTGTAGCTGCAGTACTTACACCTGTAACTATGTCTTGCTTTCGGAATCTCTTCTCGTACGATATACTGCTTAAGACTTGAGAAGTAAAGAAGACTCTTCCTTAGAAGCTCTGGATTAAACCTTATTTTCATTGTTCTTATTGCGCTTTTTCCTATAACTTCAAGCAAGATCCCGCTTTCGAAATTTTCGAGGAATAAATAGATATTGAGCTGTGCCAGCCACCTTAATTCTGGTTTGTCTCTCAACCATTTCGAGCTTTTTACTTCGACCAAATGGCTGTCACTACCCATTGCGATGAAGTCTCCTCTTCCAGCTAAACTAAATCCTTTGAAGTGAATTTCGCGGTTTTTACACCTTTTTACTTTATATCTCTTTGAGAGATACCTGTATGCTATTTCCTCAGCTTCCTTACCGGCTTTTATGAGTAAAGGGTCGAATCTTTCCTTTTCAGGAATTGTGTATTTGAAGTAGCTCCATCTCATACACTGGAAAACCCAGCTTGCATGAAAACGCATGAATATTGATTTTTACTTAAAAAATAAAATTTAATTGAGTGGTGTGAAAGTAGTTTTTGAATCAACTTTTGGTATGTATTGTTAGATTGAAGCGGGGATTTAGAAGGTGTTAAGTGCGTTATTTCAGGATGTGGTGGGAGTGGTGGGCAGTTACTTGGGAAATCTTGAAAAATTTGTTAAACGGTTTTAAATGTAGCGCTACTTGTAAGACGTAGCATCCATGTATTTTTTGATAACATCGTAATCTTTGGTTGTGAATACATTTATGGAACTGATCAGCTCACCATATCCCTTTAATGATCCTTTCTCCCTGATGCAGTTGGCTAACCTCTCTAGCCACAGTGACAGATGGTTTTCTATGAATTCAGCCTGAGCTTTTCTATACATGCGCGCATCTTTTTGCTTCTCGTTTTTCAGAGCTTCATACTCTTTAGCAGTGAGGTAGTACATGAACTCCAATTCTACCACCAAGTGATCTGGTGTAGTCTGACTAACCTGTACGCCGTATGTCTCATAGAATATGGACACGGTGGCAAGTACATCGAGGCCATGTTTTACATCCATGAACTGGGGGCTGGTAGTATTTAGTGCATCTATGAAGACTTTGCTTTCCTTCAATTCTCCCGGCTCAACATATTCGTTCTCGTAAGGCGGACATAAAGGCTTAGGTGATCCAAGCTCGAATGTAGATACGTATTCTGCCTGAAACTCATCTCTGCCAAGCTTATTTAACTCACTCAATAACATAGCGGCTGCCTCGCTGGCTGCTTCTGCCACACCATTATACTTAGCCTCCAGTTGCTCTAATCTGCTCAGTACAGCTACGAAGTCTGCGAGCATATCACGCATTTTTTCTATATCCTCATCGTAGGGATAGTCTACCAGCTTGGATGCATACTTGTAGGCAATTGCCCTCATCTCAAGTAGATCGAGATATCTCATTTATCTCACCTTATTAGGAGTCTAAAAAGAAAGAAAATTCTTAGATTTGATACTCCTCACGCACGGGGCATTGGTAGGCCAAGCATTTCCAGCAAAGGTTCCAAGACGCTGTGTCCAACTGCCAGATATCCACCAGCCGCTCCAAGCACGGATATGGTAAAAGCACCTATTGCTGCCAGGACGATCATGTATGTCAGGCTGGTTTTATCCTCCCACAAACCCTCGTTTTTCAGTAATACTGTGTAGTACATGCCCATATATACAAAGAATGCGAGTATCTCGAATGTTGTCTTGAATTTGAACCATGGTGACGCTGCAAATGTGGCTGCCGGGAAGTCTATCATGGCACTTGCACCCGTGATAGCCAGAGAAATGAGGCTGAGCAGCAACATTATGCTGAGAGGATAGGTAAGTCTTTTAGCAAAACCATTGTTGTTGAACAGTATTGCTGCCAAGCCTACCATGACCAGGAGGCTCGCACCCATTGAAAACCCAACGGCGAAGTGTGCCATTATGGGATGCCATGCAGGATGTAGCGTTATAGGCATGCTTAAACCCCCTCCTCTTTAGACCCTTTCTTCAGAGGTCTGGCCACAAGAATTGCCAATCCTCCGAACACGAGTGCTGATATCACTGCCAGCACCATCTCGCTGAAAATCCAGAAGTTCACGGAATTAGCGACTGCTCCTCTGGCTGCAGTGGATACTGAATACGCGCCGTAAATTAGCAGCACTATGAATGGTATTACTGCAAGCATGTTCCCCCATGAATATGCTATCTTACGGAAAGTTTTCCTCACCTTTACCACCTCTTGTTCTTCTCTAGGGTGTAGCCTGTTAGCACCCTGATGAGCCTGGACCCTGAGCCCCTCTTTCTCTCACTCTCCAGCACATCCCTGACCTTCCACACGTCTTTTCCAAAAAGGTCTTCAAGGTATTTCCCGTCGTACCTGGGGTTTCCATCTGGCCTTGGCGGGAGCATTACCGGAGGTATGTATCGAATTCTTGGTTTGGTGTTGAACTGTGGGAATAATGGAATGGCCACACCGTATTCTTTTATCAGGACATAGACAGAGCTCCCGGTATCTTCAAGCCTTCCGAAGAATCGGGCTCTTGCGGTACACGCTTTTACACATATAGGTATATCCCCTTTCTCAACCAGCGGCTGACACATTATACACTTTGAGGGGTTGCCTGAGTATTGGTTCCAGAATACTCTCCTGTAGGGACACGCCTCAAAGCACGACTGGCAACTCATGCACAGCTGTGGATCAGTCATTACAACTCCATCTTCTTCACGTCTGTAGATTGCATGGGTTGGGCAGCTTATTTCACATGGTGCATCTTCGCAGTGCATGCATTGTATTGGCATGTAGAAGAACCATGCGTCTTCAGGCGTCTCACCATCACCCTGATCCCATTCCCAGTTTGGTCCCCAGCTCGGTGCCGGATCTGGTGTTATTTTCGGCGGTATCTCTCCTGTGGGGTTGTTAATTAGATTCTCGTAGCGGAATACATTTTCAGGCTCATAGTCTTCAGGACTCTGACGTTCCCCACGCCTACTCTTCTCGATCCAGTTTTTGGGATAGCCCGATCCTGGTCTCGTCTCTGTTATTAACCACCAGGCATGTTCAGCTCCTTTCTCCTTGGATGTCCACCATACCTTGCACGCTACTGCACATGCCTGACATCCTACGCACTTGTTTAGATCTACGACCAGTACCACTCCCTGTTCTGCAATGTCATTTGCCATTGTCAGCCACCTCCCCTCTCGCCGCTGGCTCCATACTTTTCGACTTCAACACTGGTATCACACTCGTTGCCCGTTACGCCCCACAGATTCCATCCAAATCTCAAATGGTAGAATGGTGGATCGGGCTCTTCAGGGTAAACTATTGCCTGTGTGGGTTTTGGCCTTATGGGTGTTACCGAGTTATACCATCCTTTGACGAATGTTATCATCTCAGCCCCATTGGCGATCCATACCTCTCCAGGCTTTACAGTAGGAGCCACTCTGGCTGGCGCTACCAGCTCACCATATACGTTGTAAACTCTTACCAGATCTCCATCCTTTATTCCACGCTTTTCTGCATCCTTCTTGCTCATGGATACAACGGCACGATATCTCTGCAGTCTTAGCAGTAAGTCCTGATCTCTGAATGTCGAGTGGGTACCCCACCTCTCGTGTGGTGTGTGGAGCTTGATGGGAGCTGGACTGCCGTCTGGCAGCGGGTCGTATTCTGGCGGCCTGTATATGGGTATCTCCTCACCCAGTTGTATGAAATAGCTGTGGTCAACGTAGAACTGCTGCCTGCCTGTCAGGGTCTTGCCACCCTTCGGTATCACACCCAAATACTTTGAGATGAAGAGTTTTGGAACCTCAAGCTTGACTCCTATTTCAGGCTTTTCAACCAGGGTTACAGTCTCGTAATGCATCTTTCCTCCGGCAGGCCATGGTATCTTCATCTCCACGTTCTCTCTCCATGGTGTCATTGGTCTGGGCAAGGTCTGGGCTGCCGGGAATGGTACTGGATGCTCTTTAGCCAATTCCATCAATCCCTCAATGTAGCCGTCTATATCCCCGTTAAACAACTTTTTCTCGATTAAAAACCTCACTTCAGGAGTAAGCTGGTGCTTGTACTTTTCGTAGCCTTCTGGATCGGGGTATATTATAGAGCTGTTTTTTAATATGTAGTGGGCGGCCATTTCTGGTGTCTCAAGACAACCCTCCTCGCAAATATCCTTAAAATACGGGTTCTCCTTTCCCTCAGCATCTATGAATTCCTCATATATCCTTGCATAGTTCCTCTCAATATTGTATTCGGGATCATACCATACAACTCCGCCTCGTCTCCTGGATTCTTCGCTTAGATTTCTGGTCAGCTCTTTGAATATGTGGAAATCTGGCTTGGACTCATCTAAAGGCGGAATGACTTCGCTAAGAGTCTGCAGGTATGGGTGCATTGGTGTTGTCTCCAGGTCGAATTTCTCATACCAGGTTGATGCCGGGAGAATATAGTCAGCAAAAACAGCCGTGCTGTTCACCCTGAAATCTATGACCACTACAAGCTCTAGGAGATCTGGATTCCCGAACCACTCCTTGACCTTGAAACCACCCTTAGCCTGATTCAGGAAATTGCCACGCCATATCATCATTGCCCTTGGCCTTTTAGGAGGCTTTGGGTAAAGTGGTATCCATTTCTTGGCCAGGGCTTTTATTAGCAGGTAATTTCTGTATCCACGCTCATCTTTTGGATCTGCGCTAACTGGTTCCTGAAACTTTCCTGATAGTGGACCAGGGAGCTCCCTCAACCTGCCGTTCTCAATATCTTCCACGATTTCATCCAGTGTTTTGCCGAGCCTCCACATCTCTGTGTAGTAGTGTGTCCATACGAAGAGAGTCGTGTTCTGAGGACCTTTCTTCATTATTCTGCCGTGCTTTCCCAGACCCTTGAGCCATACCTTGTACTGCCCGGTGTACTGGTGGAATCCTGCTCCCGGCTTTCCAATGTTTCCTGTCAGTGAGAGTAGCAGTATCATGGACCTGTTGTTTGTCTCATTGTTGAACCAGTGGTTGGTCCCTCCACCCTCAATTATCATTGCTGGCTTAATTCCTGCAATATCTTCGGCCAATCTCACAATAGTGTCTGCTGAAATTCCGCTAATCTTCTCCGCCCATTCAGGCGTCTTGTCCTTTAGCCTTTCACGGAGCAGCGTGAAAACAGTCTTCACCCTCACCTTGCTGCCGTCTTTGAGGGTGACTTCCCACTCACCCTCCAGTTCTGGATCAATACCGTATCTGGCCAGATCCAGGGTCTCTCTTTCATCTCCTAGGCAACCAGGAGCTATTACATATGTGTTCGAGTTCCTGTCCCAAACATGGAGCTTGAATGGACTTCCACCCTCGACTAGATCGCTTTCTCTCAGAAACTTTTTGTTGTCTGTTCTCACGAGGAATGGCAGATCTGTGTACAGCTTTGTGAATTCCTCATCGTACAGCCCGTTCTCTATTATGTGGCGTATCATCGCATTGGCGAGTGCTGCATCCGTTCCAGGCTTTACACTGAGGAATTTGTCAGCCATTTTGGCTGTTGCTGTAAAGTCCGTGCCGATGTAGACTACCTTAGCCCCTCTATACCTTGCCTCAGTTATGAAGTGTGCTGCAGCAATTCTGCTTTCAGCAAGATTTGCTCCCCATAAAATGATGAGTCTAGCGTTAGTCCAATCCCACTCCTCGCACTCTTCTGTCTGAGTGCCCCATGTTATGGGCTCTCCTGGCGGCAGGTCACAGTACCAGTCATAGAAGCTTAAAGGCCCGGATGCACCGAGAAGGTTTGCCAGCCTGTAGCCTGCAGAGGCTGAAGTATAGCTGTATGCAGGTATTGGGCAGAAGAATACTATTGACTCAGCACCATCCTCCTGGATTATGTCCAGGAACTTGCTGGATATGTCTTTAAGCGCCTCCTCCCACGTCACCCTCTTGAATTTGCCTTCGCCTCTTTTGCCAACTCTCTTATAGGGATGTCGCACCCTCATGCTTCCATGGATGTATCTTACGTAAGATGCGCCTCTCATACACCCTCTCGGGTTGTATACGTCCTTGGCAAGTGGGTCGTGTGTGTCATAGTCGGCTGCCTGGGCTAACCCTATGATTGTGTTTCCTCTAACATATGCGTTCCAACCACATGCCTGTGTACAGTTGCCTGAACATGTCGATCTAACAGCTCTGTCATATGCTATACGGCCAGCATACATCTCCTCTGCTCTCTTATGCACTATCGGCTCCAAATACTTGTACAGGGGCTTTCCCCCACGTAGCTCTACAGAAGAAACAAGAGCTGCAGAGGCAGCACCAGCTGCAACAAGTTTCAGAAAATCCCTTCTGGCCCAGTCCATATCACTTCACCTTTGTCTCTCCATTACCATCCTATATTTAACCATTCCTTTTTTTAATATTTTCGAAATCTTATAGTTAATTAAAGATAGACTATCTGTATCATCGGACAAACAATCACTTGTAATTAATAAGAAGAAATACAAACTATAAAAATATTACCTACTAGGTTTTTTAGATCAATTCACAAAAAACCAATTAAGACGTTTTTCTGTCTTCATTTTAATTAAACAAAAATTCTTAGAAGGAAGTCTCTTTATAATATATTTCAATTAATGAAGGAGTTTTTCAGAAATTTTCTGTGGATTAATGAATAGCTTATAGAAGGAGCGAACTTAGTTGCCGAAAAAAATTTGTGAAAGTCAGACCGTATGCCCCTCTTCATCGCCAGTCAGATAGTCGATCCCTCATCACCCTCATCAGTCTAACGGGGGATCGTCATCCTGGCTCAGACTAGGATATTTGTCATCACTCTATTTAGAATTAGAATTGTGAGGATTTTTAATTTTTGGATATGGTGGTGTATGTTTCTTGGTCTGTAGCATATGTGTACTTTCAGTTCAGAAGAGTTTGAAGAGAATTATTACGGTGCTGGGAGGCATGGGGCCGCCGAGATTTGAACTCGGGTCTCCGGCACCCCAAGCCGGGAGGATAACCAGGCTACCCTACGGCCCCTCCGTCTGCAGTCTATATGGCTGTTTATTTGAAGTTTATGGTTCATATTGGAATGGACTCGTTCCTCGCCGCTATCGATCCTCATGCTACAAGAGTGTGCATTGTGGAATGATCGCAGATGGGCAGTACATCACTATGTATTACTTGGCAATCCTCCTTCCAACTAATACATTTGGAAACCGTATCTTTATTTTAGCTGAGGTAAAAAATACGCTTGTTTCCATTTCTCCTAGTTTTCAGCAAACTTTTCTTACGGTTGCCTGTACAGTGGCGTGGGCAGGGAAAGATCTCTGATCGGTATGGGTAAGATGAGCTAAAATTTTATATAGGTTGTTAGTGAATTTTTAGAGCGGTGATAACATGGTATTTGCCAAGTCATTGGCTAGAAAAACTGTACTTCTCTCGGATGGTACTGTTGTTGGAACAGTATACAATGTAACGGTTGATTTGAAGACTGGAACTCTCATCGATTTGCTTGTTAAACCTCAAAATGATGTTTCAGAGCTTAGGAAACAGGACGGGCTTTATATAATTCCCTTTGATAGTGTCAAATCGATAAGCGACTATGTGGTTATAGATAGAAGAAAATTGAGAGCATGAGAGACCTATTCTTTCCACCACTTCTTTTGCCCTTCTTCATTCTGTTTGTAGTTCTCCCGTTCTTTATTCTCCTATTTATATTCACGTTTGTATTTGCAACATCTCACGTCTTTCAGATAGTCTTCGGGCTGAGTTCTATTGATGCGCTCACGATCTTTACACTCATAGTTATTGGTAGTTTTATCAATATCCCTGTCTATGAGAAGGAGGGAAGGGAAGTCGTAAGAGAGTTTAGCTTTTTTGGTTTTATGTATTCTTTCAGAGAGAGAAGGCGCATTACGGTGGCAGTTAACGTTGGAGGATGTATAATTCCGTCGATCCTAGCCTTTAAACTCCTCCTCGAACTACCATTTGAACCCTGGTTGGTTACGTTTGTAATATCTTCGATTGTAATTTACATGTATGCAAGACCTGTTAAGGGGCTTGGTATCGCTGTACCCATGTTTGTTCCGCCGTTAGTTTCTGCCATGGTTAGCTATATTTCCCTCTCTATTTTCGGTCAACCTCTAATTCTGCTCCCCAAAATGGCTTTCTCGGCTGGCGTTCTATCTGCTCTTTTTGGCGCAGACATTCTGCATCTAAAGGACATAGACAGAATTGGTAGCGGTGTTGTGAGTATTGGTGGAGCCGGTACATTCGACGGAATATTTCTAACGGGAGTATTTGCAGTTGTGTTCTCTATGCTCCTGGTGTGAATTGTGAAAGCACATCGGCGAGTACAGATACTTTTTTCTCTAGAGCGGCATTGGATATTCTCCATCAAGTGAGGTGTTGGAAATGAACCGGACAGTGGTTGCGTTCAGCTTATCGCTGCTTCCTTTTATGATCTCTTCGGGTATGATGTATTCGGTGCTACCGATCTATATTTCAAAGGAGCTAGGAGCGAATGTAATGGAGACTGGTATGCTTTTCACGACGGGAGCCACGGTTGGGTTATTCACTTCGATAATTATAGGAAAAATTGCGGATAGGTTTGGGAAAAAACCGTTAATTCTGCTTTCACAAATGCTGTTTGCCCTTGTCATGCTCATATATTCAATAATAACTGATTTCGTTTATGCATACCCCATTCATGTTCTCGAGGGATTTGCATGGGCTTCATTGGGTGTTGCCTACCCGGCCTTACTTGCTGACGTCGCAAAAAAGGGAAGGAGAGGTGAGGCTTTCGGAATCTACAACACTGTGTGGAATATGGGCTGGGTTATTGGCCCAATTCTTGGAGGTACTCTTGCCCACTTTTTTGGATTTCGGCTCATGCTCAGGATAAGTGCGATTATGATTCTGGTCGGATTGATTATAGCAATGGTCGTAATTCGAGAAGAATCGAGCCAGTAAAAAAGATATAGGAAAATGTAAAGGTTGCTGGGGGTTTACACCAGCAGGAAATCTGGAATTATCTGCTTTCCAATTAAGTCTGAATAACTTTCCTCTTCCCTGGTTATGTACCACTTTGATCCATCAACGAGTATCTCTGCACATCTCCGCCTACCATTATACTGGCTGCTCATTGAGAATCCATACGCTCCAGCATCAAACACGGCGATCAGATCTCCCTTTTCAATTCGTGGCAATTCTCTGTCTTCAGCCAGCACGTCACCTGTTTCGCAGATTGGCCCAACAATCGTGTATGTCTCCTCCGCTCCTCGATCCATCTTATTTGCGACGGCAACTCTGTGATAAGCTCCATACATCGCTGGCCTTACGAGCAGGTTAAAACCGGCATCGACAGCAACGAAGTTCTTGTAAGCTTTTTTGACGGCATTGACCTTTGTGAGTAGTATCGTTGTGTTACCAACAATACTTCTTCCGGGCTCGAGCCAGAGCTCCGGTTTTGATTTTAGCTCCTTAACCCTTTCATCAAACACCGGCAGGATAGCGTTAGCAAAGTCCTTGGGTGTAGGGGCCCCTTTTCCAGTATAATCGATTCCCAGTCCACCACCCAGATCCAGAAACTCTATTTCCACTCCAAGCTCTTCAATCTTCAAGGCCACATCGAAAAGTCTGTTCAGAGCTTCAACAAATGGCGAGACATCTAGAATCTGGCTACCAATGTGACAGTGAATTCCACATGGTATAACGTTGGGCAACTCTACCGCCAGTCTATATGCATCTATGACTTCCTCCCACGGAATTCCGAATTTGGACGTCTTGAGTCCCGTAGCAATTTTTGGATGGGTTTGAGGAGATATATCTGGGTTTATTCGAAATGCTATTTTTACTTCTTTATTTTCCTGAACAGCTATTTCTGAAATCGCATATAATTCATCAATACTGTCTACACTGAACTTGACGCCTGTCCTGACACCCATTCTTATTTCTTTATCACTCTTTGAATTTCCGTTGAACAGAATTTCTTCGGGTTTAAATCCAGCAAGCAAGGCGAGATACAGCTCGCCGTCGCTGAATTACAGATACTTTTTTCTCTAGAGCGGCATTGATATTCTCCATCAAGTGAGGTGTTGGAAATGAACCGGACAGTGGTTGCGTTCAGCTTATCGCTGCTTCCTTTTATGATCTCTTCGGGTATGATGTTTTCGGTGCTACCGATCTATATTTCAAAGGAGCTAGGAGCGAATGTAATGGAGACTGGTATGCTTTTCACGACGGGAGCCACGGTTGGGTTATTCACTTCGATAATTATAGGAAAAATTGCGGATAGGTTTGGGAAAAAACCGTTAATTCTGCTTTCACAAATGCTGTTTGCCCTTGTCATGCTCATATATTCAATAATAACTGATTTCGTTTATGCATACCCCATTCATGTTCTCGAGGGATTTGCATGGGCTTCATTGGGTGTTGCCTACCCGGCCTTACTTGCTGACGTCGCAAAAAAGGGAAGGAGAGGTGAGGCTTTCGGAATCTACAACACTGTGTGGAATATGGGCTGGGTTATTGGCCCAATTCTTGGAGGTACTCTTGCCCACTTTTTTGGATTTCGGCTCATGCTCAGGATAAGTGCGATTATGATTCTGGTCGGATTGATTATAGCAATGGTCGTAATTCGAGAAGAATCGAGCCAGTAAAAAAGATATAGGAAAATGTAAAGGTTGCTGGGGGTTTACACCAGCAGGAAATCTGGAATTATCTGCTTTCCAATTAAGTCTGAATAACTTTCCTCTTCCCTGGTTATGTACCACTTTGATCCATCAACGAGTATCTCTGCACATCTCCGCCTACCATTATACTGGCTGCTCATTGAGAATCCATACGCTCCAGCATCAAACACGGCGATCAGATCTCCCTTTTCAATTCGTGGCAATTCTCTGTCTTCAGCCAGCACGTCACCTGTTTCGCAGATTGGCCCAACAATCGTGTATGTCTCCTCCGCTCCTCGATCCATCTTATTTGCGACGGCAACTCTGTGATAAGCTCCATACATCGCTGGCCTTACGAGCAGGTTAAAACCGGCATCGACAGCAACGAAGTTCTTGTAAGCTTTTTTGACGGCATTGACCTTTGTGAGTAGTATCGTTGTGTTACCAACAATACTTCTTCCGGGCTCGAGCCAGAGCTCCGGTTTTGATTTTAGCTCCTTAACCCTTTCATCAAACACCGGCAGGATAGCGTTAGCAAAGTCCTTGGGTGTAGGGGCCCCTTTTCCAGTATAATCGATTCCCAGTCCACCACCCAGATCCAGAAACTCTATTTCCACTCCAAGCTCTTCAATCTTCAAGGCCACATCGAAAAGTCTGTTCAGAGCTTCAACAAATGGCGAGACATCTAGAATCTGGCTACCAATGTGACAGTGAATTCCACATGGTATAACGTTGGGCAACTCTACCGCCAGTCTATATGCATCTATGACTTCCTCCCACGGAATTCCGAATTTGGACGTCTTGAGTCCCGTAGCAATTTTTGGATGGGTTTGAGGAGATATATCTGGGTTTATTCGAAATGCTATTTTTACTTCTTTATTTTCCTGAACAGCTATTTCTGAAATCGCATATAATTCATCAATACTGTCTACACTGAACTTGACGCCTGTCCTGACACCCATTCTTATTTCTTTATCACTCTTTGAATTTCCGTTGAACAGAATTTCTTCGGGTTTAAATCCAGCAAGCAAGGCGAGATACAGCTCGCCGTCGCTGAATACATCAGCTCCAAAACCGTTTTTGGCTACAATTCTCATTATGGAAAGATTGTTGTTAGCTTTAACAGCGTAAAGGAATTTAGCATTGGGAAATACCTCTTTGTACACCTTAATATTTTGCTCAAGCTGCGCCTTTGATGTAATATATAGGGGTGTACCCACCTTCTCAGCGAGCTCCCTGACACTTACATCTTCAACATGTAGAATACCGTCAACACTTTTGAACATATCAACACCTCTGGATCTTGCTTCTTAAAATATTTACCAGCAGCATATAAGCATGCTGATACGTTTTGCAATTCTTGAAAATGTGCCAAGGAACTCAGGCTATTTAAAATTTAAAGGTAAAAATGGTATGAGGGATGGTAGGTGTCTTATATACTGATATTTTGCAGTCTTTCGACTGCTTCTTTTATTACACTCACGTCTCTCGTTAGAGCAAATCTTACGAACCCTTCACCGTATTCTCCGAATCCGACACCGGGCGTAACAAGAATTCCCGCTTCATTGAGCAGCTTCTTTGTAAAAGTCATGCTGTCGTAACCTTCTGGAACTTCACACCATACGTAGAATGTGGCCTTCGGAACTTCAACGTTTAGACCTATGTTTTGCAGTCCTTCTATGAGAACATCCCTTCTTTCCTTGTAAATGCTGTTGTTCTTTTCAATCACTTCGTCACTTCCCGTTAAAGCTGCAATTCCCGCTTCCTGCACAGCCTGGAAAACACCACTGTCGATGTTTGTTTTTACCTTTAGCAATCCAGCAAGAATATCAGGATTACCAACAGCGAAGGCTATTCGCCAGCCGGTCATGTTGTATGTCTTTGACAGCGAGTTAAACTCTATTACAACCTCAAAAGCATCATCAACTTCCAGGAAGCTCTTGGCTTTATAATCGAATGTTATCTCGCTGTACGCTGCATCATGTGCAAGTATGATCTCATTATCTCTACAGAAGTCTACCACTTCCTTGATGAAGTCCTTCTCTGCAACACCTGTGGTCGGATTGTTTGGATAATTCAGAAACATGATCTTTGCTTTTCTGGCAACATCGTCGGGGATAGCCTGCAGATCTGGCAGGAATCCGTTCTCCTTTTTCAGTGGCATTGTATATGGCTTACCTTCTGCAAGTATTGTTGATGAAGCATAAACAGGATAACCAGGATCTGGAACGAGAACAATATCCCCTGGATTTACATATGCCAGAGGCAGGTGGGCAATACCTTCCTTTGAGCCAATGAGGGTTATTACTTCCTTCTCGGCATCAAGCTTCACACCCTTCCTTCTCTTGTAAAATTCTGCTACAGCCTGCCTGAAGGAAAGCATCCCCTCATAGCTGGGATACTTCTGGTTCTCTTCCTTCTCTACTGCCTTCTTCATTGCCTCGACAATATGCTGTGGTGTTGGCAGATCTGGGTCACCAACACCGAAATCAATGATCTTAACACCTTCTTCCAGCTTTTGCTTTTTCATTGCATCAAGCTCTGCGAAGAGGTATGGTGGAAGCTTTGCAATTCTTTCGGCAACCTCGAACTTCATATAACCACCTCCTTGGAAAAAAGTAGTAAAAAGTATTAAAAGCTTTGTTTTAGGGATGCGTAATTTACTCTCTTTCCTCTAATGGAATGTACTTGCGTCCAGTTTCTCCGGTGTAAAGAGCGCGGGGTCTTATTAACCTGTTGTTTTCATACTGTTCAATTATATGGGCAGACCAGCCAGCTATTCTACTGATTGCGAATATATTGATAAACAAATCGTCTGGAATGCCGAGGTTTGCATATACGCTTGCCGAGTAGAAATCTACGTTTGGATACAATCCTTTATACTTGTAAACTGCTTCTGCCACAGCTTCTGAGATGTTAAACCACTTTGGATCCTTCTCTTCTGCGAGTTTCTTTGCTAGGGTTCTCAGCTCAATTGTACGGGGATCCATGACTTTTTTGTAAACTCTGTGGCCAAAGCCCATTATCCTCTCTCCTCTTTCAAGCTTTTCTTTGACGTAGGCTTCTGCTCTCCATGGAACCGCTACCTCCCTCAGCATCTCCATTACCTTCTGGGCAGCTCCTCCATGTAGAGGACCCATTAATGTTCCCGTAGCAGCGACGACACACGCATAGATATCTGCTAGCGTGGAAGCTGCAATTCTTGCGGCGAATGTTGATGCATTCAGTTCGTGATCTGCGTGCAGAATTAGGTCAAGATCCAGGCTCTTCTCTTCTGTTTTTGTTGGTTCTCTTCCATGCAGCATGTACAGGAAGTTTGCTGCATGCCCAAGATCATCGTTTGGATGTATTAGATTCTGCCCAGTTCTGATTCTGTGGTAGTATGCAACAATTGTGGGGAACTTTGCTATCAGATTTTTGGCTTTCTGAAGAGTTTTTTCGTGGCTCTTGTAGTGAATGTATTTGTCCATCGATCCCAGGTAGGAGACTGCAGTTCTCAGAACAACCATTGGGTGTGTGAATGGTGGTAGATGTGTTAACAGACCGATAATCTGCGGTGGTAATTCTCTCAGCTCTTTTAACTCTTCGCTGAAAAGCTCAAGCTCGCTTTTGGATGGTAGTTCACCGAAAAGAAGCAGATACACGACTTCTTCAAATGTTGAGTGTTTTGCAAGATCATGTATATTATATCCTCTATACTCCAGAATAGCCTTGTCACCTTCAAGATCAACTCTGCTTATACTTGATTTACATGCTATAATTCCTTCAAGTCCCTCGTGAACAGCTTTTTCTCCAGATGTCTTGCACAAATTTACACCCCCTCTTACATGTATCTGAGGGAAGGATACTTTTCAAGAATCATACTTGAAACAATGACAGGTGGCTCCTTTGTAGCAAGCTCAATTGCTTGGGAGAGCTTCCACTCTTTTTCAGCGTAAATCGTGAAGAGAGGATCTCCAGCCTTTACGTGCATTCCACCTTTTTTATGCAGGAGTATTCCCGCTCCTTTGTCCTTCGGAGCTCCGGCAGCCCTCGCAATTTTAACGAGTTTCTTGTTATCTACAACAGCAACCGCACCATCAATTGGTGAAGTCACCTGGTAGGTCTTATCACCGATAGGAATATCATCCGACTTTATATTGGGGTCTCCACCCTGAGCTTCAACAATTTGCTTGAATTTTTCCAGTGTTTTTCCGGACATGAAAAGCTCTTTGGCTGCTTCATAGCCGTTTGCAGCCTTTCCGGTCATCTCCAGAAGTGTTCCCGCGATACCAAATGCTTTTTCTAGGAAGCTTTTGGCACCCTGTCTGTCTTCCATGGCTTTCAAGGCTTCCCATGCCTCCAATGCTGGGCCAATTGCCCTACCAACCGGCTGGCCACCGTAGGTTAGAGCACAGGTAACGTTTAGCCCGAGTCTCCTTCCAAGCTCAACAAAATCGTTTGCAAGCTCTCTTCCTTTGTCGATAGTGGGTACCTTTGAACCTTCTCCCACAGGAATGTCTATCACAACATGCTTTGCGCCTATGGCACCCTTTTTTGCCATCACACTTGCAAGAAGCTGTGGTTTTGGATCGATAGAAAGCGGATACTCAACTCTTATGATTTTATCGTCTGCTGGAGCTATATTTGTTGCTCCTCCCCAGGCAATTACTCCTCCAACCTTCTCTGTGATTTCCTTTATTTCTTCAACACTTAGATTCACATCGGCAAGAACTTCCATCGTATCTGCAGTACCACTTGCAGAAGTGATAGCTCGTGAAGCTGTTTTAGGAATAAGCAAACCGCTTGCCGCTATTGTTGGAACAATTAGGAGAGAAATCTTATTACCTGGCACACCACCGATGCTGTGTTTGTCAACAACAATTCCTCTCTCGAAGGAAAGAACATCTCCAGTCTCAATCATAGCCTTGGTCATCCACTCTATTTCATCAAGATCCATATTGTGGACATAGTTTGAGAGAACAAATGCGGTTAGCTCAACTTCGGTTAGAGTATTGCTAACAATATCGCGAATAATTGAGTAAATTTCATCTTTTGTGAGTTTATTTCCATCCATCTTTTTCCTGATGTATTCTACTGAGGTGGGTTTGGGTACAGGAAATACTTCGACTTCCGCCCCTTCATCTATTTCTATCTGGTCGGTTACGCCCATACAAACTCCTATCTCTCCCCTCTCTATCATGCCAGTAGCAATCTGAACATCGGCAATGCAGGACTTACGACCGTAATTAACCCTAACTCTGTCACCTACAATTAATCCAAGCTCTTCGGCATCACTTTGATTCATCATAACCGAGGATCTATCCATTCTAACAGGTATCAACTTTACTTTAAACTTCATTGGACTCTCCTCTCCTATAGAGATTTTTAAATGTTTTCATTAGATGTGTGCTAAAATATTAATGGATTCGTGTAAAGATGTAGAAAATTTTCAAAATTTGTTATGCTGTGTTGTTCACTTATTATTTATAAGGCTATATTTCTTCTTCACTTCCTTTGACTTTAGCATCTCGATCCCCATCTCTTCAGCGACGGCAGAAACGAGAGATTTCACATTCGAGGTTGTTGACTTTTCGTCTATAACAATATAGCCTGCATTGCTTATTTCAACAGCTTTCATCAGAATTTCTTTGTTTAAGCCATCGAAAGTGTATTTTGCAAAATTGTGGCCGAAGGTAAATGTCGTCCCGAATATTATCTCTGTCTGGCGTGGGGCATAATGTGTTCCTCCTACACCCACTGCAATATTCCAGTCTTTTCTCTGATCATTAATGGCTTCAATAAGCGATTCTGCAACGATTCTGCCCGCTTCCTCATCCCTCCACGCTTCTTCGGTTGAGCCTATCTCGTAAAAGGCTGAGGGTGTTGTAATCTCTGATGGGCCGTGATGGGTCACTTCGAGTGTGAATGTGTATTCGGGTTTTCTTTCAAGCCTTTTCTTTAAGGCAAGGACATAGTTTTTCATCCGGATTGGGGATGGTTTTGCCAGAGAATACGGTTTCCCGCCATAATCTGCCGTGGCAACATTTCCGGAAACATGGACAGTGAAAATTTTTCTACCATCTTTGCTGCTGTGCCTTGATGCAAAGAGAATTTCGTCAAAATCTATTTCTTTTTTCAATCTCGAATCGAGATGGTCTGCATAAATAAGCCTCTCATTAACCTCCGCTATGCCTATATGCCCTGCATCGTAGAAAACACATTCTTTGAGCTTCTTCTCATCGGGATCAAGCATCTCAATCAGATGAGATTTTATGTTTTGCGAGGCAATATCCTGTGTGCTGCAGACTATGAGGTGCATGGGTCAAATTAAGGAACTGGAATAAAAAATTATTCCATATAGAAGCACTCTCCTGAGTATACTCTTTCAATTTTGTCCTCGGTTTTTAGCAGTAAACCACCGCTTTCATCTATATCAATAACCAGACCTCTGTACTCTCTGTTTGCCAGTCTTATGACAACCTCTTTTCCAATCGAATCTGATAGTTCTCTCCATCTCTGCCGTATTTCATTCCACTTACTGTTGAGGAGCAATTTGTAATACTTTGAAAATTCCTGAAGTGTTTTTTTGAGTATCTCTGCTCTATTCAGCTCTCTTCCTGTAACCTCCTTAAGCGATGTGGCTTTTTCCTTTAGCTCTTCTGGAACTGGGTTATTTACATTTATACCGATTCCAACAATTACAAGCGGTGAATCAACTTCACCACCAATTTCACTAAGGACACCGCATACTTTTTTACCATCAGTAAGCACATCGTTGGGCCATTTCAGTTTTGCATTCACGAAGCTTAGAGCCTCACATACAGCAACCCCGCTGAGAAGTGTTATTTTTGGCAGATCGTCTATAGGCAAGCCCGGTGAGATCACGAGCGAGAAATACAACCCTCCCTCATCACTTGACCACTTTCTTCCCAGTCTTCCTCTTCCGGCACTTTGCTTTTCTGCAATTACGAGCAAGCCGTCTCTCATTTCTTCTTTAGCCCGCTGGTTTGTTGAATCAGTTTCGGTGTAGTAGTGTATCTCCTTGATGAAGTCTGCTGCACCACTTTTACGACATGCTTCCGCAACCTCGTATGGGGAGAGGTCTGGAGCGCTAACAAGCTTATAACCTACTTTCTTTCTTGTCTCGATGTTGTATCCAAACTTTTTGAGCTTTGAAATTGCCTTCCAGACAGCAGTTCTACTAACTCCGAGCTTGTTTGCTATTTCTTCCCCAGAAACTTCTCCTTGTCTCAAAAAATCAAGAATTTCCATCGCTAGGTCCTTTTCGTCAAGTTTCAGCGTAATTTTCATTCCAGTTTCTGCTTATATAGCCATAAAATAAGTTTTTTTGTGGGCTTTGTAGTAGGGGGTTTGTTACTCTCAAATGTATAATAGTTTACAATAATTACTCCCTCCGGGAAAAATTGCACAAAATCAGAGTCAAAATGGGCCCGGAGGGATTTGAACCCCCGACCGACCGGTTATGAGCCGGTCGCTCTGACCTGGCTAAGCTACGGGCCCTGAGTGGTTTTTGGCGACGAACACTCAAACAAGCCACTTATCAACAAACTTTTTCGTGTTTGAGTTTATGAAGTTTATGGTAAATATAAGGCAGCCAAAGAAAAGTTGCCTAAACTCTGTAAACTGGAGCATTCAGCAATTCGGACAGCATGTCTATGTAGGAGGGAGCAGGATCTATTGATCTGGTTCTGCTGTCGTAAATTTCCAGGTGTAGCCTGTTCTTTTTTATGGCTAAAGCTAACATCTCAAGTTCTTCCTTTTATGGATTTTTCCGTAAAGGTATTGGCTTTTCCATCACTTATCAGGATTTCTTTGACTGATGAATGTCTGTGTTTCATTCTGAAGCTTCCTGCAAGCATAAGCAATGCTTGGAAGGCAGATAAGGAGTGTATTTAAACTTATGCTGTATTCTTCACCAATGAAGGTAGCTATTCTTCTGGCGACAACCTATCTACTGAGAAGACCCTTAACCATTTACTTGGGTGGGGATAAGCCTAAAATTAGGAATTTTCATTATTATTTTGGATATTTAGCCAATTATTATTGTGTAATATGCATTAATATTGTCAGAAATAATTTTTAAATTATGGGTTTCCACCTCTAGACTCTAATTTTTGGGTTTGTTTAATATTGTGAAAAATTTTAGAATCAATGCCAAATTTATTATTATTTTACGATTTATACACTATCTTTTTGGAATCAATGTTTTGATTCGTAAAGATGATAATGTTTATAAGCATATGATAATCGTTGAAAATTGTGGACAATTCAGCGAATCTATGCATGATTGCTGTTGATGGTGGAGGAAGAATTGTCCACTGGAGTGAGCCAGCAGAATATGTGTTTGGATATGTTGGGGAAGATATTCTTGGAGAACACTGGAATGTTATTTTTCCGGACGATCATGTAAATGATTTTGCAGGATTACTGTCTTACTCGGTGAGAAATGTTAAAGCGCGGAGGAAGGATGGCTCATATTTTTTTGCGGAGGTGTATATCTTCCCACTAGAGATTGGAGATGAACATAATTTTTTCGTAGTAGTCCGTGATGCTACTGAATGTAATAGATCGAAGGAAGAAATAAAACGCCTGAATCTCATCATAGAGGCTATAAGAGATATAAACCGCCTAATCGTAACCGAAAAAGACAGAGAACGGCTTTTACGCAGGACTTGCGAGGTATTGGTTAGGAGAAGAGGATATAAAATGGCCTGGATTGGATTTGTTGAAATGGAAAGTAAAACTGTTAGACCTGTGGCAAAGGCCGGTTGCGAAAAGTGCTGTTTTGAATCGATAAAGGTAACGTGGGAAAATGCTGTAAAAATGGGAAGACCATATGTTATGAGAGATATTCAGCACACACCGATCGATTCCTCGCATGAGGATGATGTAGGGTGTGGATACGTCTCGCTGGCATCAGTTCCCATAGCCTATGAGGGGAAGATATACGGCGTTCTGAATGTTTATTCAGATCAAAGGGATGCATTCGATGATGAGGAAATAAACCTTCTAAAAGGATTGGCAGACGATATTGGCTATGCAATACGAAATATAGATATCAAAAAGGAAAAGAAAGCTGCTATGGATAAACTAGCAGAAAACTTGGAACATTTTGATTTTTTGGCCGATAAACTAAGAAATCCTCTGGCAATAATACAGGGATATTTGGAGCTTAAGGGCGAGCTTGGGGAAGAAAAAGTCTATAATGAAATTTCGAGGCAAGTTGTTAGGATTAGAAGGATACTGGATGAACTCAGAGAGAAAGAAAAGGAAACATACAGACTGAAGCTGCTTTACAACGGGAATAGGGAAGTAAAGCAGGGTGAAAATTAACCATAAATTGAGCTAGAGCTGCAGTTTCTTTATAATGGAAAACCATATATTTTGCGTAGCGTTTCGAATCACGATGACAGCCTATGGTAGATTCCTTGCAAGAGGAGAGCTTCATGAAGGCTTTTTCGAAATAAGTGATGATGTGCTTGTTTTTGAGGGTATAGAATTTCCTATTTCGGCGGTGAAGTTCCTTCCTCCTGTTGAGCCAACAAAAATAATCTGTGTTGGGTTGAACTACAGGGATCATGCTGAAGAACTCAAAATGAAAATTCCAGATGAGCCTATAATTTTTATGAAACCACCTTCAGCAGTCATCGGGCATGAGGATGTAATTGAACTTCCAGAACAGTCTAAGAGAGTTGATTATGAGGGTGAGCTGGCAGTAGTCATCGGTAAAAAATGCAGGAATGTTTCAAGAGAGGAAGCAAGCGAATATATCTTTGGATACACCTGTTTTAACGATGTCACGGCAAGAGACCTTCAGCAGAAGGATGGTCAGTGGACGAGAGCCAAATCATTCGATACATTCGCACCTCTCGGCCCTTACATCGTTGATATTGAGAATCCATCAAATTTAAAAATAGAAACGAGGTTGAATGGGAAAGTTGTGCAATCATCCAGCACATCAAACCTCATATTTGACGTTCCCAGGCTGATTGAATTTGTATCTTCGATAATGACACTGGAAGAGGGAGATATAATAGCAACAGGCACTCCGGCAGGAGTGGGAAGTTTGAAAAAGGGAGATGTAGTTGAGGTTGAAATTGAAAAAATAGGTGTCCTTAGAAACTTTGTGAGGTGACAGTATGGAGATCGATAAAGAGTACAAGGCTCAGGAAGTTGAAGAAAAGTGGGTAAAGCAGTGGAAGGATGAAATGTATTATTTTGACTGGAATTCTGAAAAGCCACATTTCATAATAGATACTCCTCCTCCATATCCAACCGGATCATTCCATATTGGAAATACGCTGAACTGGTGTTACATCGATTTTATAGCGAGATACAAGCGAATGAAAGGCTATGAAGTCATGTTTCCGCAAGGATGGGACTGCCATGGATTGCCAACGGAAGTGAAGGTTGAAGAAAAGCATGGAATTCGCAAGAGCGACATTCCAAGAGAAAAATTCAGAGAACTGTGTGTCAAGTTTACTGAAGAGAACATCAGAAAGATGCGTGAAGCAATGAGAAGGCTGGGAGTCTCCATCGACTGGAGCAAAGAGTACATCACAATGTATCCTGAGTATTACTCCAAAACGCAGATTTCCTTTGTCAGGATGTACAATAAAGGACTCATTTACAAGGGATATCACCCCGTTATCCACTGTCCGCGCTGTGAAACCACAATCGCTCTTGCTGAAATAGAATACAAGAGTGGAAAAACCAAGCTGAACTACATCAAGTTTGATGAGGATGTTATAATCGCCACAACCCGTCCGGAGCTTATTCCTGCATGTGTTGCTATAGCCGTTCATCCAGAGGATGAACGTTACAAGAATCTTGTTGGAAAGACTGTTAAAGTTCCTGCAAGCGGTCACGAGGTCAAGATTATTGCCGATGAGGATGTCGATCCAGAATATGGAACCGGTATTGTAATGATCTGTACTTTCGGTGACAGACAGGACGTCAAATGGTGGAAGAAACACAATCTCGAGCTTAGAATGATTTTGAACAGAGATGGCAGGCTTAACGAAAAAGCTGGAAAATATGCTGGTTTGACTGTCAAAGAGGCAAGAGAGAAGATCCTAGAAGATCTCAGGGCAGAAGGAAGATTGCTCAAGCAGGTGGAAGTTGACCACAACGTTGGTGTTTGCTGGAGATGCAAGACACCAGTTGAGATTATCACTGAGGAGCAGTGGTTTGTTAAGATAGACAAGGAGAAAGTCCTTGATGCTGCAAGGAAGATCAAGTGGGTTCCAGAGCACATGCTAACAAGGCTGGAAAGCTGGGTTGAAGGCATGGAGTGGGACTGGGTCATAAGCAGGCAGAGAGTGTTTGCAACACCCATTCCGGTATGGTACTGCAAGAAGTGTGGAGAGATCATCGTTGCAAAGGAAGAGTGGTTGCCAGTCGATCCCACAAAGGATATGCCACCAGAACCATGTCCGAAGTGCGGATCAAACGAGTTTGTCGGCGAGGATGATGTTCTCGATACCTGGATGGATTCTTCAATCACTCCGCTCGCGATCACCGGATGGCCTCATGACCACAAGGAGTTCCCGACTCATTTAAGACCACAGGGTCATGACATCATAAGAACGTGGGCATTTTACACAATCCTCCGATCTCTTGCACTTGTTGATGAAATTCCGTGGTATGAAATCGTGATAAACGGAATGGTGCTTGGAGAAGACGGCAGAAAGATGAGCAAGAGTCTGGGTAACATCATTTCTCCTGATGAAGTAATCGAGAAGTATGGTGCAGATGCGTTAAGACAGTGGGCTGCAAGCGGTGTTGTTGGCAGCGATGTCATGTTTACATGGAAAGAAGTTGTTGCAGCTTCTCGTTTCCAGCAGAAGTTCTGGAGTATCCTCAGATTTACCATGAGCCATGTCAAGGATTACTCTCCTTCCGAAGAAGACAGAATGTATTTGAGAGATTCCGATAAATGGATTTTGTCCGAACTCAACAAACTTGTAAAGGAAGTCGATGAACACATGGAGAACTACCGCTTCAGCGATGCACTGAAGGCGATAAGAAACTTCACATGGTATGAGTATGCCGATAACTACCTCGAGATCGTGAAGAACAGACTCTATGCTGGAACTGATGATGAAAAGAGGGCTGCCAGATACGTCCTCTACACAGTCATGGACACGTTGATAAGGCTGATCGCTCCATTTACGCCGTTTATGGCTGAGGAGTGCTGGAGCATATTTAAGGGCGAGGGAAGTGTGCACCTGCAGAGCTATCCTGAATTCAGGGAAGACATGGTTGATGAAGAGGCAGAGGAGAAGGGCAGGCTGATCAGAGATATCGTGGCAGCGATAAGAAGAATGAAGCATGACAAAGGTCTCGCTTTGAATGCTCCACTGAAGCAGGTTAGAGTATTCTCACCAGTTGATATTGACGTCAGAGATATTGCTGGAGCAGTGAATTCTAACGTTGAACTGCTCGAAGAGATGCCAGAGATTGAGACGAGGGTCAAAGCGTTAAAGCCAAAGTACGGAATACTGGGGCCAATGTTCAAGGAGAAGGTAAAGTCCCTCATCAACGCTGTGAATGCTCTGCCGGATGAGGAGAAAATGAGATTTGTTAAAGAGGGCAGTATTACAATTGAGCTCGATGGTGAAAGCATAGAGGTCAAGGGCGAATGGTTTGACGTCGAAATGGAAAAGACTCTGGGCGGAAAGGGAGTAGAAGTTCTGGAAGTCGGGAATACAATAGTAGTGGTGGAAATTTAATGAAGGGGATGGAAGGAGAGGCAAGAGAAATAGAGAAACTCCTGGAGGGGAACGAGCCAAGCTTTGAATATTTACTTAAATGTATTTTTAAGCTCACCAGCACGGAGATTGAGGTGTATTTTACCCTTCACAAGAACCCCGGAGTTGGAGTTGACGAGCTAGCAGAGATGCTTGGTAAAGACAGGAGTGGAGTCTATAGAAGTTTACAGACTCTCCTCGAAAAAGGACTTGTAAGTAGGGAATACAGAATACTCAAGCAGGGCGGATACAAGTATCTCTATATCCCTCTTCCCCTTGAAGAGCTGAAGAAAAGGTTGAAGCTTGCACTGGAAAAGTGGTTTGCAAAGCTGAACTGTGTCATAGATGCCTTTAATCTGGATATGCCCCTCAGAGGGGAAGACATTTGCAAGTCGAGATAATCTGATTTTTTAATTTACTGTTTTTGGTCTTGTCTTGTTCTCTTGTTCTTTTTTAGTCCGACAGTGCATTTTCACGCTGTTTTGCTACTTTACAGCCAGTATTGTGCGTACAAACCAATCCTGCGAAAAATTTATTAACGACATATGTAATATTTTAATTACATATGATGGAGGTGATGGACATGAGGAAGGTCTGGAAGATAGGTTTGATGGGGTTGCTGGTACTTTCCCTAATTGTGGGAGCATCAGCGTATAGATTTGGTGCCCCAGATCAGGTTAGGCAGAACACTGGCATTGCAGAGTACGACGTCAGCGAAATTGAAGCAAAGGCTATGGAAATTCTCAGCAACGCTGAGATCGTTGAAAGGTGTACTGTAAATGTGACGCACTATTCGATTGTGTACGATGGCAAGGTGGTTGGTGTACTCTGGAAGAATGTTGATCTGAACAGCGTCGAAATAGGGCAGCCTTGGATTGCAAAATGGGGTGTAAAGGTCCCGCTCTACAGCAACGGTGAGCTGGTGGGACAGATATTCATTGATGGGCAACCCTTCGGGTTTGTTAAGGCACGCGGACAGCACGGCATGCACGGCTACGGTAAGCATGGTAGCGAACAGAGTCCGAAGCCATGGTGTAGCTGTAGCAACAATTAAATATTTTTTTAACATAATTTTTTGTGGTGGTAAAAAAATATGGAAAAAGTACATAGGACCAATTCTGATTTTGCTGGTGGTTCTGTCTTTCAGCGGATGTGCACAGAAAGAAGTAGCTCCAGTCCAACAAACACCTGCCGAAAGTACGACGCCTGTAAGCACACCTATGGGCAAAGGGCATGGTAATGGAATGGGGCAGGGCGCTGGCATGGGCATGGATCTATCGTATCTGCGTAATTATATCTCAAGCATCGAAGCTGGAACTCTGAGTGATCAGGAAAAAGAAGATATTCTCCACATGAGGGAGGAAGAAAAGCTCGCGAGGGATGTTTATCTTACCCTTTACGAGAAGTGGAATCACAGGTCATTCTACAACATCGCTCAGAGTGAACAAACTCACATGGATGCTGTAAAGCTTCTTATAGAGAAGTATGGCCTGGAAGATCCTGCAGAAGGAAAGGATATTGGTGAGTTTACAAATCAAAAGTTTCAGGAACTCTACAACCAGCTGGTTGAGGAAGGATCCAAATCACTGGTAGATGCGTTTAAGGTTGGGGCCACGATAGAGGAACTGGACATTGCCGACCTTAAGAAGTGTTTGAACGCGACAGACAAACAAGATATAACGATTGTCTACGAGAATCTGATGAAAGGTTCGAGAAATCATCTTAGAGCCTTTAACTGGAATCTGGAGAATCTCGGTGCCACATATGAACCACAGTACATTAGTGTGGAGGAGTATAACCAGATTGTTAACAGTGAAATGGAGACCGGTATGGCACAGTAATTTTTTAATTTTTTATTTTAGATTAAATTAAAAATATTGGTTCAGGAGTTGAGAGATAAATATGGTATCAAGCCAAGCCAGGTGAAAGACGTTCTGGCTAAACGAATTTAGCCAGAAACTTTTATTATTTATTTCTGACTGCGTTAGTGTAAATGGAAGGAGAAATGACTCTTGGAAAACTCGTTACATTCTGCGAAGCTTTAAGTAATCCTTTGAGAATCAAGATACTCAAAATGCTCCTCGAAAGAGAGTGGTACATTTACGAGCTTGCCAAGGAGCTCGGCGTTTCGAGGCAGCTTTTATATCTGCATTTGAGAAAGCTAGAAAATGCAGGGTTAGTAGAAAGCGATTTAAGGCTTGAAAAAAATGAACCAAGAGCAAAAAAATACTATCGAGCGAAGAAGTTTAAAGTTACGCTGGATGACGAGTTGATAAGGAATCTGGAGGTATGATTTCATGCCACCTGGCTGGATGTCGGAAGGAGGTAGTTATATGGCGTATGGCGGAAGTATCGTCTGGATTGGTCTAATTGTTGGATTTCTGGCAATGGCAATCATCTTTTTTGTGGGGTTCTGGATTTTGATGAAAAACATACAGGAGCTCAGGCTTAAAGTTGCATCACTTGAGGAGAGGGTCGATAAGATTGATAAAAACGTATCAGAAATTCTGGAGCAGTTGAGAGAAATATAATATGATGCTGGAACGTATCCAGCAAGTTTGCATTTTTACGAGCTATGGAATATCGATCTACAAAGCTTCATACTCTTTTTTAAGCATAAGCGCATCTTCTTCCAGATTCGGACTTTCGCAGATCAGTATTCCCTCGACGCCAAAATCCTTCAGAGCTTTAAGCAACTCCTTATACCTAAAGTCAGATTCATTCAGATTCAGGTGGCTCTTTTCTCCTTTTAATCCATAATCAATACCGCTTACATGCATGTGCATATCTTTCAGCGCTTCCTTCCCAAGCGTTTTTTCAATTTTCTCCAGAAGTTCGCAAAATTCTTCGTAGCTGTTGTATCTTCTATATCTTGCGTGGATGTGGCTGAAATCAACGCACGGAAGCACATTATCCAGCTCAGAGGAAAGCTGAAGGAGTTCATCTAGTTCTCCAAATTGCGTTGGCTTACCTGTGGTTTCAGGACGGAGCACAACGTTAAGGTTATTCTGATCGATGTATTCTAAAACGCGCATGATTCCTTCCCTTATCCTCTGATAAGCCTTTTCTTTTGAAGATTTGAGATAGTATCCGGCATGGAAAACAATATTACGGGCATTAAAAATATTCCCGATTCTAGATGATGCTATGAGTCTATCGATACTATCCTGAATTTTTTTCTCTTCTCCAGCGTTTAAGTTGATATAATACGGTGCATGAACGCTCAAAACAACGCCCAGTGAATCAGCAATCTCTCCAACGTTTCTGGCAGTCTCTTCACCCATTTTTACTCCTCTCACAAACTGAACTTCCATGGCATCCAGCCCAAGCTCTTTTACAGTTTTTATACCTCCAACAGTGCTACGTTCCTTGGATGCGTGCGGCACGCCGGCAGGACCAAAAAGCAGTGGCATAATTCAAGTTGTTTTTGTGCTAAAAAAAGTTTTATTGTATTGTAGTTGATATAATATAATATGAGAGCAACATGGAAGGGTTCGATATCTTTTGGACTTGTTAGCATCCCGGTAAAAATGTACAATGCAGCAACAACAAAGGAATTGAAGTTCAACCTTCTTCATGCAAAGGATGGGGGAAAAATTCGCTATAAGAAGTTCTGTGAGAAATGCCAGACAGAAGTTCCGAAGGATGAGATTGTTAAGGGATATGAAATATCAAAGAACGAATACGTCATACTTACGGATGAGGATTTTGAAAAGGTCCCACTCAAAACTGTGAAGAACATCGAAATAAAACAATTTTTCGACCCCTCTGATCTTAATGTAATCTACTACAGCAGCTTTTATTACCTTGTCCCCGATAAAGGTGGGGAAAAAGCATACTATTTGCTGAAGGAGGCGATGAAGGCAACAAACAGCATGGCAATAGGCAAGCTGGGGTTGAGGGGCAGGGAGCACCTCGTTGCATTGAAAGCTTTTGATGGTGGTTTGTTACTTGCCCAGCTTCATTACATAGATGAGATTCGCAATCCGGCTGAGATTCCTGGCTGGGGTGTGGAAGTTGAAGTAAGTGAGGAGGAATTTGAACTCGCAAAACAGCTAATTCTTGCGATGAAAAAACCTCTGAAGCTGGAAGAGTACAGAGACGAATATAAAGAGGCTCTGCTGCAGCTTATCGAGGCAAAACTTGCTGGAAAGGAAGTCAAGGTTGTTACCGAAGAGGTTGCTGCTGCAAAATCACTTATGGATGCTCTTAAAGCAAGCCTAGAAGCAGTGAAGGAATCATGAGCGACTGGTTTACAAGAAAAATACTTCCAATGCTCGCTGTTAAAGGTAAACCTTTCAGCTCAGAGGATTTCATTTACGAGATAAAGTGGGACGGGTCAAGGTGCATAGCATTTGTAGATGTAAAGCAAAAAAGGCTGAGGCTCCAGAACAGAAGATTGTTCGACATAACGTACAGATATCCCGAGCTTGACTTCTTTGATTTTCTAAGCGAAAATGCTGTGCTCGATGGAGAAATTGTTGCTCTGGAGAACGGAAAACCGTCCTTTCCTCTTTTACAGAAAAGAGAGCACGTAGAAAGTAGAGCAAAGATAAGTATTCTTGCAAAAACAATACCTGTAGTGTATTTTGCATTTGACGTCCTTTACACGGAAAGTAACGGCTGGATTATGGACCTGCCACTTCTCGAAAGAAAGAAAATTCTGGAAGAGGTTTCAAGCGAAACGAATCGAATCATCGTTTCAGAATACATTGAAAGAGCAGGGGAGGAATTTTACAGAAAAGCCATAGAGCTCGGGCTTGAGGGCATCATGGCAAAAAGAAAGGATAGCAGATATCTACCGGGAAAGAGAAGCCCGGCATGGATAAAAATGAAGAAAAGGAACACCATAGACTGCATTATTGTCGGTTATCTTGAAGGGGAGGGAGAGAGACAAAAAGCATTTGGTTCGCTTGTTCTAGCCCTCAAAGATGGCAATAGGTATGTCCACGTGGGACAGGTTGGAACAGGTTTTGATTCAGATTTTCTCAGATGGTTTTCAGAGAAGCTGAGAGAAATTGAGATTGGCAAACCAGTGATAGAGGAAGAGATTGAGTTCAAAAGAAGAGTTCACTGGGTCAAACCGGTATATGTTTGTGAGGTGGAATTTCTCGAAACGACGGCTGACGGCAAACTTCGTGCTCCAGTTTTCATCAGGTTGAGGGATGACAAAAGCGTTGATGAATGCACCGTTGATCAGCTTGCATGAAAAAAGAATTCACGTTTTACTGGAAAGGAATTTATTCAGAATGTCTTTATTCCTTTTCCATACGTTTTTGACACCGTATTCCCTTCTAAGTCGTAAAGGAACACAGCAGCAAGAACAGTAGTTGCATATGGCATAGAAGTTGTCCTGACATTTCACAATTGTATGTACCAGACCTCTTTCGCTGCACTCATCGATTATTTTCTTCGCTTCCAGCTTGCTAATTTCCTTGTATTCTCCCTTTCTGACTTCCATGAAGACATCGTAGCCCATACCTAACACAATATCTGTTTTTAGCGGATTGTCGCAGTTTTTGAATACCTTTCTACACTTACAATCTCCTACTGCAATACTTGTTGCTTTGTCTATGATTTTCTTGGCTTCTTCTCTGGTCAGAATCCAGGCGCTATGTTGATTTCTTGCATACCACTCCATTATAGCTTTGACCACTCTGCCCGCAATAGGTATTCTCGCAAGCTTGGCTCCAAGCATGTAAATCCTGAGAATGAGCTCCTGATTGATGCTGTAGAATTTCAGCGTGTGGTGTCCCATTTCAATCGCTGCTCCGTTTGAGTTTGATATAATACTTCACTCCGGGCAGCATCAGAGATATGCCGAGCACAAATCCAGCTATACTCTGCAGCCAGTCGTGAGCTCCAACCACTGGTCTGTTTACAACCATTATCAATGGAACAACATACAGAAACGCAAGTCTTCTGTCTATTGCAGTTAAATACGTTACCGGAGCTGCTGTAAACGTTACGTGTCCAGATATGTTCCAGAAATAGGATATCACAGAATATGGTATGGACACTGAGACTAGTCCAATAATTCCACCGATAACTTCTGCACCATATCCAAGCTTTTTCCAGGCTACTGCGCCCAGCATGAGACCGATGGACATGCCGATAATTGCAGAAATATCTTCCAGATACTGCAGGGGACTGTCTGGAGAAGAAAGATATGGATGTAAACTGAGGTAGTAATTCAGCAGGATCTCCATTATGCTAAATCCGATTATATAACATGCTCCCACGACGATCAGTCTACCAAATAACCGTCGTATTTCATCACCGGAGTTTTTCCAGTCGTAGAAGATCATTATAATGGCTGTCAGCAGGATGAAGTATTTCGGGTTGAATACGTCCTGGTATACCAGCACCAGCTCATAAAAATCCATGCAGCATCTCCTCTGGACTTGATTTCTCTCTTAAACGATTAAACTTTTCCTTCTCTTGATGTTATTAAAAAACGGCTGGAGCGTAAAAAGTAGCCCCGCGGGGATTCGAACCCCGGTCGCCGGCTCCAAAGGCCGGCATGATTGACCGCTACACCACGGGGCTTCCGTAAAAAGATTTCAATTTTGGAGAGATAAGTTTTTCGCAGAAGGCTGGCGTGAGCTTAAAAAATAGGGTATGGGTGGTGTTGGGTCATTTGGTGTAGTAGTTGTAAACTGCCGTTATCAGGCCAGCAAGCATCGGTGCGATGAAGAATCCAGATACTCCTCCTACGACGGCTCCTCCAATGAAAGAGAGCATGAGTACGAGTGGATGTATTTTCGATGTGTAGCCAACAAAGTATGGACGGAGAATAACTTCCGGCAAGAAATACAGAAATATAAAGCCCAATACTGTAAACCAAACCGCCAGCCAGACATCTTTCAGACCGAGAAATACTGCAATTGGTGCAAGGACCATCCACTCCGCAAACACGGGAATTAAGGCAGCGAGAAACATCAATCCGGAGAGGAGAGGGGTGTAGGGGATATTGAAGAAGAGGAAAAAGGGGACGCTCGCTATACCGATGAGCATTGCAACAACGAAGTTTCCAAACCACAGTCCGAGAAACGTTTCGTCAACCTCTTTAATGAATTTGCTGAACTCTTCTCTCCTATCTTCTGGCAGAACTTTCAGTAAACGCTCAATAAATCTGTCTGCATCAAGCAGAACATAAAAGCAGACGATCACGGATATTACAAAGTTCATAAAGAACATTACTGCTTTAAAAGTCGCATCAATGACTGAAAGCTTTAATTTACTCTGTGCAATGGATGCTAGAGTTGGGATCAGTTCTCTCACCTGCTGGATGTACTTTTCGTCGATTCCAGCATTGCGAAGGGCGCCAACAAAACTTGCTTCAAATTCACTCTGGTGGGTGAGTATGTGAATTAGCTGGTTTACTCCCTGAAAAATTCCGTAGAACATCAGAAAGGATATGGGTACGATTATTATGAGCGTTGAAATTAAACTTGATGGAAATCTACCCATTTTTTGTTCGAGCCTCTTCTTGACAGGTTTGGCGACATAGCCGAAAACAATTCCCATTACAATTCCATCGAGGAGAGGGTAGAAAAAGTAAAATGTGAGTGAGATGAGTGAAATCAGGCTTGCAGCCAAAACAAAAACCCATTTATCTCTACTCATATTTTAGTTAGTAGGCGATTTGAGTATATCATCCTTTTCCTGTCGGATAGCCGATGCGATTAATTCAAGTCAACTACAGTTGACTATTTACAGTATATTCTGCTCCAAAAATACTAATAAAAGATAGGACTATATAAGGTAAAAAACGATATAAATGAAATGCATCTTGCACTTTAGCCATATCCTATGAATGTCTTGGCAGCAATCTTTGCGGTTCTCTCCTGCTTAGCCCTCTCCTCGAATCTTTCGTAGAACCTCAGCATTGCCTCATTTATACTTGGTTTGACCTTCTTAAGCGCCTCTAGAAAGTGTCTCATCTCCACTTTTTCTGCATCTATATTCTCTCTGAATGCAAGCATAACTGCTTCTCTGCATATGGCTTCAATGTCGGCTCCAACGTATCCTTCTGTGAGATCTGCTAGCTCCTCCAGGTCAACATCTTCACTCAGAGGCATGCCACGTGTGTGTATTTTGAATATTGCAAGTCTGCTCTTCTTGTCCGGCGGCTTCACATACACAAGTCTGTCAAATCTACCTGGTCTCAGCAGTGCTGGATCAAGGATATCCGGACGATTGGTTGCACCGATGACAATAACTCCTTCAAGCTCCTCAAGCCCGTCCATTTCCGTCAACAGCTGGTTCACAACTCTCTCTATGGCTCTGCTGCCTTCTTCAACACCTCTCATCTGCGCAATGGCATCAATCTCATCGAGGAATATGATACATGGTGCAACCTGTCTGGCCTTCCTGAATATCTTTCTCACAGCTTTCTCGCTCTCTCCAACCCACTTGCTGAGCAGCTCGCTTCCCTTTACGCTTATGAAGTTTGCATTTGTTTCGTTTGCAACAGCCTTTGCAATCAGTGTCTTACCAGTTCCAGGCGGACCGTAGAGCAAAACACCCTTGGGCGGCCTAATTCCAAACTTCTTGAACTTCTCGGGGTAGCGTATTGGCCATTCAACCGCTTCCACTATCTCTCTTTTGACCTCCTCGAGCCCTCCAACATCCTCCCACGTAACTCTTGGAACCTCTACAAGTACTTCTCTCATCGCTGAAGGCTCTATTTCCTTTAATGCTTCTTTGAAGTCGTCCATTGTAACTCTTATCGACTCAAGAATTTCAGATGGGATCTCTTCACTGTTCAGATCGATCTTTGGTAGATACCTTCGCAGCGCCTTCATTGCTGCCTCCTTACACAGAGCTTCAATATCGGCTCCAACGAAGCCATGGGTTTGGTCGGCAAGAGTCCTAAGCATTGCTTTTGTAATTTCTCTTTCAAGCTCTGTGATCACCTCAGCTGGAAGTTCTTTCTCGATGATCTCTTTCACTTCTTCTTTCTTTTCTGCCTCCTTTACTTTCTCGTAGGCGAAATCGATAAGCCTGATAGTCTCATCGTCCCCATCTTCGGCAAAGCTCTTCCTAATCTTTTCCAGAGCTTCCAGAACAAACTCTCTATCGTATTCAGGTTCAAGAGGCATGTTTCTTGTGTGAATTTGGAGAATCTCGAATCTGCCCTCTCTGTCCGGCACTCCGATCTCTATCTCTCTGTCGAATCTACCCGGTCTGCGTAAAGCTGGATCTACAGCATCAATTCTGTTTGTAGCTCCAATTACGATAACCTGCCCTCTCTCTTCAAGTCCATCCATCAGAGTGAGTAGCTGTGCAACAACTCTCCTCTCTACTTCTCCGGTAACCTCTTCTCTCTTTGGAGCAATTGAGTCGATTTCATCGATGAATATTATTGATGGGGCGTTCTCCTTCGCTTCCTCAAATATTTCTCTTAAGCGCTGTTCAGACTCACCATAGAACTTGCTCATGATCTCTGGGCCGTTTATTGTGAAGAAGGATGCACCTATCTCGTTTGCAACAGCCTTTGCAATCAGTGTCTTACCAGTTCCAGGCGGACCGTAGAGCAAAACACCCTTGGGCGGATCAATACCGAGGCGCTGGAATAGTTCTGGATAGCGCAGCGGCAGTTCAATGATTTCTCTAACCTTCTGGAGTTCTTCCTTTAAACCTCCTATGTCTTCGTATGTGACTCCACCCTTTCCTAATCTCTCAAATCCTTTTGCTGGTCTGTCTCTGTAGATTACTCTTGTCGTTTCATCAATAATTACGACTCCCTTTGGCTCCGTCTTAACGGCAACAAACAGCAGTGCCTGAGCCTGTCCATACTTTCCAAAGCCTGCAAGAGCAGGTGCACCAACAATTGGGATTAAATCACCCTCAACAAGAGGTCTTTTGAGGAGCTGGTGCTTTAGATAGTCTCCAATATCCATTCCATAAACTTTGAACTCCATTTTTCGTAATGGTGCTATTACAACAACTTTTGCTGGCCTGTAATCTGCCTTTCGAACTTTAACAGTATCTCCAACACTGACGCCAGCGTTCTCTCTTATAAATCGATCAACTCTGATTATTTCCCTACCCCAGTCTCGCTTTGGGGCTCTCCAGACTTTTGCAACAGTTGTTCTTTTTCCTTCTATTTCTATTATGTCTCCGGGCGAGATTTGAAGTTTTAGCATTGCGTCCGGGTCAAGTCTTGCAATACCCCTCCCGGAGTCGCTTGGATAAGCTTGATTGACTTTGAGTGTGATCTCCATTACAGACACCTCAACAACTATTTTAAATAAATCGTATAAAAAGACTTCTGGTGATTTCATGAGAATTGCAATATTCGATGCATTCAGCGGTGCTGGTGGAGATATGATCATTTCAACCCTGCTGGGCACCTCACTTGAAGAAAGGGATCTCGAGAAGATAGTTGAAACTCTCAAGCTTAATATCTCGTTTACTGTTAAGGATGTGGTTGTTGGAGGAATTCAGGCAAAAAGAGTAGTTGTGGATGGTGATCAGACCGAAAGGACTTTTGAAGAAATTGTTACACTCATAAATTTATCTCCTCTAGAAGAAGAGGTAAAAAAAGAATCAGTAGCAATATTTGAAAGAATAGCCAGAGCTGAAGGAAAAATTCATGGTAGGGATTACAGAAATGCAGTGTTTCACGAGGTTGGAAGTGATGATGCTATTTTTGACGTTGTGGCATCGGTAACAGGGATTCTCAGACTAAAAAGAAAAGGATATAGATTTTTTACAACACCTGTCCGGCTTGGAAGTGGTTTTGTTGAAATGCACCACGGCAGGCATGCAGTTCCAGCCCCAGCAACCCTTGAAATTCTGAAAGATTCCAGGCTGGAGGTTGTGTTTGGTGGTGAAGGAGAACTGCTGACCCCTACTGCTGCTGCAATATTATCCCATTTTTGCGAAGGAACGTTCAGACAACCATTCACCGTTGAAGATGTAAGCTATGGGGCTGGTAGCAGGGAAACTACAGAACCAAACGTCCTCCGACTGATTCTTGGCAAATCCAGCATGCACGATGGCATTGCAGTTCTTGAAACCCTCGTAGATGACGCCAGCGGAGAGATTATTGGATACGCAATGGAGAAAATAGCAGAGAAGGCTCTTGATGTCAGCGCCATGCCGGCCATAGGAAAGAAGGGCAGGCCAGCGGTGCTCATAAGAGCCATTGCAAAATTTTCACATGCTGAAGAGGTGGCCAGAACAATGATGAACGAGACAGGATCAATTGGCGTGCGTATAATTCCGGTTTATCATCGCATGATCGCTCCAAGAGAAAAGAAGGAACTTACACTGGAGTTGTTTGGAGAGAAATTCAAAGTAAGGGTAAAGAAATCAAATGCCGATGGAGAAATTCTGAAACCCGAGTTTGAAGATGTAAGAAAAGTTGCTGAGGAACTTGAAATGCCAATTACAACCGTTTACAGAGAAATCCTCAAAAAACTGGGTGAATAGCCATGCAAGCGAGGGAACTCATGAAGCTCCCTTCTGGGAGTAAGTGTATAGACTCTCTTCTCGATGGAGGTTTTGAAACAGGCACAATTACTCAAATTTTTGGGGCAAGCGGGACCGGTAAAACATCAATTTGCCTCATGCTGGCGTACAATACTGCCAAGAATATTGGAAAGGTTGCATACATCGACACGGAGGGGTTGTCTGCTGAGCGAGTTAAACAGATATTTCAGGACACTTCAGCCTTGAAGAACGTTTTCCACTACGATGTCTTTGATTTCAGGCAGCAGAGTGCTGCGATAAAAGAGCTTGCAAAACTTTGTAATAAGGAAGATGTCAGGCTTGTGATTGTGGACTCTTTTACATCCCTCTACAGAAGCGAGCTCGAGGATGAGGATAGGCAGATAAAAATGAAGCGCGAACTGGTTTCGCAGCTAACATTTCTGCTTGGTCTTGCCAGAAAACACAATCTGGCGGTTGTGATAACAAATCAGATGTTCACAGATGTGAAAAGCGGAGAAGACAGGCCGTTGGGAGGACCAAGCATCGATCACCTTTCAAAGATAATTATAGGGCTCGAAAAGATCAATAAGCAGAGAAGAGCCATTCTAGTCAAACATCGCTCTAAGGCAGAGGGGGCAAGCTGCATATTTACAATTACTGATAGGGGTATCGAACCTTAGTAAGCTTCAATTGGCAATGTTTTCTGTCTTTATATTGAGGATTGAATAGGTGTTATGGCTACCGAGGGTAACGCAGCTGAGTAGACAAAACTTCCAGATGTAATAAACAATTTATTTTTGTTTAATTGCTTTTTAGATATTCTTTATACCCGACAGCTTCTAGTTTTTCAGCCTTTTTCTCAACTATTTTTTTCATAGAGTCTTTGTATTCTATTATCTTCTTTCTGATTTCCGGATACTTTACTCCGAGGATCTCAGCCGCTAAAATGCCAGCGTTTCTGGCGTTGTTTATGGCTACAGTTGCCACTGGCACACCTGCAGGCATCTGCACGATAGACAGAAGAGAATCTAGCCCCTGTAAAGACGAAGTCTTTATCGGAACACCTATTACTGGTAGTGGTGTAATTGAAGCTACCATACCCGGTAGATGTGCGGCACCACCAGCTCCAGCGATTATAACCCCAATTCCTCTCTCTTCAGCTTCTTTAGCATATTTATAAAGTCTCTCGGGAGTTCTGTGTGCGGAGACAATAGTAATCTCGTAGTTTATGTCGAAATGTTCTAGGACCTCTGCTGCATCTTTCATGATGGGGAGATCGGAGTCACTACCCATGATAATTCCAACTTTCGGTTTTGTCATATACACACCTCTGCCTTAACCTTTAGAATCTCTTTAATTTTTTTGGCTTTCACGAATGCACGCTCAGGTTCTCTATCTATAATCGTTACATGTCCCATCTTTCTGAACGGAAACACCGAGCTTTTACCGTAGAAGTGAAAGCACACTCCAGGGATAGATAGAACATGGTACAAACCTTCGATGATGGGTTTTCCCTTATAACCGTCCTTCCCCAATACATTTACCATTACTGCCGGAGACAGCAATTCTGTAGAACCCAGCGGTAGACCACTTATGGCTCTGATGTGTTGTTCAAACTGGCTGGTCACACATGCTTCTATTGTGTAATGCCCTGAGTTGTGAGGTCTTGGGGCAATTTCGTTGACCAGCACCTCACCATCCTTCGTTAGGAACATTTCTACTCCAAAGACACCCACTCCTTCAAGAACATCTATCGATTTAATGGCGATTTTACTTGCTCTTTTTGCTATGCTGTCTTCAATCCTTGCTGGGACTATGACCATGTCGAGTATATTGGCCCTTTCGTCAAAGATCATTTCTACTACAGGGTAACATTTAATCTCTCCCCGAACGTCTCTGGCTACGATAATTGCAAGTTCTTTTTCAATCTCAACGAACTCTTCAATATAAGACTCAGCTTTAATTGCTTTCTCTAAATCATTTTTGTTTTTAAGTATGGTAACCCCTCTACCATCGTATCCACCCATTCGGGCTTTTTGAACCACCGGAAATCCGAACTTTTCTATATGAGTTTTTAATTCGGCAACGGACTCCACTTTCTCGTATCTTGGCACAGGTACGCCGCTTTTGTGCAACACCTCTTTTTGTTTCAGTTTGTCTTGAATAACTTCGAGTAATTGCGGTGATGGATTGATCTTATGTCCTTCATTCTCCAGTTCTTTAAGAATTTCAGTATTTACGTGTTCTATATCAAAGGTTGTTACATCACAACGCTCCACTATCTCTCTTAGCTCGTTTTTACTATAATATGGGTCTCCGACAATTTGTTCATCTGCAAATTGGGAGGCCGGACAATCGTATGTGGGATCAAGAACGGTGACGTGAAAACCCATCTTTTTGGCTTCTTGTGCCATCATCTTCCCCAGCTGCCCCCCACCGATTATTCCTATTCTCATTAGAGGGTAGCAGATCGTTCTTTCCTTCATATGTCTGTTCCCACGTTTCTGGAATGGGTTATTTATACTTTTTGACACATGCTCAACAATTCACTTGACCAATTGAAAAAGATTAAAAATCCATGTGACGATGTACGGGCATGAAAAGTTTACCCCAGTATTTCACCTATCTTCTGCATGGAGCATATCTCGAAGATACACCTGTTACAGACGACGGGGATATCGTATTCCTGGCTGTTGAAGAGACCTTGAAGATTTTGGCTGAAATACACTCCAGTAGGGGTGTGAACACCTACCTATCGACACACATGCACAGAAGAGTTTACGAGGTACTTGGTGAGATGTAATTGCCATGTTAACGGACGGCGCATGAATGTCGAAAAAATCGTGGTTGAAAGGGTCACCGTTTACGTTGGAAGGTTTAGAGTTAACACCGTAGTCTATAGAGACATTGCTTTTGATCCAAACGTTGGTTCGAACGTGTATCATGATATAAAGACTGTTTTTATTACGCATGGACATGCAGACCATTTCGGCGATGCATGCAAAATTAATGCAAAAATCGTGGCACCGAAACTCGAATCCAATTTAATAGAAGATCCTAGAATATGCCGGAGAGGGCTTTTTAGCTGGGCAATGTTGCCAGAAAATCTTGTAACACCCCATTTTATGGGTGAAGGTGTTAGGGTTGACGATTTTGCAGAAAATTATGCCATATCTATTCCTCTGCCTGGACACACTTATGCACATACAGGATACTTGATTGAAAACGTGTTGATAGCAGGGGATAGTATTCATCTGGTGGAATGCTGGGAAAGATTTGGAGTTCTGTACTACACTGACCCGGACTCAGCTATTGAAAGTCTGAATAAAATAAGAAAACTTGATTGGGATTATATAGTTCCCGGGCATGGTGGTATCCTAAATAGAGATGAAGGCGTTAAAATTGTGAAAGAGAATATAAAGCGCATAGAAAAAGTGGACAAAACGATTCTGTCTATAATCGACGAAGAAGGCTTGACGGAGTCGGAGATATTGGCTGAAGCTATGAATGCATTCGGTGTTACGAGTACCATGGCTGCGCTGAACACACTTAAACCGGCAATAAGTGGACATCTTTCCAGCCTCTATCAACGTAACTTGATTACTGTCGAATTGAGTGAGAAAGGGCTCGTTTTTAAGAGACGGTAATTGAACATCCAGAATTTGTTAATTATTAAGCTACACCGATTGATTGGGCAATTTTTGTTGAGGTAGTTTATAGAAGTTTTTCTCTTTAATCTCGATTATCTTTATCAGGAATATCGAATTATCTAAAAATAAAATTTTGCACTTGCCCAATTATTCAATTGGGCAATTGCGAAAACTTTATAAACCTCTCGACTGCCACGACAAAAAACGTAATCCGGAGGTGGTTGAAGACGCAGGCATCTGCGATTGGAAGAATCAAAGTACAGAACCTTGGTGAGGAGGAAGTCGTCTATCTGATAGCTGCTCTTCCTTTGGATGTGGAACTATTGTGGGATGCTAGAGGAGGGTGATTGGTTTGGATACTTCGACCATAATTAGTCTATTCGTACACCAGCTACAATCCCCTACGCTGGGATTCTTGATTGCAGGAATGCTGATAGCAGCAATTAAGAGCGAATTCCGTGTTCCTCAGCCGATCTACGACTTCACAGTATATATGCTTCTAATGACTATCGGGCTGGAAGGTGGTATAGCAATTCGTGAAGCAAACATCATAGAAATGCTTGTTCCAGCCGTCTTCTGTATAATCATTGGTTCAGGAATCGTTCTTCTGGGCTACTTCACGTTTGCTCGTCTTCCCGGGTTAAGAAAGGACGACGCCCTTGCAACGCTGGGACTCTTCGGAGCTGTGAGCAGCTCCACTATGTTTGCTGGAATGACATTCCTGCAGGATAGAGGTATATTTTTTGAAGCGTGGGTTCCGGCACTTTATCCTTTCATGGACATTCCTGCCCTGGTGACAGCCATTCTTCTGGCGAACATTTGTCTTGCCAAGCAGAGTCAAAGCATTGAGAAAGTCGACGTGAAGGCACTGGCAAAGGAGTGTGTCACTGGTAAGGCTCTGACGATCCTGATATTCGGAGTCTTGCTTGGACTCTTAACGAAGCCGGAACCCCTATTCGAAACGTTCTATGAGCCTCTCTTCAAGGGCTTTCTGTCGGTTCTAATGCTGACCCTTGGTATAGATGCATATCAGCGGCTTAAGGAATTGGCAAAGGTTGCCCACTGGTACGCCCTCTTTGCCGTGGTAGGACCAATGGTTCATGGCATGATAGGGTTTGGATTCGGGTACCTTGCACACCATCTAGTTGGTTTCAGTCCGGGAGGAGTGATAATGCTGGCGATCATAGCCGCCTCCAACTCAGACATCTCGGGTCCACCAACACTTCGTGCTGGAATACCTAGTGCTAACCCATCGGCTTACATTGGGGCATCGACAGGTATTGGAACCACGGTGGCAATTGGAATTTGCGTTCCGCTTTTCACCGCGCTGGGTACGGCTGTATTCAACCTTTAAGGAGGAGGAAATATGGAGTTTCGTAAGGCAAAGAAAGTGGTGATAATTACCGAGGCGGTCATATTTGACAAGGTCGTTGATCTTATAACTTCGCTTGGAGCCAAGGGATACACTGCACAGAGTGCTACAGGTAAGGGTGACAGAGGCGTCAGATCTGGAGGAGCCGTCTTTGGAGATCTCTTCAAAAACGTCAGAATAGAGGTAATAACAACCGAAGAAATCGCTAAGAAAATAGCAACTACTGTAATTGAGAAGTTCTTTAGAGATTTTGCAGGCATAGTTTATCTGGAGGATGTAGAGGTAATCAGAGCAGAGAAATTCCAGATAACATAAATATTCAAATTTTATTAATTTTTTATATTAATTATGGATTTCGATAAAGTATGTGATTGTAATGGATATTTCTAAAGTATATCGATGTACAGTATAGTTCTCAGTTAGTATTTTCCTTTTAAATAGGGGGTATCGAATCTTATGTTAATATATAACGCTAGAATACTATATGGGGAAGACTTCGAACTTGTGAGGGGTTACGTCAAAATCAAGAATGGTGAGATTCAGGAAATCGGAAGTGGGGGTAAGAAAGGAGACATTAACGCAAAAGGAGGGATAGTACTACCTGGTTTTATAAATACCCACGTTCACATCCTTGACGCACTAGGAAAGGAGTCATGTATTGGAAAAAAACTTGACGAAGTTGTTAGACCTCCTGCAGGATATAAGCATAGAATTCTGAGGAATACGCCAGAACGTACTCTTATCTCTTCAGCACGCAATGCGATCTATGAGATGGTATCTAATGGCATTACAACTTTCTGTGAGTTTTCCAACGACCCTTTGTTATCTAGAAGGGCAGTTGAGGGTATTAAAGTACGTCCAATACTACTCTATGAACCTGTCGTCGTGCAATCCGAAAACGAAATTGCAAAAGACGTTTTTGATCCATACATCGTCGATCTAGTAGCCAAAAACGCTAAAAACTGTGATGGAGTTGGAATAAGTGGTGTTTGTGAGTTTTCAGATACTACTCTTAAGGAGATAGCAGATTCCACAGAATACAGGTATCTTGCTCTTCACGCTGCGGAGCATAGCGTATCTCAAAAACGATCGCTAAAACTAACGGGGAAAACAGAAATAGAGCGAGCTGTGAAATTAAAACCAAATTTTCTCGTTCATGTAACCAATCCAACGAGAAAAGATTTGAAAATCATTGCAAGAAGAAAAATCCCAGTTGTGTGCTGTCCGAGATGCAACGCTCTGCTGGGTGTTGGTGCACCACCGATCTTGGAATTCCTAAAGAAAAAAATTCCGATCGCTCTCGGGACAGATAACATCATGCTAAACTCTCCAGACATGTTTCGGGAGATGGAGTTCCTGTCAAAGTTGCTTAGGTATATTTATAAAGATCCAGGAATAATCTCAACGAGAGAAATTCTAAAAATGGCAACAGTAAATGCTGCCAAGATTTTTGGTCTAAATTCGGGAGTTATTTTGGAGGGTAGAGTAGCCGATATAATTGTGCTCAGACCTCTCCGAAACATGCACCCTTTGAATGATGTTGTTTCTTCTGTAGTACATAGAGCGGATGCGAGAAATGTCTGGATGGTAATAGTCGGCGGAAAAATAGTACGGGTTTAGGGGGTAAAAGACGGAATTAATGTATTACAGCATTGCATTGGTTGTAGAGGCAGGAGATTATGGACTATGGCGTTGATATAGGTAGTTGGGCTGGAATGAGGCCTCAAATCATATTGTGTGTTGGATTAAAACCATTGGAGTTTTTGGAGTATGTGTTTGTTCGAGGATTGATTGGTGAATTGTCGTGGACAAGTACTTTGGAGCGGGTAACTGTAACTTGACAATACTATTGGTTTCGCAAGGATAGATAATAAAGATTTACTGTTATAATAGCTTTATAATCGGAGACAAGTTTTTTCAGCACTTGCCCAATTATTCAATTGAGTAATTGCGAAAAGTTTATAAACCTCTCGACTGCCACGACAAAAAACGAAACTAAAAAGGGGAAGACTAACATGACATCTGTAATACATCTGCATGAAAAGTATAGGGTTCTTCCTGGACCTGAAGCTTACCTTCCACCGGCGGCGGCCGCTATGGGGGTTAGCCTGCCGGACAGGGGTGAAGCACTGGTGGAAGGTGAGATCGTTCCTGCCGAAGAGGCGATGGTCAAGATTGCGGAGAAGTTAATTTCTGCAAAAAATCCAACAATTTTTCCAGGCCCACAGATCTTGTGGGTTTGGAACGAAAAAGTTGTGGAGAAGGCCAAGGCTGTTAGGGAACTGGCAGAGACTGTTGGAGCGAAAGTTATCCCAATGCCCGACTATCGTCCAAAATACCCAATGATTGATCCTGAGAAGGAAATCAACCCCAATCACCCCAATCTGACAATATGGCACAACGATATAGATGTTTGCATTTTTGTTGGAGTCCACTGTCACTTTGCAAATGTGGCTTTGAAGATCATCAGGGGTGGGACTGACTGTTACACCATAGCACTTTGTGCTAAGGCTGGTCATGAGGATGCAATGATATCTCTCAGAGATGTGGATGTTGACACTATTCGGAGACTGACCGAGATCGTGAAGGATATCAAGAGGAGAGAATCTAGGAGGGCTGATGGATGAAGGAGAGAAAAATTGTTGATCCGGAGTATCTACTCAAAGAGGCACCACGTGAAAGAAAGTTTATAACTGGAAATGAGGCGGTTGCAGAGGCGATAAAGAGAGCTAATATAGATATAGCGATTGCGTATCCAATTACACCACAAAGCGAGGCCATGCACTTGGTGGGCGATCTTTATGCTGAGGGCTATGTGAAGGACTACTACAGAGGCGAAAACGAGCTCGGCGTCATGTCTGCTGCAGCAGGAGCAGCGCTTGGTGGTGTCAGGGTTTTCACAGCTACGGGCGGTCCCGGTACTCTTAGGGCGTTTGAGATGTTTCCATGCTGGGCTGGCATGAGACTACCTATCGTATGCGCATTCATGTGCAGGGGTGTGAATTCTCCACTTACAATTCAACCAGACAATATAGAAATTGGTTGGCTGATGGATACTGGAATGTTGATTTTCCATGCTGAAAACCCTCAAGAAGTCTTTGATATGCTCCTTCAGGCTTATTGTATAGCTGAACAACCCGATGTACACGTGCCAATTGGAGTGTGCATGGATGGTTTCTTTGTTACGCATACTAGGGAAATCGTCGAAGTGACTCCAGATGATGAAGTTCTGCCTCCATATGACCCGTCTATGTCACCGATACCCACAATGGATATGGAGTCTCCGCCCGTTAGGCACATGCGAGATCCGTTTGTCATGAAGAGCAACTACATAAGCTACGCTACCCATGCCAGCTGGCAGCAGGAGGTTCGTGCTGCAGCGGATCGTGCGAGAAAACATATTGCGAGATATATGGGGAATCCAATCGAAGTTATCAACCCTGATGCAAAGCTTCTAGTTGTCGCTTCTGGCAGCGCCGCTGCTCAGGCAAGAGTGGCGGTGGATATGGCAAAAAAGGAGGGTATTGACGCTGGACTCGTGAAAATAAAGGTGCTCAGACCATTCCCGGATAAGGAGATCAAGTCTGCGTTAAAGGATGCCGAAGCAATTCTGGTGCCGGAATACAATATAGTCGGATGGTTGGCGAGAGAAATTGCATCAAGAATAGATGCTTCGAAGGTTTTTGGAGGACCGAGAGTGTTTGGAGGTATGACTATGCCTCCTGAAATTATTGTTGGTGAAATGAAAAAGCTTGCAAGGGTGGTGTATAGATGATACCCAAAATAGCCCCTGCTTTTGAAGACATTATGCCTGAGGAATATCTAGAACTTGTGAGAAATGGACCCTATGGTCGAAACTTGAGGTTAAAAGATCTGGGCACGTTTAAGGAGTTGATAGAAGAGCACCCACTATGCGCTGGATGTGCTCCGGCGCTGGCGATAAGACTGGTTGTCGCATCACTCCCCGCTCCTGAGGACACAGTCATAGTTGGTACTACTGGATGCAGTAGCCTGCTTATGCCGCAACTGGCTATACATAATATTCATTCCATATATGGAAACCAGAACGCTGTTGCATCCGGTTTGAAAAGAGCACTCGCAATGAGGTTTCCTGACAGGTGCAAGGATGTGGTGGTAATTGCAGGGGATGGAGGAACAGCAGACATTGGCCTAGCGATGACGATGCATTCGTGGTTTAGGAGAGAGAGGATCACAACGGTAATGCTTGACAATGAATGCTACGCCAACACAGGTGGCCAGGAGAGTGGTACATCGCGAGAGGGTGCTGTGTTGAATATGGCTCCACTTGGGAAGAAATATCCCAAGATACCAATGCCCGAGCTGGCTAAGGAATCTGGCTGTGCATACGTTGCAGTCGTGAGTCCTGCCTATCCAAGACGCCTAGAAAGAGTTGTAAGGAGGGCAATATTTGTAGCAAGAGAGATCGGCCCGACGTATGTTCAGATCTTTTGTCCCTGTATTACCAACTACAAACTCAGCGTGTCGGAAGCTATGAAGATGATGAAGGAAACTAAACCAAAAGAATACATGAATCACGATGCAAAGAACTTGATAGAGAGGTTAGGGATATGAGATTTGATGTCAGGATGTCCGGACTTGGTGGACAGGGGATGGTTACTGCTGCCCACGTACTCGGAAGTGCGGCCGTGAAGGATGGAAACTACGGTATCGTTGTTCCATTCTTTGGAGCGGAGAAAAGGCTCGCTCCTACGGAGAGCTACGTTCGTATTTCCACTGAACCCGTATACGAGAAGGGAGAGGTGACATATCCAAACGTCATAATGGTGTTTCATGAGGAGGTTATAACAAAAGGGAAATGCTACACCATGCCGTTCTATGATGGTTTACGTCCAGATGGTCGGTTGATAATCAACACTGACAATGTCGAATCAGTACTGTCTGAAAAGCACATTAGAGATTTAGAGAAGTTGAATGTTGGGATTTTCTATTTACCAGCCACCAAAGTTGCGCTGGAGGTAGCTGGTACGGAACTGGCGACGAACATGGCAATGTTAGGTGCATTGATCGGTGTGACCAACATCGTTACGTTTGACAGTTTGGAGGAATCTATTGCGGAAAGATTTGGAAGAAGGAGATTTGTTGCTTCAGCTACAACCGCAGCGCTTGATGATGTGCTAAAAAAGAGGTATGCCAAACTCCAAGAGCTAGTGAGAAAGAATATGGAGGCAGTTAGAATAGCATCTGAACTCGTTGAGGAGTGGTAGCGATGTATTTCGTGATAAAGCTGGCAGAAGATATATGCACTGGTTGCAGGAGATGTATACTTGCCTGCCCCGAACCCAATGTCATACGGTTACATAAAGATATCAAAAAAGTAGAATTCAATACCGAAAAATGTAAGGGATGTGGACTGTGCGCAGAAATATGTGAATTTGAGGCTTTGGAACTAACTTTGGCGTGAGCTATGAGTTCACGGATGCCAAGCATTAGCTAGGATCGAAGGGAAGATCGGATGTGCTCTTAGGAGTTTTGTTTGCTTGATTCTTTTCTCTTCTATGTTTTTATTATTTTATATTTCTTGTAAGAGTGGCTCATTTACTCCTGTTCAATTGAGCAATCCCGAAATGTTTATTAAGTGAATTAGACTAAATAGGTCTATGCCCGATGAGAAACTTGCTAGGGCGATAAGAGCAAGGGTGAGGAGAGAAATACTGAAAATACTATGTCAGAAAGACAAGGCTTCAGTTCATGAAATAGCAAAGAAATTAGGTATTACGGAATCTTCTGCGTCAAAGCATTTAAAGTTGTTGTATGACTTGGGACTTGTCAATTTCGAAGATAAACCGCCTGAAAAATACTACTACCTGAAAATAGAGGAAGTTAAGGAATTATTTGAGGTTTATGACAAAATAGTAGAAAAAATAGCCAAGTGAGCCTATATTATGGTAAATTCTAAATTGAGAATTTTATGCGGGTTGTACGATTGAACAATAGTCAGGGGATTATTTAGTAAGATTGTTTTAACACTTCCATCTGTAATGCAGTCATGCTACATAAACATGTGGTTAGGATTTATGAACTCCTTTTCTAAATTGTTCAACTGAACAATGCAGAAACATTTATAAAGCAATGGTAAATAGGAAATAATATGACATGAGCCGGGAGGAGGAAGATATTCTGGAATTTGGCTCGTTATTATCAAAACTGGAAAACCGGAGAGTAAGGATAATATACGACTCACTTTATGCCGTCAGAAGTTTGTTATTTTACCACATTCTTCCGTATTTCTCATCAGAGAAGAGATTATTTATGGTGGTCTACACGGATTCAATGTATAGAAGGCTCGAAAACACATATTACTCTATTTCTGAACTGGAGGTTAAAGAAATACTTAATAAAGTAAATATTATAAAAATCGGTCAAAAAGAGAATACTTCTCTTGGGGAGCTTTACAGATTCATACCGAGATCAACCCCCCGGGAGGATCTTGATGAGCTTAAGACTACTTTAGAAAAACTGAGTGATAACGACTTAGTAGTGTTCTTTGGGCTGTTTCTCGTATATGCTTTCGACAGATCCGTAATATGTGACTTGTTTAATTTGTTTGATGCATTACCAGAGAAAATAACGCTGTTCGATTTGCATTTGGATGGTGTTTACGATGATATGGCAAATAATATCGTTACGAAGTTATATGATGTGATTCTAAGAATAAAGAAGGAAACAGAGTTTTTTGGTGAAGATGCTTATCTTGTTGGAGTTGAGGAGAGTATACTGATGGATATCCCACCCAGCTATGAGAGGTTTAAAATCGTAGATAGTAGATTTACAAAGATCTGAGAGTCAGGAGTAGCAATAAAAGTGGCTGAGCTATTTAGGAATACACAGCGCTACTTTAGAAGTGATAAAAAATAAGAATGCAAACTTCTGACATTCAAATTTCCAAAGGAGAGCTTGCATTGTGAGGTGAGATAAATTCTTTCCCTTCGGAGAGATTTGCGGAAGCTGCAACAAACTTATTTTCCTGTTTATATCAGTTGAATAAAGCAAGTTTGGGCACACTATCCTTGTAGAGCCTGTACCCAGGGTTGGATAGAGTCATTATGAGTTGACTCTAAAGGCAGTGTTTCTAAATTGCTCAACTGGATAGTTGGGAAACATTTATAATACTTAGCACACGACCAATTTGATGGCATATATCGAGCTAGGAGGTGTGAAAATAGAACGTAAAGAGGGAGCTAGAATAAAGATTGGATTGCTCGATGGGGCAGACACTAATGTTAAAACATACAAAGTTCGAGATAGGGTTTGGGCTTGGGAAGTCTCAGAATGTGAAATGTCCGGGTGGTGTGAATGATCCCCCGCACGATGAGCACCCAACATCCGGACAATGTAACAACCCCCTTCTTTGTTGAGTCGTCGATAATTAAGGGAGATGACGAAGTCAAGGAGGCTTACTATGTTTTCTCGCATCTAAACTGCCATGAGCAGATGTGGGACTACGAGGGTAAAGAGGTGGACAACTTCGTTGTGAAAAAGTTACTCTCGAGATACGAATATTTCTTTAGGGAGTGCGTACTCGGTAAGGATGTCAGATTAACTCCGAGAGTTCCCAACCCGAGTTGTGAAAGAGTTGAGGCAAAGGTTTTGCTTGAAACGCTTGAAAGCATCCCTAGAAGTTTTGATGCAGCGAAACTATTCTATGGTGAAGATGTTACACCTATATTTGAGGTTATACTGCCCATGACTACTTCGCACATCGAACTCAACAGAGTTTTCTACTATTACAGGAACTTTGTTGTTGGAAAGCAGAATAAATCCTTCTTTCACGGAGATGTAACAATTGCTGAATGGATAGGGGAGTTTAAACCCTACGAAATAAACGTAATTCCGTTAATAGAAGACATGCCATATATCCTCGACTGTGACAGGATCGTAGAAAACTATCTCTCAGATAAATATGTCGAGTATCAGAGAGTGTTTTTAGCGAAATCAGATCTGGCCATGAACTACGGAGCCGTGGCATCAACGCTGGCCCTTAAAATAGCCCTGACAAAGTTGGAAGAATTGGAAGAAAGACTGTCTGTTCAGATGTATCCGATAGTAGGGTTTGGTTCAGCACCTTTCAGAGGCAATCTCAAACCAGATACGGTTGACAGAATACTGGATAAATGGAGAAATGTCCAAACGTTTACGATACAGTCTGCCTTTAAGTATGATTTTCCGGAAAGAGATGTCGTTAATGCGATTGAAAAAATAAACAATACTTCGAAAAAGAGAGGCGAGACCATAGATGCTGAAACCGCTATGGAAATAATCAAAAAGACTTCAGACGAGTACAGGAAGACAGTATCAACTCTGGTGGACTTGATAAATACTATAGCCGCTTACGTCCCTAAGAGAAGAGAGAGAAAACTCCACATAGGCTTATTTGGTTATTCAAGGAATTTAAATGGTTTAACCTTGCCGAGAGCAATTACTTTCTGCTGTGCTCTGTATTCTATTGGTTTGCCACCTGAAATACTGGGGTTGAGTTGTTTAGATGAAAAAGAGTTCGAATTCGTTATGGAAGTTTGTGGAGATGATATTGTAGATGCTATGAGGTTCTTCAATCCAAATGTGCTTAAGATTTTGCCCAATGAAGTTGCGAAGAGAATATCTGTCGATAGATTTGACTTCGAAATAGACATTGAGCACAAAGAAGTTACGGATGAAATAATCAGGTCTCTGGATAGGATTGATGAAGAGAAGATAGTGAGAGCAGCGTACATAAGAAAATTCTTAGGATAAAATTAATTTAATATTATATGATCATGCAAACACATAAGCTTGCGGAGTGGACACAGATCCTCAAGGGTTGATATAGCGATCCTCTGAAATCGCATTATTTTTTGATTTTAATGGGTCGGGTGGTGAGACTACAAAGGGTGGAATTTTTAAAGGAATAGAGTATTGAACCCTAAACTGGCTTTAATCAGAGCTAGTCGGGTGAATGTGCGAAAATTTTTATACTACTTTCCAAACAATTTTTATGCAATTTACATCAGGAGTTGATATAAACCCATTTATTCCCCCTCTAATTGCCTTCATTATCTCCTTCTTTACTTCTCAGGCTGGTGTTTCAGGAGCCTTTTTGCTTTTGCCCTTTCAGGTGAGCGTTCTGGGTTTTACCAGTCCATCTGTAAGCTCTACGAATCTTGTTTACAATATTGTGGCAATTCCGGGCGGGGTTTATGAGTATATAAAGGAAAAGAGGATGGTATGGTCTCTGGCATTGATAATTGTTCTGGGAACTCTGCCGGGAGTCTTTATTGGAGCAGTCATCAGGATAACTTATTTGCCTGATCCAAAGCCATTCAAACTTTTTGTGGGCTGTGTTCTCCTGTATCTTGGCTTTAAACTGCTTTATGAAGCAATTGCAAAGAGAAGGGGAAAAATTAACGCACTGGAAGAAAAATTCAGTGCAAGAGTTAAAGAGCTAAAGTGCTCTGGAAAGAAAAGATTTGCTGCAGGATTGCCAGAGGATGCTGCAGTGAAAACACTCAAAGTTTCTTTGAGTAGAATCGAATACGAGTTCTGGGGCGAGAAATTTGGTTTTTCAACCCTTTCACTATTCACTCTCGCTTTTGTGGTAGGTATAATTGGAGGCATATACGGGATAGGTGGTGGAGCAATCATAGCTCCGTTCTGTGTTGCTGTTTTCGGTTTACCAGCATACACAATTGCCGGGGCAGCTCTGGTTGGCACATTTTTAACATCGATTGTGGGAATTATCTATTACTCCTCTCTTGGCTATCCTCCCGACTGGATGCTTGGAGCGCTTTTTGGCCTTGGTGGAACGCTTGGGATGTTCTTCGGGGCAAGATTTCAGAAATTTATGCCTGAAAAAGCAATCAGACTTATTCTGGGCATTCTGGTAATGTCGCTGGCGATACGCTACATTGTTCAGTATTTCATTTAGAAAATCGAATTTTGGATTGCTGAATCACGCCATAAACCTGACCACTTTCATGGAGGGCGAAAGCATTAAAATGTATGAATACTACCCACTAGCATGGTAATTGGTGTGACAATGGTAAACGTGTCGCCAGGCAATGAAAAAAACGTTTATACTACAGTGAAGGAGATGAAAAATGTCAGGGACATTTACCACGTTTTTGGCGAGTTCGATTTCGTTGTGATAATCCAGGCTGACTCTTTAACGGAGCTTAACAAGACTGTTGATGAGATTAGGAGTGTTCCTGGCGTAACCAAGACTCAGACAGTTGTTGGGGCAGAAATCGAATCATGATTGCCGAGGAACTTGCAAAAAAGCAAAAAGAAATAAGCATAGCAGAGTTCTTCGAGAAAAACAAGCACATCCTGGGTTATTCTAATCCAGTCAAGAGTATCATAACGTGCGTTAAAGAAGCTGTGGACAACTCACTCGATGCGTGTGAGGAGGCAGGAATACTTCCCGATATTCTCGTTAAGATAACCAGGAGTGAAAAGAACTCCTACAGGATTATTGTGGAGGACAATGGACCTGGTGTTGTAAAAGAGCAGATACCGAGGGTTTTTGGCAAGCTGCTTTACGGATCACGTTTCCATGCAATACGGCAGAGTAGGGGTCAGCAGGGTATTGGAATATCGGCAGCGGTTCTCTACGCCCAGCTAACGACGGGAAAACCGGCTGTCATAATCTCAAAAACTTCTCCAAAAGAAAAAGCCTGGAAAGTGGAACTTTTCATAAACACACGTAAGAACGAACCTGAAATTGTTTCAGAAGAGCGAATAGAGTGGCATAGAGCCAGAGGTACAAGAATAGAGATTGAGGTTGCCGGAACATACGTGAAAGAGAGAAAACAGAGTGTTTTGGAATATCTGCGAGAAACGTCTATTGTTAACCCACATGCGAAAATCACGTTCATCGATCCGGATGGAGAGATATTTGAGTTTCAGCGTGTGAGTGAGGAACTCCCACTCGTTCCGAAAGAGATCAAACCCCATCCGCATGGTATAGAACTCGGAATGTTAATGAGCATGCTTCGATATACCAACGCAAAGAACCTCAAGAACTTTTTGAAGGCTGAATTTGTAAGGGTAGGAGATAAAACTGCCGAGGAAGTTCTCAACAAAGCTGGACTCGATCCAAGCTTGGATCCAAAGAGTTTGAGCAGAGATGATGCTCTGAAATTGCTTAATACCTTCAAGGAGACGGATTTTCTGCCCCCTCCAACAGATTGTCTCTCGCCAATAGGTGAGAGCCTTATAATGAAGAGTTTGATGACTGAGTATAATGCGGAGTGGGTGTATGCCACCACAAGAAAGCCGAAGGTCTATTCTGGCCACCCATTCCTTGTTGAGGTTGGTATAGCATATGGAGGGGAGATCAAGGGGGATGAAAAGGTAAGTATACTGAGATACGCGAACAAAATCCCCCTGCTTTACCAGCAGAGTGGTTGTGCTTTAACAAAGGCAGTTGAAAGTGTCAACTGGAAGAATTATGGTTTACAGCAGTCAAGGGGAGAGTTGCCAGTAGGTCCAGCTGTAATTCTCATACATCTCGCTTCAACGAATATCCCCTACACATCCGAGTCGAAGGAAGCTATTGCAGCAATTCCGGAGATAATAGATGAGGTAAGGTTATCGCTGCAGGAAGTTGGGAGAAGACTGAGGGAATACGTAGAAAGAAAGAAAAAACTTCAAAGAAAGAAGAAAAAGGAGGATGTCCTCAATAAGGTACTGCCTCTTCTTGCAAAGAAAGTCTGTGAGGTACTTGAGAAAGATCCACTTGATGTTGATCGTATAGTGGCGAAAATAATTGGAAATGTGCATGTTGAGAGAAGTATAGCAGAAAGTGATGGATATATGGATGTTTGCCTCAGAATATCTAACTTCACCAAATCCAGGAAAGAAATGAAAGTTTACGAGATGTGCAGCGGAGAGGTTGAGGCCGAGAATGCGAAGGTGATGCAATCATCATATACAACGCTGATGTGGAATATTACACTTGAACCAAACGAAGAGGTGGAACTCAGATACAGGGTTAAGGGAAGAATTGTCAACAAGAAACCACTGGTTGAAGGGGTAAGCGAGGAAATCCTCAGTGGTGGGGAGGTGACGTTTCTTTGAAGGAAATTGAGGCTCAGTGTTTACGGGCTTTGCTTGGGATTGCGGAAAGAATGTATGACCAGATGAAGGCTGGTAAAATCCCTGAACTTGAGATCGCAACACGAACAAAGCACAACATCGAGTTCAACGAGGAAAGCGAAGTATGGGTTTATGGAGACAGAAGATCCATCAGATCGGCAAAGACGGTCAAGGGAGCGTACATGCTTCTCCGCATGGCTTACGTCATTGGATTTCTGAAGGAGCAGCTCAACGCAAACAAGTCCTCGACGCTCAGAGAGCTTTACTACATATCAGAAAACTGGGGAATGGCCAAATTCAACGAACAGCAGGAGAGCGATCGCCTTATCGAAGACCTCGAAATCATCACAGCATTCCAGCGTGAGCACTTCCACATAAGACCGGAAGAGGATGGTGCAACTGTTATCGGGCCATTGAGAATTAGAGAGGAGACGAGGAGAGGTGTTAAGGAAATACACTGCCAGGATGATGTTGGTGAGGGAGGCTATCAAATACCTGTAAACGTTGATAAGATCGAGTTCGTCGATCACGACGCAAAGTTCGTTATAGCCATAGAGACCGGTGGTATGAGGGACAGACTTGTCGAGAATGGTTTTGACGAGAAGTTTGATGCCATCATCGTCCACCTCAAGGGACAGCCTGCGAGGAGCACTAGAAGGTTGCTTAGAAGGTTAAACACCGAGCTTGGTCTGCCTGTTGTGGTTTTCACAGATGGAGATCCGTGGAGCTACCGTATCTACGCTTCGGTTGCCTACGGCTCAATAAAGTCTGCTCATCTTTCAGAATACCTCGCAACACCTGCAGCAAAATTCGTTGGAATAAGACCGTCGGATATTGTGAAGTACGATCTCCCATCGGATAAGCTCACGGATAAAGACATACAGGCACTCAACTCAATCCTATCGGACCCGAGATTTGATACTGATTTCTGGAAGAGAGAAGTAACACTGCAGCTTGAGCTTAACAAGAAATCAGAACAGCAGGCCCTTGCAAAGTACGGTCTTGACTACGTAACCGATGTGTATCTGCCTGAAAGATTGAGTGAGCTGGGAGTCATCTAAGGGATTTATGAAGAGATAGAACATTCCATTCATCGCAAATTTTTTTAACGCAAATTGCATTGCTCTTGGAAAATGATAACAATAGCTAATTACTGCGTTGGATGTGCATTCTGTAAACTCGTGTGTCCTGAAGAGGCCATCGATGTTTTTGGTAAGGCGACGATAGATAGGGAGAAGTGTGTTGAATGCAAGAAATGTGTGGCTTATTGTCCCCTTGAAGCAATAAAGGTAGTGGAAGGATGAGAGCTGCTGTAATTGGGGCAGGATTGGGTGGTTTGCTTTCAGCAAACTTTCTGGCTGAGAAAGGCTTCAAAGTTGATATCTACGAGAAATTACCTTTTTACGGTGGTAGGTTTACGAATATAAGTTACAGGGGGTTCCAGCTCAGTACTGGTGCTCTTCATATGATACCTCATGGAAACAGAGGACCGCTTGCCCAGCTTTTGAGAAAACTCAATGCTGACGTTGAAATAGTTGATTCAAAACCGGAAGGAGAAGCTCTTTACGGAGGAGAACGCTTAATAATAAGGAAAAGAAACTTTCCATTAAGATCTAAACTCAAATTCTTTAAGTGGTACTTCAAAAACAGAATAGCTGGCAACGACGTAAGCCTTAAGGAATTCGAAGCTGAGCTGGATGATTTCACTCGAAAGTTTTTGAGAGCTTTCCTCGGATGGTCGTTGAGTATAACCACAGAGGATATTTCATTCTCACATATTTTGCCAATCTACCGCCATACAATTAAGCACAGAGGCCCTGGTATACCTGTCGGTGGATGTAAGGGTGTTGTTGATGCGCTTGTAGAGAATATAAAAAGCTACGATGGTTCTATTCATTTACGTACGAAGGTTAAGGGAATATCGAAAGAAGGAGACAGGCTCTGCCTGATTACAAAAGAGAAGAATTACTATGACATCGTGTTTTCGAATATTGGACACCTTGGGACTGCAAAGCTACTTAGGGATAGGGAATACGAAAATCGAGTATCCAACTTAGAGCCAAGCAGCGGGATAAAGTATACAATAGCAATTGATGAACCCTTTATAGGACATACTGGCGTGCTTTTCACTCTCGACACTGAAAGAATCTCGGGAATGAATGAAGTTACAAACGCTGATCCCAATCTGGCGCCCAATGGCAAGCATCTCTTAATGGCTCACCAACCCGTTATTACGAACAATCTGAGATATGAGATATCTCTTGGATTGAAGGATATAAAGGAGCTTTTGAAGGGATACAACTATGAAATTCTTGCAATTCAGAGCTACAGCGGTGAATGGCCGGTAAACAGGGTAAGGACTGGTATGGATATCGGTAATGAGACTCCATATGAGAATCTCTACGTTGTTGGTGACGGTGCGAAGGGCGATGATATTGAAGTAGATGGTATAGCTCTTGGAGTAATGAGAGTGATAAGCAAGCTTTGAACGTAGGCCGTAATTCTCACTGCAAGATAGCATTTGAGAATCAAACCTTTTTGAGAAACTTTCTTTGAATTTAGTCGAATGAAACTGCGTGTTAGCTTGTTCTATTGATTTAATACATTCACTCCACTAATTATCATCCTATAATCCAGTTAGCTTCTGGTAAAAGCTTATATTCATTCGATTATGAAAGTAAATGATGTCTAGATTCAGACACCTCATCTCAATAGAAGATCTGAGCAAGGATGATATAGTCTATATTCTTGAAAAAGCTGAGGAATTTGAGCCAGTTGCAAGGGGCGAAAAAAAGAGCAGGATTCTTGAAGGTAAATTGCTTGCAAATCTGTTCTTTGAACCATCAACTCGAACAAGGATGTCCTTTGAAGCTGCAATGAAGCGGCTTGGAGGAGACGTCATCAACATGACTGCTCAGGAGGCAAGCAGTATTGTGAAGGGTGAAACCCTTGCAGACACAATTAGGGTTGTCAGCAAATATGCGGATGCAATCGTGTTGCGCCATCCTCTTGAAGGAGCAGCACGTTTTGCAGCTGAGAACTCGGAAGTCCCTCTGATAAATGCCGGCGATGGTGCAGGACAACACCCAACCCAGACACTCCTTGACCTTTACACCATCAAAAAGGAATCGCGTCTTGATGGATTGAAAATTGCTCTTGTGGGCGATCTCAAGTATTCTCGTACCGTTCACTCTTTGATAAAGGCTCTGACACTTTTCAACGCCAAAATATATCTGGTCAGTCCTGAAAGTTTGCAGTTGCCGGAGGAATTTCTGGAAGAATTGAATGGAGACATCTCAATTGCATCGTTAGATGAGGTGATTGAGGAGGTTGATGTACTGTATGTCACCAGAATCCAGAAAGAACGCTTTCCGGACGAAGAAGAGTATAGAAAGGTAGCTGGAAGTTACAATATCACAGCCAAAATGCTTGAAAAAGCAAAAGACGACTTGATAATTATGCATCCATTGCCCAGAGTCGATGAAATTCATGTTTCGGTGGATTCAACAAAGCATGCAAAGTATTTCCAGCAGGCCTTCTACGGTGTTCCTGTTAGAATGGCCATATTGAGCGAGGTGATTCTATGAACGAGCATCTCACAATCAGTAAAATAAAAGAAGGGACAGTTATAGATCACATAAATTCTGGAAAAGCTTTGCTTGTTCTTAGAATCCTGGGAATTGGCCCTCAGAGCAGGGAAACTGTCACAATGGCAATGAATGTGCCAAGCAAGAAAATGGGTAAGAAGGACATAGTCAAGGTGGAAGGAAAGTTCATCAGTGCAGAAGAGCTAAACAGGATAGCTCTGATCGCTCCAAAAGCCACGATCAACCTGATAAAGGATTATGAGATACGCAGGAAATTTAAGGTGAATTTGCCGGACGTTGTTGAGGGGATACTGCTCTGTCCCAACAGAAACTGCATAACAAACAGTAAAGAGCCGATTACACCGCGTTTTAAGGTATCTCTCGAGAAAGATATTGTTGTTGCAAAATGTTTCTACTGTGGTAAAAAGATAACTGAGGTAGATAAATACATTATTTAATCTTATTTTTGACACTCTAAATCGAGCCTATGTCAAACCTCAGCAGCGCTGCAATGCCTCCCAATGCCATCAGCCTCTTCCCGGGCTCAAATTCTGTGCTCATAATGACGATTTTGCCTTTAGAGTTCTCGATGTCTCTCATAAATGAGTCTATATCCCATTTATCTCTCTGCTCTCTTAGGAATTCATCGGCGATAAGCAGAACCTCTATTGCACCATATTCATAGGCTTTCTTCACCTCGTCGATCCCATATGCTGCTTTTTCACCTTTTGCAATATGTTCGAGCAGTAAATCCATGTATTCAGCTTCCTCGGCAAGCCTTACTTCTCCGGCAATCCTTTTTAGTACACCGCGCTTTAGCACTTCTATAAATCCACGCATTCCAATGGATGATGTGTCGACCACTATCATTTTCTTGGCCAGTTCTGGGTTCTTTTCGCTCACAAATTTGACGAAATCCTCTTTTGCGAAACCAGGTCCAGCGACAACGACGTATTTGAACTCCATATTTTCGAGATGAGACAGCACTTCTCCAAAGAACTCCTGCCTGTAGCTAGTCGTATCTTTTCCATAGCTTCTCTTTATATTGGATACTTCCTCAACTCCCCACTGCCTGACAACGCCGATTATAGCTTCTCCCTCTTCTATTGTGACGATAACAGTTTCTGGCTGTTTTGAAGCTTCCTCAGCATATTTTATTCTCCTAAGCTGCTCATCTTTCCACTCTTTGATTATTGAAAGCTCCTTTCCAACAGAAATGTTAATCGTGTGGTAGCCGGAATCCTCAACTCCTGCAATTATTTTGCCTGTTATTCTCAATCTATTTGCAAATTTGTGGAATTCTACTTTCTCAACCTGAATACCCAGTCTGACTGTAATTTTCTCTTTATCACTGCGCAATTTATCGCTACTTTCACTTATTCTTTTTGTTAGCGAGAAGACTATATCACCTGGCTCTATTATGTACTTCAAATGCCAGAGATCATCAAGATTTTCCGGTATAAGCTTGATTTCTCCTTCTTTTCCTTTTAACTTTTCTTCGAGGATTCTCATTGTTTTTTGCTCTCCTTTTTAGGTTTATAAGTCTTGGCAGTCTGCCTCAATTTTCTCCTCATACACCACTCATAATATGCTATCGGGTGGTATGTTTTGTTGCAGCTCTCGTCAGCATAACAGTTGTGATACGTGCGCATGGTGTCGCATGCAGGACAATCGTACTCTGTGCCCTTGGCTCCGGCAATGTGCTCTACCTGGTAGCGTGTCTTTTCTTCATCGAAGTCGGGAGCAGAGCGGAAGAGATCAAGGACTTCTTCAACATTCAGCCCGATATTGAGCAGGAATGCGGTGATAGCAAACCTTGCCGAATGCGGTACGTTCACACCGCTTTGCAAATCCGACAGAATCTTTTTCATACATGGCGGGAAGCATGAAGAATCTACTTCTTCAAACCTGACATCCGAGAATTTCTTCTTCTCTTTGACTGCGAGAGCTTCCAGATCAACGAGATAAGGCTCAAGCATCTTCTTTATCTCGCTGCCAACCTCAAGCTTTTCTTCCAGTCTTTCTCTTAGGTATTCTTCGATGAGTCTTATGAAATCCTTCCTTGTTAGCTCCACGTAGCCATCTTTGAGTTTTCTGTTGACAAGCCTCCAGCTTTCCGCTTTTATTCTTGAGGCACCCTTTAAATACGCGGAAACGTGAACACTGACAGTTTCGCCAATTATTGCTTCAATTCCTAGATCGGCTGCAAGAATTCTGAGCAAATCATCCTGAATTGTTTTATCTTCGCTTTCAATGAGCTTTGTATATCTTTCAGCCTCCTTTATTGCATACCTTCTTCTAACCCAGTCTTCAAGGCAGGAAACGATCAGACGGGAGAAAAGATATGCTATTGATGATATCTTTGCCTGTATCTTTAACTCTCTGTAGAAATCTGGACTCACGTCGTATTTGCAGTGTTCAAAACACTTACCACACAGCTTACACTTCTGCCAGTCTCTGTCATTTCCAAATGCCCCTTCGTTGCAATAGGCCTTGCAGGTTTTTTCCTCACATGCAGTGCATACGAGGCTCATCCGGGGATACTTGAATTCGGGGCTCTGTTTCCCCAAAACTGAGAGAACTATATTCTTTCCGAGCTCTTTTGCTTCAGTTTCCAGATTTTTCTTCGATTTTAGAATCTGAAGAAGACTACCATACTCTCTTTGAAGAAATAAACCGGCCGATTTCAGGAATGGATATTTTGCGAAAAAAGGTAGTAGTGGAAGGTAGGGGTACTGACCGTTTTCACGATTAAGGGGGTTAGAGTAGAGACCACACATCACTCGGCTTCTATTCTTGGGGCGAGGATATATTCAACCTTGGCCTTTCCGTCGGCAACCTCAAACAACAGCCTGACAGGGTAGTTGTTTCCGAGGTATATTGTAAGCAGGTCTCCGGTTGATGCCACTTTGACGAACTCTTTGAGGTATTCGATGGAGAACATGCTCTTTGCTTCAGCCTTGTTGAACTCTATGAGTTCAGCCTCGCTCATGTGGAAGGTGATGCGATCAACGTCTCCCTCAGCTTCGATATAGAAGCCTGTTTCATCGCTTCTGAATACTACGTGATCGCTGATTTTGTCTGCTGCGTTTATAGCCTTTTTAAACTCTCCGGCATTGAGCACAATTTTCGCCGGAAGTTCAAGGCTTGGTATTTTTGGTTCTTTTCTGATTGCAGAAGGATCTATGAGTGCGACAGAGTATTCAACACTACCAAATTTAATTTTTAAAGAACTCTCGTCTTCGAGCTTAAGCTCGACGAGTTCTCCACTTTTTATGGATTTAGATATATCATAAACTCTGTTCACATCAATTCCGATTGTTTTTTCTTCATCAACCTTATAAACTTCGAATGATTCTTTTGGCACATCAATTATAACCATGGCTACGTTTGCCGGATCGACAGCCCTTGAATGCAGGCCATCATCGGTAAAATGAAATCTGGCCTCACTGACCAGAGCAACCATGGCTTTCGTCACAGATTTCAGTACATCTCCTGTTACTATCGCATCTATCATTGCCACCACCGCTTGGTAAAAACATAATGGCAAAAATATTTATAATTTTTCTTAGGCTGCCAGATTTCTTGGATCTTCTATTTATAGTTTACAGGACTTTAGCTTCACTTCTTCCACTTCTCCTCTTGGTTCTTTCTCTTGGAATATCTGACCCTCGAATCTGTACACCTCGGCATCTTCCATCAACCAGCAATCTGGTGGTAAACCTGCCTTCATGCATGTCTGGGATAAAAATTCCTCCTCATCGAATTCGTATTCTACGGCAACTTGTGGTAGTAGCAATCCTGAGAAATATCCCATTCTGATCATTAATCCATGTCTGCCTATTTCAATGTGTTTAGGCAACTCTTTTTTGTCCACATCGAGTTTTTCAGGTGGTGTAAGAACTGTGACTTCTACGATAATTTCATCCATTTCTTCTGGTTTAACTGGAGGGAAACGAGGGTCGTCTGTTGCTGCAGCTATTGCAGATTCTATAATCGCCTCATCAAGTCTTTTAATGGGGTATGGGAACCCTATGCAACCGCGAAGCATGTGATTTTTTGTCAGGGTTGTGAAAACTCCTCTCTTTTCCTCAAAAACACCGGAATATCTATCTTTGATAACTTCTCGGGTCGTGAGAAATGTTTCAATAGCTTTTCTGGCAAGTTTTACGGCTTTTTCACCTTCTTCCTTCGTTAATAGTACCATATTGGGCAGTGGGGTTTGCTTCTTTATATTCCTTCCGTATCTGTTTTTATTCCTCGATACCGGATCTCATTACTGGAATGGGTAGGGAATTGGAAACACCAAAAGACATGCGGTTCTTGTTTTAACCCTGGCACAGTTTTAGACGGAGAAGATTACCTTCTGGGAAATCTGAAAAAATCATTGCTGTTCTTCATGAAAGATTTAAGAATGGTTGTCTTTAACTATCGGTATGAGCATTCTTGGAGTGGATATAGGTGGCACGAATATCGATGTGGTGCTGTTTGACGGTTCTCACTACAGGCATGTAGGCAGTTATCCAACATCCAGTCACTTTGAAGGTTTGGTTGATCTCCTCGGGAAACTTGCTGTTGAGCTGGGTGTTGATGCTGTGGGTGTTGGGGCTGCGGTATGGTTAAAGAAGGGGAAACAAATCCTTGCACCAAATTTACCATCTTCAGTAAATCTTACAGGCGAGATTGCTGGCGTTCCTGTTTTTCTGGATAACGATGCCAACTGTTTCGCAATTTTTGCCCATGCGTATTTCGGTTTTCCAAGCATACTGGCGATAACTGTCGGCACGGGTGTGGGGAGTGGAATTATAGCGAACGGTAAAATTTACAGAGGAGAAGGCATGGCCGGTGAGATTGGACACTGGGTTGTTGGGGGTAGCGATGAATGTGTTTGTGGTGGTAAGGGGCATCTTGAGTGCTACTTTGGGGGCTGGAGCCTGAAAAAGAGATATGGAAAAGATGCAAAAGAGCTAATGGAGGATGAGGAATTCATCTATTCGATAGAGGGATTTGATCTGTTTTGCCGCAGCGTGGCAAATGCGGTAATGCTTCTCGATTCTACGGCAGTTGTTTTGGGCGGTAGAATTGGTATGCGACTTGATGAAGCAAAGCTCAAAGAGAGAATTTACAGATACCTGATGCCAGGCTTTTCACCCGAAATTAAAATTCTGAAGGATGAGCTTGCGGTTGCGAAAGGTGCATGTTTGCTGGCGAAGGAGCAACTGGAAGGTTGAGTTTGGTTGAGGTAAGTCAAATAAGCAAAGCTTTAAAAATAATCTCTTTTTTAAACCATATCAGGGATGAAAATGAACTTCCAGATTGTTGAGGAGGCTGCATTAAAAATTAAGACAATGGAAGTGAGAGGTGCTGCAAGAATCGCCAGATTTGCTGCTGAGACTCTCAAAAAGTTTGCCGAAATGGTTGAATCCAATTTTGATGAAAACATGAAGAAGGCTGCCGAAATCTTACTCAATACCCGTCCAACTGCTGTAAGTCTCTACAATGCGATAAATTATGTAATGAACTATGAAGGAGATAACGACAGAGAAAAGAAGGAGAGTGCAATTGCTCGAGCAGAAGAATTCATAAAATGGGTTGAAACAGCCCATGAAAAGATTGGAGAGATTGGAGCAAGGAGAATAAAAGATGGGTCGGTTGTAATGACTCACTGTAATTCTTCTGCAGCGCTTTCAGTTATAAAGACAGCCTACAAAATGGGGAAGGTTGTGGAAGTGTTCGCAACCGAATCCCGTCCCCGTATGCAGGGTCATTTGACGGTTAAGGAGTTGAGCGAAGCTGGAATTCCTGCCACGTTGATTGTGGATTCCGCGGTTCGCTATTTCATCGAGGATGTGGACTATGTGGTCGTTGGTGCCGATACTATAACAGCAAATGGTGCGTTGATAAACAAAATAGGAACATCTCAGATTGCTCTTGCTGCAAAGGAAGCCAGAGTACCCTTCATGGTTGCAGCAGAAACCTACAAGTTCAGCCCGAAGACTGTTTTTGGCGAACTAGTGGTTATAGAGGAGAGAGATGCAAGCGAAGTAGCTCCACCGGAGATTCTGAACCTGAATGGTGTTAAGGTTAGAAATCCTGCATTCGATGCCACTCCAAGGGATTATATCGACGTGATAATTACAGAGATTGGAGCAATACCACCCGAGATGGCATACCTCGTCATCAAAGAAAGACTGGGTTATGCTGTTTTTGGGACAGAAGAGCTTAAGATTTCAGCCCGCCATTTTGATTGATTTTTATTTTTATTATTTTGTTTTAGTTTTTTGTGCTTTCTTATACGTATGGCATAAAGAAATGTTGTAAAATCTCTGTGATCAATACGTATGAGAGAACAATCGGGATGAAGTATTTGGTTAGAAGAACGACAATTTTTCCAATTTTCCATCTAGCATGCCTATTAATTTGCTCGATCAGTATGTCGTTATCTAGGCACCAGGTGATTGATATTGAAAGAAGCAACGCCATCAGGGGAATTCCCATAGAGCCGAATGTCTCATCCATCAGGTCGAGAACCGGCCTGCTCAGGAGCTGAAGGTTTGCTTTTGAGTAGCTGAATGCTGCTGGAAATCCAAGTGCCAGGATAATTCCTGATATCAGCGATGTGGCCTTAAGTCTGCTTATGTTCATCTCGTCAACCAGTGCTGCTACCCCCACCTCCAGCATTGAAATTGCTGAAGTCAGCGCGGCAGAGAATAGCAGGAGGAAAAACGCTGTTGATACGAGGTATCCATAGGGGATTTCTTCAAATATCTTTGGCAGAGTGGAGAAAGCGAGTTTTGGCCCAGCAGCAACTTCAAAACCGAAGGAGAAAACTATTGAAAACACAACCAGACCGCTCATGAAAGATATGAGTAAATCGAAAACAGCTATTGTAGCAGAACTACCTACCAGATTCGTTTTTTCCTCAAGATAGCTACCGTACGTCAGGAGGATTCCCAGACCTACGGAAAGTGAAAAGAATGCCTGTCCGAACGCAGCCGCCCAGACAGAGCTATCGGTGAGCTTGGAAAAATCTGGTGTGAGATAGAATGCTACACCTTCCATAGCATTTGGAAGCGTTAGAGCGTAGATCACCATTAATAACAGAATAAAACCAAGAATCGGTACCATTAACCTGCTCGTTTTTTCAATACCTTTTCTTATACCTTTCATTACAACAAGGGATGTTACAAGAGTCACTATTACAAAAAATACTGGCGAATAGTACGTTTGAGTGAATGTCTCGAAGGATAGCCCCTTCCCAAGTAGTGCAAAAATAAAGAAAACCAGAGTCCAGCCAGTAATCACTAGGTAGTAACTTAGAACAGCTATTGAGACAAATACCACTGCAAAACCAGTCCATGCCAACCCTCTTCTAATCTTCTTTAGCGATGAAACCACAGAACCCCTGAATTGTCTGCCTGTGGAGAATTCAAGGAGCATCAGTGGAATACCAAACAAAAACACAGAAATCAGGAATGGAATAAGAAATGCACCACCCCCATTCTGTCCTACAATATAGGGAAATCTCCAGATATTTCCCAGTCCTACAGCAGACCCTATTCCTGCTAGTAAAAATCCGATTTGGGAACTCCATTTTTCTCTAACCATTTTTCCTACCAACCGGTCAAAATTATATGGTGCAGTATTGGATTCATAATTATTTAAATATTGGTGATATAAGGAAAAAATCGCCAGGTCTTAAAAAAAGCCAGATGGTAAAAAGTAAGTTAATAAAAATCAGCAAAATCTGGGTATTATCTCTTTGCCAATCAGCTCAATTGATTTCTTTTTGTTTGGACCTATCGGGCTTCCTGCGACAATCTGTGTTACTCCAGCCTTCGAAAGCTCCTCTATTTTACTGATAACTTCATCCGGCGTTCCGCTTATCGAGAAAACATCCACCATTTCGTCTGTAACAGCTTTTTGAACGGAAGGCCAGTCACCTTTCGTGAACGCATTGTTCAGGGCTTCTCTGACTTTGTTTACGTCGTCTGGGCTCAATCCGTGCCTCTCAATCACCACATCCGGACATCCAGCAACAATAAATGCAACAACTATCTTTGCTGATTCTCTTGCCTTGTTTCCATCCTTATCAACACTCATTGATGCATAGGCAACAACATCGAAAGAATCCGCACTTTTACCAGCTTTGTTCAATCCAATCTCGATGTTCTTTTTAGCTTCATCAAAGTCCTTCGGGTGTGATGCGTTGATGAGGACGCCATCTCCAATCTCTGCAGCTAGCTGCAGCATTTTTGGACCCTGTGCACCAACATATATCGGAACATCTCCTGCTTTAAAGTCCAGCTTTGCCCCGTTAACCCTGAAAATTTCTCCGTCGTATGTAACGGGCTTGCCGGAGTGAAGAGATCTTATAATTTCAACCGCTTCTTTTACCCTTCTCAATGGTTTATCCCAGTTTATTCCAATTCTCTTGAGCGTGACTTTATCTCCGGCAGCAATTCCCAGTATGACTCTTCCACCGCTGATCTCGTTCACGGTGGCGATGGCTGAGGCGATCACTGCTGGATGTGTATGATATGGATTTGCTACACCAACTCCCAGCTTTATTATTCTCGTTTTTAAAGCGAGTAGCGTTAGCATTGAATACACATTCCTGTTGTTGTAGTGGTCGGTAATCCATACAACATCGAATTTATTGTCTTCAGCAATTTTTGTGTAATACTCCAGTTCATAATATTTCATGTTGGGAACAAATTCAACACCAAACTTCATGATTTTTCACCTCTGGCATGACGCGAAATTTGGGTAAGATAACCTTTTCGATTCTTCATGTTTAAATGTGTGAAAGCAAAGGACTTAATAGCATGGTGTAATAAATGAAATCATGAAATACCGGTTTATCGATCATACGGCTGATATTGCTTTCGAAGTTTTTGGCTCAAGTCTCGCAGAGTTAATTGAAAACGCAACTCTGGCATTTTATGATGCTTTCACGTTTCTTGACCAGCTTGAGAATGGGAGAGTGGAGGAACTGGAGATTCAATCGGATAGTCCGGATTATCTGCTCTTCAAATGGCTCAATGAGTTGCTTTTTCTGTTCGATACGAAATTCTTTGCTGCAAAGGAAGTGCATGTTGAAGTGGATGAGGAAAAATTCCTTGCGAAGGGTGTTTTAAAGGGTGGTACAATAAGACCCGAGATCGTTAAAACAGAACCAAAGGCTATTACGTTTCACGAGTTCAAGGTTGAAAAAAGAGAGGATGGCTGGTATGCGTTTGTAATTGTTGATATCTAGCTGTCTTCTTTCTTCATTCTGTTCATAAGCTCTCTGTAAAGTCTTCCCTGTAATCCGTGGAATCTTGAAAAACCCTCTGCATACTTCTGGTCTATTGTCGTTGTGTCGAATGACGTAAGCTCTTCTCTGTACAATGCGTACTCTGAATATCTTGCCACAGGCATGACCGAACCCTTGTAGAGCTTCAGTTTGACCCATCCGGTTACTCTTTTCTGTGTTTCGTCAATGAATGCATTGAGAGCATCAAATAGGGGATCGTTGACGAGTCCGTAGTAGACAAGTTCTGCCCATTCCTCTTCTACAAACTTCTTGAACTTCAGTTCTCTTCTACTCAAAACAAGCTTTTCTAGGTCGCGATGCGCCACGAGCAAAATTGTTGCTGCTGGATGCTCATAGTTCTCTCTTGCCTTCAAGCCGAGAACTCTGTCCTCCATCATGTCTGTTCGGCCAACACCATGCTTCCCGCCAATCTCGTTCAGTTTCCTGATGAGGTCAACGCCGGGAAGTCTCTCACCATTTAGAGCAACCGGAATACCCTTCTCGAAGGTAATTTCGATGATTTCTGGTTCATCTGGGGCTTTTCTCGGATCGGTTGTCCATTCATAGATGTCCTCCGGGGGAATGAATGCGGGATCTTCGAGCTTTCCACCCTCAACGCTTCTGCTCCACAGGTTTTCGTCAATGCTGTATGGCTTCTCCTTTGTTGCGGGCACTTCAATGCCATGCTTCTTTGCGTAATCGATCTCCCACTCTCTTGTAAGGTTGAGTTCTCTCATTGGGGCTATAACTCTAAATCCGTACTGGTAGAAGATGTTCTCAAATCTGAGCTGGTCGTTGCCCTTACCAGTACATCCGTGGGCTACAGCATCTGCATTCTCCTTCTTTGCAACCTCAACAACCTTTTCGGCAATGAGGGGGCGGGCTATTGAGGTGCCGAGAACGTAACCCTCGTAATCTCCATTTGCCTTTATGAGCTTGAAAAGCAGGTCAACGTATTCTTCGCGGGCATCTATTGTGTAATGCTTATCTGCGTACTTCTTTCCCTTCTCTTCAGCCTCCTTTATCTCGCTTTCAGGCTGTCCTATGTCAACTGTGACTGTAATTACTTCATCGAATCCGTACTTCTCTTTCAGTAAGGGGATACATACTGTAGTGTCAAGCCCTCCGGAGTATGAGAGTACAACCTTTGCCATACTGGACGTTTTGTGTGGCAATTTAAAAACGTGATGGTTTTTCTTGAGATTGGGAGTTGTTTTTATGCCGGATAACGCTTTTATTTAATTGTGATAACATAGCTTGAAAGCCCCCGTGGGGTAGTGGACATCCTGAGGGTCTCCGGAACCCTCGACCCGGGTTCGATTCCCGGCGGGGGCGCTTTATTGTTTGTGTTTGTTCGGTTCTTGCTCTCTTCAAACATCTAAAAAATCAAAAGGCTAAGCCTTCTCTTGCTTGACATAAATTTCCTCCAGAAGCTCATCATCCTCCATTTGCAGAGTTAACGCCAGGACAAGCCCATCCATTTTTTCACCACGATGCTGTTTCTCCATTATTCTTTTGTGGCCAAACTTTATTAGGCTTTCATTGGATCTACTGGAAGCACTCGTTGTCTTGGCAATTATCAGATCAGAACCGACATCTTCTACAAAAAGTTCAAACAATGCTTAAAATAATACAATCAATCAGTTTGTTAAAAAGAAAACACTCAAAACTCGTTGTATCCAGCATAAGATCCTCCTGTATTGAAGTAGTTTTCATAGTTTACAACTGGCAATATTTTAACCTCTATGTCTTTAAGATGTTCTCTGACAAATCTAATAAGAGCCAGTTCATCCTGTGCGTCTATCAGCAGAATCTGGTCGGGTTTTCCAGCAGTCACTAGATTAGCGTCTACTTTAATTCCATCCGGCTCTACTGTGAAGTTTAACCTTCCATCTAACAGCAGTACGAACTTCATTCGCATCACTTGGCGACCTCTTCGCGTAAGCTAGGTATTTCTACTTTTTTCATAACACTTAATCATTATAGTTTTGGGAGGAAAAATGAACTGTATATAATATAATCTTAAAAACTTGAAATCGGAATCGTAGCAGCTGTTAAGACTTTATCTCCTGACGATAAGTGTTAGGAATGGGATAAAAAGATACTGACACTCCTAATTACAAATCAGCATATTTATAAGAACGTAGAGGTTTGGAAAGTCTGGATGGCGGGTTTAGAGCATTTCAGAATGCTTGGATTAGTAGCATTTCTGTTAATGATTTTACCACCTCTGATCAGAAGAAAGGCATCTTTGGGAGTATGGTTTCTAAAATCGGCCATCCTTTACATGTATCTGTTTGGTGTTTGTGTTTACATTTTCCACGAGGGAGGGCATGTATTCATCTATGTGATTTCCGGTGTTGAATTCACGTACCATTTTGACCGGATATCTCCATACATCGCTGTCGAGAATCCGCCAGCATCGGTACGTCTGATTTCTCTTATCATGGCTCCAGTATTCCAGGCTATTCTGGGCTATCTCTTCCTGTTTTCAGACTGGAAAGTGCTTGAAAAGTTTAGAGAAGGGTTTATAGATAAAAACGCTGTGAACGTCTTCCTGTTCTTAATTCTCGTCATTGTCAACAGTGTTCTGGATATTTTGGGAATTGTTGCAATGCTAACATCCTCTTAATGCTTGGAAAAATGAAATAATTTGATGAAGATGTAGTCTTTCTATATTAAAGTCTACGTGATTACGAAAGTTTATCTAAGATGGTGTATATAATAGCCAACTGGTGAAAGAATGCCGAGTGTGGAAGTAACGGAAGTTTGTTTCAGGAAATTAAAAGCATTTAAGATGATAGCAGATGTTGTTTTAAAAGAGGAGTTGAGAGATGAATTGAGTTATACTGAACTCGTCATGACGATAGGTTTGGAAACAATGCTAAGGGACGTCCTTCCTACGTCAGAAGGTTTTATGCCGGACATATTTATCGCAATGTTTGAAGAAAACCCGGAGTTTGTTTCTGATTTCATAGCAGGAATGCTTAAGAAAGGCGAGCTTGTCAGAGCAAGGAAAGAAAAAGAACTGGGTGAGCTCTGGTCAAGATATATCGGTTAGACTTGCAACTATTCAGTTTTCAGAGAAGCTTCTAGCTCTGGATGTATTATCCTGGCTGCCTCGCCTATAATCTTGCTGGCTCTAATGATGGCTGTCTTGTCAGCCTGCTCAACAGGAGTTGCTGTTGGTCTCACTGGCGTTAGAATGTAAACGCCGTCTGGTTTAATCCTTTTAATTGCCTCGCTAATCTTCTGCAATGTTTCAACGTCATCATTGAAGTTCTTGACGAGCATAACTTCGATGTACAGAGTTCCTTTATACAATCTGTTGAATTCCACCAACCCTTCTATTATTTCGTCTATTTCAAGCCCTCTGCATGGTCTGTTAATCCTTTTGAACGTTTCAACGTCAGCAGCGTCGAGTGAGGGTATAACAATATCTGCATCCATGAGATCTTCTCTTACATCCTCTCTGTTGAGTAGAGAACCGTTGGTTATAACCACTACAGGAATGTCGGTAATCTTCTTTATTTTATCTATCAACCATCCGAGATCGCTGCAGAGAGTTGGTTCTCCATCTCCAGCGAAGGTTATGTGATCAATTTCAATTCCACTGCTTAATGCCCTGTTAACGTCATTCAATATATCTTCTTTCGGAAAAAAGCTTCTCCTCTCGTTTAGTCTGTTTGTTGTCTCTCCAAGCTCACAGTAAACGCATGAATAATTGCACGTTTTCAGAGGTACCGTTTCAATTCCGAGAGATCTTCCCAGCCGTCTGGACAGAACTGGACCGTATACGTATCTCACTTCGAAAAATATCGTATTGGAATGAATATATATTCGTTGTGGGTGCTGTACCTTATCTGATTATAAATCTCGCTGGTTCGATGCGCTCGCTTTTGCACTTCGGACATCTGCTTGCCTTTGGTTTTTCAAATTCGAAGCCACAGTTTTTACATCGTGGGGGGAGCATTAGCAGCTCAAGACCCTTTCGCTTAACTATCTTGGCAATCGCAACTATGTGCTCGTAGACCTCCCTCTCCCTTCTCGGGTCGAGGGCCAGAGCGTTGCATATCTCTTTCGCAGTTAATCCATCTTCTGCCTCAATTAGGAGGTTTATTATCTCTTCCCTGACTGTTTTCTCCACATGCAGAGAACGGAAAGAAATGTATTTAAATGATCTGCCTTACTGAAGAAAGGTGGTTATATGGCAAAGATTTACTATGATAAGGATGCAGATATCGGGCTTTTAAAGGATAAAAAGGTTGCAGTAATTGGATATGGAAGTCAGGGACACGCCCACGCCCAAAATCTGAGAGATTCTGGAATTGATGTCGTAATTGGTCTGTACAAGGGTAGTAAAAGCTGGGAAAAAGCAGAGAAGGACGGGTTCGAGGTTAAAGAGGTTGATGAGGCTGTAAGCGAGGCAAACGTGGTTATGCTTCTTATTCCCGACACTGTTCAGCCGCTGGTCTACTACAGAAAGATTGCAAGTAATTTGAAAGAAGGAGATATGCTAATGTTTGCCCATGGCTTCAATATCCACTACAACCAGATTGTCCCTCCAGACTATGTTGATGTAACAATGGTTGCACCCAAGAGCCCCGGACACCTTGTGAGAAGAATGTATCAGGAAGGTAAAGGTGTTCCGGCACTTGTTGCGGTACATCAGAACTACACCGGCAAAGCTCTGGAATATGCCCTCGCCTATGCAAAGGCAATTGGATGTACGAGAGCTGGTGTTATTGAGACGACGTTCAAAGAGGAGACTGAAACAGATCTGTTTGGTGAGCAGGTCGATCTGTGTGGAGGAGTTTCAGAACTCATCAAGGCCACATTCGATACACTCGTTGAGGCGGGCTATCAGCCAGAGGTAGCATATTTCGAGGCATTGCACGAGCTCAAGCTAATTGTTGATCTCATCTACGAGGGTGGAATTTACGGAATGTGGCATGCTGTGAGTGAAACAGCAAAATACGGTGGAATGACGAGGGGCAAGAGAATAATCAATGAGAGTGTGAGGGAAGAGATGAGAAAGATACTGAAGGAAATCCAGACGGGAGAGTTTGCGAGGGAGTGGATTCTGGAGAATCAGGCCAACCGCCCTGTGTACAACAAGCTGCTTGAGATGGAAAGAAACCATCCAATCGAGAAGGTCGGAAAAGAGTTAAGAAAAATGATGCCCTGGCTGAGACCTACCGAGTTTGAGTGATTCAATCAATTTTTCATTTTTGTTTTGTCAGTTTTGGCGATCCTGGATAATATAGTTCCCCTTTTACAATTCACGGGATCATATCTTTTCTTATTTTGGATAGGGCAGGATCATTGGGGAATGATACGCATTCAATACCCGCATCATAGTATGCAATTCCTGCTAATGCGCCAATGACACCTTTTCTACCTGTAATTTCTGCAACAAGAAATCCCAGGTCTCTGGCCAGCTTAATCGCTTCAAGTTCATCCACAACTTCCGACTTTACTTTTTCACCGAATGATCTTATTGCATTTGGGATCAGGATGCCATTGTAGAATACAGCACACGCCTCGTTCGAGAAGACATTCTTTTTGAACTCGTCGACAAGTCTGTTAATTACGTCGCTGACACTAACAGTAGGCGGAACGCCCAGCACCAATACTGTTGAAACATTGTGTGCAGTTTTCCATGGAACTCGGGGATATGACTGGAATATTCTGTGTGATAAAATTATTAGTTTTTTCATTTCTTTTGTCAGGTTGAGTGCAGCTCGCAGAGCATGTAACCAGGTGGCCCCCTTGTTTTTGGCGTCAGTATCGTCAATACCCACTATTAGCTTGGAGTATTTTGGTGTTACAATGGTTACCTTTTTTACTGTCCTGGAGTTAGTTCTGTTGCACTCGTCTGCTGCCGGATATATTGCCTTTATAACTCCTCTGGCCTGGGGTAGGCATGCTGTAACATCGATGCCAATATCAGAAATCCCGCACCACGTGGTATATACATAGTTGTCTCGAATCTTCACTTCTTCAAGAGCCTGGCTCCCGCTTATCGAACTGGCAGGACCCAACTTAACATCTGATTTGCCCACTCTGGCTCGTAGAATCAATGTTTTCCCTGTTACCCACCCTTCATAGGCTAGATTGCTTGCTCTCAGCCTGTTAGCAAGATCCCACTCTGCAAACCCTCTAGCCCTACATTTCTCGACAATCTCAACAATTTTGTTCCGTTCATCCACAAGCGTAACTAAGCTCTTTGAAAACAGAGTACCATATTTTTTTGAAATTTCAGGGGGTGTTAGTTCCATCATTCAGAGCACCTAGCCTGTAACTATACTATTATATTCACATAAAATTTTTAATTATTTAATTTTTCTGGAAAACGGTTTTTTGCTCGGTTGAATAATTTAGTCTATCTTTTCCACGTTAACTCTCCAAAGTGAAGCTATGTTTGTGGCCAACTTAGGGTTCTTGAATTTTCTCAGCAATGTAAAATCTTTAGGATAGCCTATAAACGGGTCAACACTTTCACGCTGGGTATCAACAACCCATATTTTAAAACCGGCTTTTTTAACGTCTTCGGAGTGGCGCTTAAAGAATTTGATGAACGGGTGGGGAGTGTTTTCAGTTGGGACTATAACAACATATTCTCCGGGATACCTCTTCGCAAATTCAACGTGGTGCTGCAAGTCCTCATCAACATCCTCTATAAGTGAGAAGAGAACACCATACTTGTATTTCCCTTTCGTGTACTCCCTTACTATACCATCTCTAACACTGTAACCTGAAAAGAAATCGTCGAGAATTCTCTTCATTATATCGATCTGATCGAAGTATCTCCTGGATTTCAGCATCTCCTCATATGCATGCTCCAGTTGCTCTCTTGTTGGTCTACATGTATGGATGTGGTAGAAAACAGCATCAGCAATTTCAAGCCTCTCCGAATAATGTAGACTGTTGATGGTTATTGGCTCTCTTAAAAAGCTGTTTTTCACATCCTCGAATAATTTATCGTCAGCAAATCCTGTTGCCTTATCCTTTAGCAGACTAAGGCAAACTCTGTAAATTAACCTCTCTATCTCTTCCTCGCTTACAACCACTCTTTCTCTGAGAATTTCTGAGAGTTTGGCGATTATTTCTGATCTCATTCTATTCACCTTCTTTGCCCTCATCGGTTAGATTAATGTACTTCTCAAGTGCTGAATCCTTTTTTGCAGCGTATTTTCTGAGAAATTCTCTTATTTCTTCTGGATTACTCGATTTAAGCCCGAAGTACTTTGCAAACTCTTTTGTGGTGGTCAAAATACGTGTCCTTCCTCTTTTCTCGGCCTTTATAAGACCCATCTCTTCGAGCTTCTTTACATGATCGTAGCACTTGTTCCCTCTGATTTTTGCGAGTTTGGATAGATAGATTGGTTGTTTGAGGGCTATTACTGCGAGCGTTCTCAACGAACCCCTGTCTAGATCTTTTTCTACAAACCTCTCGACGTATTGCGAATATTCGGGCTTGACCCTCATAATGTATTTTTTATTCAGCTCTATAATTTCAATAGATGTATCACGCTTGGAATATTCCTCAAACAGTTCTTTGAGTGATAATTCAATGTCTTTAGCATCTTTTCCAGCAATTTTTGCGATCTTGGATATGGTAAGGGGCTCGGTTGCCGAAAAAAGAATTGCTTCAATGATCTTTGCAAGCTCGTTCATGATATCACCTATGTGATGGGTTTGATCTCTATGTCCTCATCGTATATTTTCTTCTGGCTAATTTCTAGCTTTCTTCTAAATGCAAGGTGGAGAATGGAGATGTAGTATGAAACCTTTTCTTTGATATCTTTTCCCTTGATTATTTCTGAGAAATAGAGCATATTTTTTATTCTGAAGAGGCGTTTCAACTCCTCTTCCACCATTGCTATTGTTTCTTCGATGTTTTCTTCGTGGGGGGTTTCGAGTGCTCTCTTTACGGTATCATTTGAATCAGTAGATCTCCTCTTCTTACGTCTCCTTCTCTTCTCAACGGTTTCAGCCATCTTGAGTTCATGGATCAAATCCTTGAGTGTTGTAAATCTCCTTACCTTTTTTCTTTGTCCTGTGATTAGCGTTTCAATAATCTCATCACCAATAAACTCCTCGATCTCCAAATCACTAATTGGTGAAGATTCTTCGTATGGCTCGCTCCAGGTATAGGAATCGAAATCATCATCAAAGAAGCTATGGAACTCAATTTCATCTGGAATAAATTCCGGCTCTTCTGGCTCTGCCTTAGTTCTCAAAGCTTCTTCTGCGAGAATTTCGGCTTTCATCCTGATGAGGATCGCTGCATAGAGGAGTACTCTCCCGGATATCCTTAAATCCAGTTTTTGAGCTTTTTCGAGTTTTTCAAGAAATCTGTCGGCTACTTCAATTACGTCTATGTTCCAAGGATCAACCTCCCCCTTCTTTGCCATTTCAACGAGAATCTCAACTGGATCCTCTAGATCTGAGCTTTCATCCTGATTCCAGTTACGAGTGATGTGTTATCCCTCCCGAGAGTAACCCCGATAATCGAATCTGCCATCTCAAGCATCGGCTTTCTCAGAGATACGACGATAAACTGTGCATCCTTCGATCTTTCTTTAATCATTTTTGCAACCCTGCCGACATTAACTCCATCAAGGAACATATCTACCTCATCAAACGCGTAGAATGGGGCTGGCTTGTATTTCTGGATGGCAAATATCAATGCCAGGGCAACGAGGCTCTTCTCACCACCACTCATTGATTCCAGGCGCTGAACAGGTTTGTTGTATGGCTTGACCTTTATGTACAATCCGCTGTTGAATGGATCATCCATATTGTCCAGATACAGCTCTCCCTTTCCGTTGGTTAGCTCTTCAATAATTTCTGCAAAATTCTTGTTTATTGCGTTGAATGTCGAGAAGAAAGCATCTCTCTTCATCTTTTCATATTTCGCGATTCTATCCAGAATCTCACTTCTCTCTTTCTCAAGTGTGAGTTTCTTTTCCAGCAACTCGTCTCTTCTGGCTTTTACCTCTTCGTATTCCTGAATGGCCTTCAGGTTGACGTCACCGAATTTTGAAAGTTCTATTTCGATCTCTTCAAGCCTTCTAGTTACAGTTTCAAGAGGGGGAAGATCATCAACTTCAATCTCATCCATTTCCCGTATCTCAGCCTCAACAGCTTGCAGAGTTTCTGATCTTGCTTTAATCTTCTCTTCAAGTGTTGTTATTTCGAAATAGGCGCTAGACTTTTCATTCTCGAGTTCTTTGATTTCCTTCAATAGCCTGTCTCTCTCTTCCCTTAACTCTTTTACTGCTTTGCCAACTTCTTTCTCTTCCTCTCTGAGCCTTTCAAGTTCGTTCTTAAGCTCTGCAATTCTGGCTTTGTCGTTCTCAATCTTTGAAAGTATGCTGGATCTCTCCTCATCAATTCTGGAAATCTGGAGTTCTTTCTCGTTTATGGAGCTCTGAATCTGGTTCTTTCTGTATTCGGCATTCTCAATTCTCTTCTCCACCGACATTAATGCTTCTTTATTTCTGGAAAGCTCTTCTTTCAGTTTCTCAAGCTCGGATGTGAGTTTTGGCACTTCGCTATCCTTGAATTTTCTCTCAATCTCGGAAATTTCATTGTTTAGTTTTCTTATGTTTGTTTCGAGTTCTTCGATTTTTGCTTCAATTTCTGACATATCGCTGTATATTCTATCTCTCTCAGCCGTTCTCTCAGCCGATTTGTTATTTATGGATTCTATCCTTCCTTTTGCATCCTCAATACGTGAGTTGAGAAGAGAGATCTCTTTGTTTAACTCGTTTATTGAATTGTTTAGCTCGTCTATATCCTTCTGAATCGATCTGCGATAATCTTCCTGGACTCTCAGGTTTCTGAGGACTTCTGCTTTTTTGCTGTTCAGGATCGTAATTTCTTCCATTATTCTCTTCTCTCTTTCAAGCAACTCCTTGGAAACAAGTATACCTCTTCTCTTATCTGCGCTACCTCCCGTCATTGCTCCACTTCTTTCTACGAGATCTCCGTCGAGTGTCACTATTCTTCTTCCGTCCATCAGCCTCTTTGCAGTCTCTATGTTATCTACGATGAGAGTGTCTCTGAACACGAAATTGAAAATGGGTTTGAACTTTCTTTCACATTTTATCAGGTTGACGGCGTAGTCAATAACCCCCTTTTCCGAAAGAATGGACTTGTCAAGATCCAGTTTCTCAAAATTCTTTTTAATCTTGTTCAGGGGCAGAAACGTTGCTCTACCACCTCTTATCTGTTTGAGGTAGTTGATTGCCCTTACAGCATCATCCTCGTTCTCAACAACGATGAACTGCAGGGCATTTCCTGCGGCAATCTCCAGAGCAAGCGCAAATTTCTCTTCTACCTCTCCAAGCTGTGCTACAGTGCCGTAAACGCCTGGCAAAGCTTTTTTATCCCTCGCCTCAAGAACAAGCTCAACAGCCTTCGAGAATCCAGACTGGATTGCTGATAACTCTGCCTTTACTTTCACAAGCTCAACTTCCTTTGATTTAATTTCCTCCTCAATTCTCGATAATTCATTTCTGAGTGAGAATAATTCTGAATCAACTTCATTTCTGCTTTTTGTAAGCTTTTCAAGTTTTCTTTTGAGCTCATCAGCGCTTTTCCTCTTTGCCATAACCTCTTTTAGCATTGAGGATATGCTGTCCTCAAGCTTTTTCTTCTCTGCTTCAAGTTCCTCAAGCTCAAGACCAATCCTTCTAATCGCTTCGAGCTTTCTGTCACGCTCTCTAACCAGTTCGGATCTCTGCTCTTTGAGTCTTTCGAGCTCTTCTTTTTTGGCCAGCAGTTCATCCCTCATCTGCTGGAATCTGGCATCAACTTCCTGCAGTTTGATTTTTATCAGCTCAATCTTGGATTCTGTTTCATCGACCATTTCCTGAACGCTAATTCTCTGAATTACAAGTTTTTCAAGCTCATTTTCTACACTCTCCAGCTCCTCTTTGAGTTTTGCTATGGAGAGCATCAGTCTTGTTCTCTCCTCCTCCAGCCTCTCGAGCTCTGACCTGTAGACTTCTTCTGACTTCTTAATTCCTTCAATTTCCGAGGTAATCTCTACAATGCTGTCTTGGATTCTCCTGTAGTTTTCATCTGCCATTTCTGAGATTTTCTTCGAAACATCCTCTGCCTTTTGGTTCAGTTCCTGAATCTTTGAGTTTATACTGACGATCTTAGCTGACAAGGAGTCCTTCTCCATTTCAAGCCTGTTTATCTCATTTTCTAGCTTTCTCTTTTTTGAGAGAAGAGATTTGTAGCGATGAGCGAGCAAATATTTTTGATTTTTCTCCTTTTCTTCTATGAGGGATTTATATCTTAATGCCTCATCTCTATCTTTTTCGAGCTGTTCCAGCCTGGACGAAACTTCGACGAGAATGGTATTTATCTTCTCTATATTCTCTCTGACAGTCTCAAGCTCTTCCATGGCCTTCTCTTTCTTCTCGTCAAACTCTGATATACCAACAATATCATCGATAATCTTTCTTCGCTGGAAAGGAGTCATCTCGGTGATGCGCGTCACATCACCCTGCATTATGACGTTGTATGCGTCGCTATGGATACCTGCATGTGAAAGAAGCTTGTGAATTTCAGCAAGGCTTGTAGATCTCCCGTTTATGTAATAATAGCTGTAGTAACCCTTATCTGTAATTTTTATCCTTCTGGTTATGGTAACCTCTTCCTCGGCAGGCATCGCCTTATCGCTGTTATCAAAAGTTATCGAAACCTCAGCCTCATTCAACTGCTTGCCATTTCCACTGTGTATGAGGTCTGTCAGTTTTTCAGCACGCAGAGCTCTTGTTGAGGGTGTTAGGCCAAGGCAGAAAAGAATGGAATCGACTATATTCGACTTACCGCTACCGTTTGGACCGCTGATAACCGTAAATCCCTTGAAAAATGGAATTTCAACTTTTTTACCAAATGACTTAAAATTTTTTATCGTTATTTTCTTTATATACATGACTCAGTCGCAAACTATTATGTCCTCCTCCTCGATTTCCTCTTCGTCCTCTTCCTCGATTTTTTCATGAGTTTTAGCAGGTACATCTTCAGAATCTACCTTGCCACTATATTCTGATTCTACCTTTTCCTGCTTTTCAAGCTCCTTCTTCAGTTCAGCCTTCAGATAGAGAACTTCAGACATGAGGCTGTCTACAGTTTTTGAAAGTTCAACAACTTTTGCCTCGAGGTCTTTAACTTTGCTCAAATCGCTCAAATCTTTTTTCAGCTCAATCAGTATTTCGTTTAACAGCTCATTCTTAATCTCAGCGATTTTTTCTTCGTTAATTGATAGCATTTTTCTCAGCTCCTCAACTTCTTTCTCTTTTTCAGCAAGCTTTCTCTCAAGCCTTTCAAGAAGGATGTCTCTTTCCGACATTTTATAAAAAAGTATCAAAAGGTGTTAATATACCTTTCTCTCGATAAAGCTTTGTTTTGGCGAATGGGTGTGTAGAGTATTGCTGTCAGCTTCATGTAGCCTCTCAATCTTTTCATCGTAGAAAATTGGTCTCCTGGCTTGGAGTGGGAGGTGTTGAAATTTTTTGAAACGTTTTTTTAATTTCATTTTAGGGTTTAGTCGTTCAGGAATTTCTGGGTTTTACCCCTTTGTTTATCCATATTCTGCAGTAGCTTTGGGAAATTTTAAGATGGAAAAATGTTAAAAGATTATTTACCTGGAAGTGCAAGCAGGTCCATTGCCAGAATATATGCAGCCAGATCTTCTTCGCTGCCAGTGTAAAAGTCTCCAACATCCATGCCTCTTGCTGCTTTGAGTATAATCTGACCTCTCTTGCTGCATTCTACTTCTGGAAAGTCCACGTCACGTTTGTAGTAGAGCTTCATGATTGCATTCTTCATCAGTATTGCATCGCCTTTTAGCTCTCCACTTGCAATCTCTTGTACCTTCTCCAGATAGTGGATGAAGTTGATGCTCCTGTATCCATACTGTCTGAACATTGTAAAGGAAAGTGATGCAGCCTTCATATAGAGTTCAGCAGCTCTTTCAGTATCTCCCAGCTTTTCGAGACCTTTTCCTGCCAAGAGGTAACACTTTATTTTCAGGTCGGGTGGCAGCATTGCTTCGTATTCCAGTGCCTCACCAATGTATTTCAGACCCTCTTCGACCCTGTCAGTCTCTATATATAATGCACCGAGGTTGTTTAGCGTTGCTGCAAGATGGACTATGTTCTCCTCGCTTTTCTCTGCAAGCTCTTTGAAAATCTTCAGGACATAGTTGTAGCATTCTTCAACCCTATCAAATTTCTTCATCTTTCTGTAAAGCACTCCGAGGTTGTTGAGCGTCATGGCAAGGCTTTGTAGCTGGCTGGGATCACTCTTTGCAAGCTCTTTTCTTATAGCAAACGCCTCTTTCAGTGTATTTTCTGCCTCCTCAAGCTTGTCTATGTCTATATAGAGTATTCCCAGATTGTCTAGGGTAATGGCAAGTTCTGGAAGCATGTCGAGATCCCTGAAAAGTCTTGCAGCCCACTGGTAGTTCTCTTCGGCCTCATCATACTTTTTCAACAGGCTGTAGAGGTTGGCGATGTTGTTTAGGAGTTTGGCAAGATCGGGCATGTATTCTTGATTCTTCTTTGAAAGCTCAATGTAAATCCCTATTGCCTCCAAATAGTATTTCTCAGCCTCTTTTGCCTTTCTACTATCAAAACAGAGATTTCCAAGATTTCTCAAAACTTTGCCCTTGTCTTCGTAGTCAGCAACTTTAAGTAATTCTTCTCCAATCTCAATAATTTTGTCAACCCTACCAGTAGCTTCGCTACTCAGTTCGAGAAAGATTTCAAGCGCTCGTTTGGTATCTCCAGCCTTGAGACAATGTGATATGAGTTTAATTTGGTCATCACTCGACTTCCCTTCTCTCTCCATTTTCTTTTCGTAGTATTGAACTGCAATTCTGTGATAATCTTCCTTATCCTCCTTTAACTCCTCTTTTATCTGATCAAATGCAAATACAAGCTTTGAGCCATGAGCTTCGAGAATATTAGCGCTGATAAGCTCATCCAGAAGATCTTTAATGTTTTCATAGACATTTCCGTATACGCCCTCTAAGAGATCACGATCGATTCCGTCCTCCAGCACGCAGAGGTGTCTGAGTAGATCGAGTGATTCTCTACTGGTAACCTTCTCAATAACCTTAATCAGAAACTCGTTTGCATCTTTAATATCCTCTAAGCTCTTGATCTCCTCTGACGTGAGTTTATCCTGATTTCTGATTAACAGTTCATTTGCTATTGCTCTTATAGCTGATTTTGCCGTGCATTCACATTCTTCACTCATGCTTGCACCCGCAGAATGGAGGGCTTGTAAACTATATACCTTTAACGGTTCATATGCTTTCTTCCGTAATCGGCACTCGTTGTTAACGGGTTTCTATCGTGAGAGTTATGAGGGTAGCAGACCGCATTATGAACAAATGATTGTGAACATCTCTCTGATTCGCCTGCAGGTATTATCTCCCTTTTTTAGGTTATTGAGCGCATCTTGAATACGATTTGGCAGGACATTTGGATATAGAAAAAGCTTTATCTCTGCCGTTGAACTGGGCAACATGGAAAAAGTGCAGGTGCTCATTGAAGCTCTGCCATATATAAGGGATTTTCACGGCTCATGCATGGTCATAAAGATAGGCGGGCATGCAATGGTAAGTGAGGAGATTCTGGAAAACACGATAAAGGATATTCTTCTCCTTTACTTCGTGGGTATAAAACCGATCATTGTTCACGGTGGTGGACCTGAAATCACGGAGAAGATGGAGAAACTCGGAATACAACCAAAATTTATAGACGGGCTGCGAGTTACAGATCGTGAAACGATGGAAATTGTTGAAATGGTTCTGGATGGCAAGATAAACTCGAAGATAGTCACGACTTTTATCAGGAATGGTGGAAAGGCCGTTGGGCTAAGTGGTAAGGATGGATTGATCGTTGTAGCCAGAAAGAAAAAAGTCAGGAAGAGAGAGGGAGACAAGGAAGTAATAATCGATCTTGGTTATGTTGGTGAGACGGAGTACGTGAATCCCGAACTCCTGCAGATATTAATGGAGAATGGATTCATTCCTGTTGTTTCACCTGTTGCAGCTGATCTTGAGGGTAACTCCTATAACCTCAATGCCGACCTTGTTGCAGGCAACATCGCTGCAGCAGTAAAGGCTAAAAAGCTCATAATGCTCACAGATGTCCCCGGCATTCTTGCCGATGTGAACGATAGAAGCTCACTCATCTCGAGAATTAAAGCAGATGACCTTGAGAAAATGCTTGAGGAAGGGAAACTGAAGGGTGGAATGATTCCGAAGGTTGAGGCTGTGTTAACAGCACTCAGAGATGGAGTGGAGAGAGCCCATATAATAGATGGCTCAAAAGAGCATGCGATTTTGCTTGAGCTGTTTACGAAAGATGGGATAGGAACGATGGTGGAGCCATGAAAATCGGTACGCAACCCGATATTAGTCATAAAGTAAAGGAGGCGTTTGAGTTCGTTTCTCAAAACGGTTTTTCGCACATCGAAATACTCATGGATCATCCCTATTTCAGCCCGGACAATCTGGATTACACTGAAATCCTTGAGCTCAAAGGGAGCTATGATATTGATGTCCTCATACATGCACCGGCAGTAAGCACAAATTTTCTGTCCATAAGTAGATCGATGAGAAAAGCCAGCTACGAGGAGCTAGAAAGGGTTGTATATTTTGCGGAAAGGTGTGAGGCAGAGGTTGTAACATTCCATGTAGGGTGGAATCCCGGGTTTATAACTGCAAGGGGCTTTGTATTCCAAAAAGAGCTATATTCCGAACACAACTACAAGGTGCTTGTCTCTGAAATGTATCCGTTTGTAAAACGCTACGGCTCGATTCTAGCTCTCGAAAATACCATCGGGCTGGATGAATCGTTGAAGAGGGGAATTCAATATTTACTCGAAAATACTGATCTCAGTCTGACATTTGATATTGGACATTATAATGTGAAGGGTGGGCATGAACTGTTTCTTGAAAACTTTGACAGGGTTGTTAATATTCATCTGCATGATAACGATGGTAGTATCGATGGACATCTTACCCTAGGTAAGGGTTGTGTCGATCTCGATATTCTTCCTCTGTCAAATTATGATGGTTTTCTTACGCTTGAGGTTAGAGATAGTGAGGCAATTCTTGAATCTAAGGCATATCTCGAAAACTATCTCAAAATAAAGGGAGGCGAGAATTTTGAACGCTGCGAGGGAACTCGAGTTTGAGGGACATCTGATAGATTCGATGATATTTCCGAAGGTACTGGATACCATACTCGATCTCGATGGAGAATTTGAGATATTGGAGTTTAGAGTGGGCAAGAAAAAGACCGACTACAGCTATGCAAGATTGCTTGTAATTGGGAAAGACGAAGAACATCTCAAAAAGATACTTCACGAACTCCACAAGCTTGGAGGTCGAATTCCAGAAGCTGAGGAGGTAGAGGTTAAACCTGCTCCAGCCGATAAAGTGCTTCCGGATAATTTCTATGTCACAACGAATCATCCTACATTTGTAAACTACAAGGGCAAATGGTTACCCGTTGAAGACATTGGAATGGACAAGATTATCGCGATTAGGGATGGTAAGGCTGTTTGTATATTTCTCAGCGAGGTTAAAAAGGGAGATCTGATCGTTGTAGGGGACAAAGGTGTCAGAGTCGTACCACCAGAGAGGCCGAGGAAAGTTTCGCACTTCCAGTTCATGGGCGGACATGTCTCCTCTGAAAGACCTACAGAGGAGATTATTGAGATAATTGCCCGTGAGATAATAGATCTCAAGAAAAATGGCGGTAAAATTGCCGTTGTTGCTGGTCCTGCGGTGGACCACACCGGCGCAAGGTTTGCGCTTGCATCGATGATAAGGGATGGTTATGTTGATCTCCTTCTTTCAGGAAATGCGTTGGCAGTCCATGATATTGAACTGTCAATATTCGGCACATCATTGGGAATGGATATAGAGACCGGAAGGCCAGTGCCAGGAGGAAACAGACACCACCTCTATACAATAAGCAAGGTGATTGCAGCCGGTGGAATAAAGAAGGCTGTTGAGAAAGGTTTGATCAAGGACGGAATAATGTACGAATGCATCAGGAATAATGTTCCGTTTATTCTTGCAGGATCGATAAGAGATGATGGCCCTCTGCCAGAGGTAATAACGGATGTCATGGAAGCCAAGAAGGCGATGAAGGAAGCCCTAAGGGATATTGACATGGTGATAATGCTGTCCACGATGCTGCACTCAATTGCAGTCGGCAACCTGCTGCCCTCAACAGTCAAGACGATATGTGTTGATATCAATCCAGCCACAGTAACGAAGCTCATGGATCGTGGAACGGCTCAGGCTATAGGAGACGTTACTGACGTTGGACTCTTTGTTCCAAAACTGTACGAGAAGCTGAAAGAGATGGAAAAGGAAAGCTGATTTGAAATCTCAAGAATAACACGTCCATTATTTCTTCTTTCTTGACATTTTAATCTTTTGTTTTTTAATAACTATTGAACATTCAATCCTCGCCCTCATTACATTTCTGCTTTCTCAGGCCGTGGCAAATCCAATCTCGTAGTACTCATTTCCGACTTTGATGATGTTAGAACCTTTTTCGTTGATAAAATCTATTGTTCGCTTCCATTCATCGGGATGCACATTTATCCAGCAACTATCTTTATTGAATTCTATGCATTCTTTTATTGCTTTTTTGAGTGCCGGGTATTCGTTTAACTCCTCCTCGGTTATATTGACGTACTCACTGGGCTTATCGTGCAATTTACGAACGTGTATCGACTTCGCATAGTAGTGCTCATGAGCGCTCCATGTAAAAACGGCAGCAAATATTAGGAAAAGAGCAATGAAGGAGATGGTAAACGCTTTAAATGCGAAACCAAGAGATCTCTGTTTAGAAATGTACAGTCCTGTACCAAACAGGATAAAAAAGACCAGTAAAATAAATAATATTTCGAAAATTCCTGCTAGCCCTAAAAATCCCTCTCCTACAAAGAAGCCAATGAGGAAAGACAGTACACCTATCAGGAAAAATAAGAAATAGCTCCTTCGCCGCTCTCTTTTGATTGTATCATTCATTTTTGTCCACCCATTTAATTGTTTCATGTTATTTTTTCATTCAGGTTTGGCTGATTACAGTAGCATCCAGTGTAAAGTTATATATGATTCTTATTTTAATCTAAACTTTCAGTTATTTTCTCATATTTATTTCTTTTCCTATGGATAACCTGTAATCCTTAAGTATTGCTATCTTGCGTATTTTGTTCCATCTGGAAGCATTTTTATCCGCTTTTTTGAAGTATCCCTTAAACCATTAGCTTTTTAATTGCAAATGCCTACGAGAAATGATGACGGAGAAACTTGATTATTCAAAGTCTGGGGTTGACATTAAACAGGAAGAGAAAGCTGTAAAGGCTCTCATCAGCAGGATAAAGCATGTAAAGAAGGGATTCGGGCAGCCCATTCTGACGGGGCATTACGCAAGCGTTCTGGATTTTGGAATGTTTGGTGTTGCCATAACAACGGATGGTGTTGGTAGCAAGATACTGATTGCTGAAGCACTCGGTAAATTCGATACAATCGGGATTGACTGTGTGGCGATGAATGTTAATGATCTGATAGCAATAGGGGCTGAACCTGTTGCTATGGTTGACTACATCGCAGCCGAAAGACCGGATGAAAAAATAATGGCTGAGATTGCGGCAGGACTCGAAGAGGGATGCAAAATCGCAAATATTACGCTTGTTGGTGGTGAAACGGCAACTCTGCCGGATATGATAAAAGGCTTCGATCTAGCCGGAACGGTAATTGGTGTTGTTGAAAAGGATAAGATAATTACGGGCGATAAGATTGAGCCAGGAGACGTGATTTTTGGAATACCAAGCAGTGGAATACACAGCAATGGACTAACTCTGGCAAGAAAAGCAATCGAAAAAGCAGGATTGAGCTATACTGATGAATTTGAAAACGGGAAGAGCATAGGTGAGGAATTATTAACTCCAACACGCATTTACATTGAAGTTCTTGGAATTCTTAAGAAGTACGACGTGCACGGCATGGCACACATAACTGGTGGTGGTGTTCTCAACCTCAAGAGATTGAAGAATGTTCGCTTTAACATCACTGATCCCTTACCGGCTCAAAAGATATTCAGGTTCATTCAGGAGCTGGGTAAGGTCGACGACGATGAGATGTACCGAACATTCAATATGGGTATGGGCTTTGCCATTATACTTCCAGAAGAGCAGGCCAAGAAGCTCGAGAAAGAAATCGAGGGAAGAATTGTCGGGTATGTTGAGGAGGGTGATGGTGTCTACGTCAAGGATATGAGAGTGGATAAGCCCGAATAAGGTTTATCTCCTTGTTTCCTACCTCTTTTATAATCAAAAGCTAGTAAGAACAGCTTTCAAACAGAATAAAATCAAAATAAAAATTGGTGGAGATTCCGAAGCGGGCTATACAAACATTACTCCCTTTGTCTCTACGGATAATCTTGTATCCTTCTTTAGAACTTTCTCTATGGCCTTCAGGAAGTCCTTCATTGTAACCTTAGGCCTCTCTTCTTTTATTGCAAGCATTCCTGCTTCCGTGACAATTGCTCTTATATCTGCTCCACTTGCACCCTCTGAAAGTCTTGCAAGCTCATTGAAGTCAACATCTTCGGCGATCTTCATCTTCCTTGTGTGGATCTTGAATATCTGCACTCTACCCTCAAACGATGGTAGCGGTATCTCTATAATGCGGTCGAATCTACCCGGTCTCAGTATTGCGGGGTCGAGAATGTCTATTCTGTTTGTAGCTCCGATTATTTTGACATCTCCTCGTGGGTCGAAACCATCCATCTCGGCAAGCAGTTGCATTAGAGTTCTCTGAACCTCTCTATCGCCACTGGTATCACTTCCAGTTCTCCTTGCGGCAATCGCATCAAGCTCGTCGATGAATATTATTGATGGAGCCTTCTCTCTTGCGAGCTGGAACACTTCTCTTACAAGTCTTGCACCTTCTCCTATGTATTTCTGAACGAATTCACTTCCAACAACACGTATGAACGTTGCATTTGTGTGGTGAGCAACTGCCTTGGCAAGCATTGTCTTACCAGTACCTGGCGGTCCGTAAAGCAGGACTCCCTTAGGTGGTTCTATTCCGATTTCCTCAAATAACTCGGGCTTGAGGAGAGGAAGTTCAATTGTTTCTCTAATTTCTTCTACCTGTCTGTTAAGACCGCCTATGTCTGAATAACTAACTTTTGGCTTTTCTTCGATTTCAAATCCATATACCAGAGGATCCTTTGGAGGGGGCAAAACGCCGACAACAGCCAGGGTTTGCTGGTTCGTTGCAACCCTAACCCCTGGCTTCAGTTCATCTTTATCAATATGCTGGGATGTGTGCACAACAAATTTTGGTCCGGTAGAGCTCTTGACAACTACACGACCATCTTCAAGCACGTCAGAAATTACACCTACAAGTAAGGGTGGTGAACGCAATCTTTCAATCTCACTTCTTAGTCTTCTAACCTCTCTTTCATAGCGAATTCTTTCGCTTTCAACAAATCTTTTTTCATCTTCAAGTTTACGATAGAGTTCTTTAAGTCGGATATATTCTTCTTCGAGCTGCTTTAATCTGTCCATCAAGTATTCCGAAATATCCATATTACCCTTCGCATCTTTTGTTTCGATATCTTCGCTTCCCACTTCGGAACCTCCAAATATATATAGCGAACCCAGAGTATAAGAAGTTATTGGAACAGGCGCAATGGTGAATTGATATGGAATGTGAGGTGTGTGGCAGAGAAATTAAGGGAAAGAAGTTCAAGGTTATAATTGAGGGAAGTGAGGTTACTGTTTGTGCACGCTGCAAAGACCTCGGTGTTGCCAAACCCGTCTCGAGAGTGTCTCAGCAAGGCGTCAAGAAGGTTCTTATTAAGAAAAAGCAGACACCCTCTAAAATTGAGTTTGTTGAGGAGCTGCTTGACGACTACCACATTATCATAAAAAGAGAAAGAGAGAAGAGAGGGTGGAGCCAGAAAGATCTTGCCAAGAAGATTCAGGAGAAGGAATCTCTAATAAGAAAGATTGAAAATGCTGAGATTACACCAGAGCCGGAGGTTATAGATAAACTCGAGAGGCTGTTTAATATAAAACTGAGGGAGAAGGTTCCTGAAGTAAAGGTTGATATGAAGAAGGGGAACCTCACTCCAACGCTTGGAGATATTGTGGTAATAAAGAAAAAGAAAAGTTGAAAGTTGATTGAATGAGCGAGAAACTGGTTTTAAAGGCGCTAAAACTCATAAGGAAAGGATATTCAAAGGATAAGATACTGAAGAAGCTAAAAAGAGGCAGGCTTCCACCGGAAGACATCTACGAAATTGCCAGATGTAGGATTAGAGCAAAGGAGAAGTTTGGTAAACTTGCCGATAAGCTGTATTTTGATGAGATCGGATTAAGATATTCAACACCTAAAATAGTCGCCGAATACAGAGCAGATAGGCTCAAATGTGATACAATAGCGGATGTTAGCTGTGGTGTAGGCGCTCAGCTCATCTTCTTTGCAATGAAGTGTAATAAAGCATATGGAGTTGAAATTGACAAGAAAAGAGCTCTGTTTGCGAAACTAAACGCCAAGGCACTTGGCCTCAAGAATATAGAGATAATCACAGGAGATGCGTTGAGCGACGAGGTTGTTGATAAAGTCAAAGATGCCGATATTGTGTTCTCAGATCCCGCAAGACCTCCGGAGGAAGAAGTCAGAACCCTTGAAAGCCTACAGCCCAATCCGATTCTCATTCACGAAAAGTATCTCAGGGTAACGGAGAATATAGCCTTCGAACTTCCACCACAAATGCCTCCGGAGAGAATCCCGCTGGAAGGTGAGAAGGAGTATACATCTCTGAACTTCAGGCTTAACAGACTGGCCTTGTACATGGGTGAGCTTGCTGAATGTGAAGTTTCTGCAATTTCTCTCCCATCTCGCGAGAGAGTCACGAATCTGGATGATGCAATGGATCCTGAGAAAACGTCCAGGATTGAATCAATCCTTTATGAAGTGGATCCGACTATAATGAAAGCTGAGCTACTTCCAAACCTCCTTGGTAAGCTGAACTTCAGTGCAGGGATCATTTACTCCGACAAAAGAAGGACATTGCTTTCCTCGGATGAGGAAGTGGATTCTACGTTTTTGAGAAGATACAACGTTTTAAAGGTTGTAAAGTTTGAGACCAGCACAATCAAAAGCACTTTGAGGGATGTAAATGCAGCCAAGGTAACACTTCGTTTCTCTCTAAACCCTTCTGAATACTGGAATGTCAGGAAGAAACTTGAAGAAGGGTTGAGCGGGGAAAGGTGGGTGTATCTCTTCAGAGTTGGTGAAAGAGCAATTCTCGCTGAACCGACCACCTGAGATTACATTCCTTGTACTGTAGTTTATTTTTTAAAAAACCGTCTGATTGTAGGCTCCCGTTTTTGTTATTTACCAGTATGGGCTAATACTACATATCTAGATATTTCTTAGCTTAAATTTATAATTTTTATTTTATTTAATTTACTAGTAATTACAACTTTCGAAAGTTATTTAATTGTAATATTACACTATAATAGAAAGATTTAGAAGGTGAAATAGTGAGAAATATTTTCGAAAATAATATCTTTGTGGAATACTCGCAAATAATCCTAAAAAACAAATTTGTATTTACTATTCTTGCTTATTTGATATTTGTTTCAATTCTTATATTTCTGAAAAATAATAAGATTGCAAGTAGACTTGGTCTTTATTCTGTATCTATACCGGTATGGATTGTAATCTTGCTTTTTCTCATACTGGCTTACATGTCTTTCCGGAGGTTGGTGCAGTATGTGATATACGGGAGCGTTGCTCTTGGCGTACTACTTCTGATTATTGATCCAAGTGCTATAACATCAAATCCCCCCATGTCATTCATTCTCTCGTCCTTCATGCTCTTCGTCACACTGTCTGTGTTCACTCTTCTGAGTCTGGGTTTTATCGGTGCTTTTCTGGTTGGAGGTGTGTCTTCCAGCCTGACCCAATCTGGAGAGGCATTTGGAATTGCAGCCCTACTTGGGTTTTGTATAGCTCTACTGGCCACGTGGGAGATTTATTCAAGAGCAGTTTTGCCTTTCTCCTTTGGTTTTCTATCCAGCATAATTTCCGCTGAGCTGGCCACAGCCTTTTCATCTTCAATATTCTTGGAAACTAACAGCAGGATCTTTTCACTGCCCTTTCCATTCATGAGGGCCTGCATATCTAGTGGAAACATATGGAATGCCGTAAAAGTCATGGTTGAGTCATTCTTTGGTTTCTTTAGTGTATTATGGCATCACAATGCTGTACTATTCGTGGCATCTGTAATTGTGGGCATTGCAGTCGTATGGCTCGAAGTTTCAGAGGAAGATGTGGAAAATGAAGATATTGAACCGATAGGAGGTGAAGACAATTTTAAAATTTAAGCACGCTTCCATCTTGTACCGCGTGGAGTGTCTATCAGTATATAGCCCAACTCTCTGAATTTGTCTCTTATAGAGTCTGCTGTGGCGAAGTCCTTCCGCTTTCTTGCCTCTTCTCTCTTCTTTATCATTTCAGCAAGCTGCTCATCGAGCAACGGGACTCTTTCATATCTTTCGAAAAGTCCGAGAATTCCACAGAGCCTCAGGAAAGTAGACAACGTTTTTTCAAGCTCTTCAACGCTACCTCTCCCTTCATTCACCATCTTGTTTATCTCTGTCGAGAATTCATGGAGAACTGCCAGAGCTTTTGGTATGTTGAAATCATCATCCATTGCTTCCTCAAATTTAACAACGAATTTCTCTGGCTGAAATCCTGAGTTTTCGCGGGTACATCCAAACGTTTTGCATGCGGCGATCTCCATGTCTAGAGATTCAAGTGAAGTTTTGAGTGAGGCATAAGATCTCTTAGCTCTTTCAAGAGCCTCCTCGCTGTAGTCCAGAGAGCTTCTGTAGTGGGCTGTAAGCAGGAAATACCTCACAACTTCGCCATCGTATTTCTGCAGTACATCTCTAATTCTGATGATGTTTCCAAGACTCTTGCTCATCTTTTCTCCCTTAATCGTAACGAAATCGTTGTGAATCCAGTATCTTACAGGCTCAACATCGTAAAGCGCATAGCTCTGGGCTCTCTCGTTTTCGTGATGCGGAAAAATCAGATCCTTACCACCGCCATGAATGTCAAACGGAACACCGAGATACTTTGTTGCAAGAACGGAACATTCAATGTGCCATCCTGGCCTGCCCAATCCCCATGGCGACTCAAAAACAGCCTTCGCTTTGATATCTTCTTCCTTAGCAGCCTTCCAGAGAGCAAAATCTTTTACATCTTTCTTTCTTGGATCCGGTTCAATTCTGTGTCTGTTCAATTCGTCAATACTCATTCCAGAAAGTTTACCGTACTGCGGGAATGACGGAACGTGGAAGTAAACATCCTTGTTTTCCTCGCCAACTTCGTATGCGTAACCCTTCTCAACGAGCTTTTTCACAGCTTCAATAATATCCTGAATGTGCTCGGTGACCTTTGGGTAGTAGTCTGCTTTTTTGACATTCAAAGCTTCCATATCTTTGAGATATTCTTCAATGAATTTCTCAGCAATCTCCTTCTGTGTTTTATCTTCCTGAACGGCCCTCCTTATAATCTTGTCATCGACATCGGTGAAATTCTGCACGTAAATGACTTCATGACCTTTATATTCCAGATATCGCCTTACCACGTCGAAAAAAACGGAGCAGCGGGCATGACCAATATGAGAGTAGTCATAGGCAGTTATCCCACAAACGTACATTTTTACAGTTTTTCCAAGCTTGAGTTCTTCTTCCTTCTTTGTGAAGGTGTTGTATACTCTCATCCGAGATCTGGTAAACATCTGGCAGTTAAATATTTTTACTGATTCAAGTCGCATCCCGACTCCTCATAATGTAAACTTGGATGCACACATTTTTAGTTTGAAATCAGTTAATCTTTTAAAGCTGAAATGTGATGCAGAGTTCATGGGCAGAGCATGGAAATTTGGCGATGATATCGATACGGACGTAATAATTCAGGGAAAATACCTTGTCATCAATGAACCCGAAGAACTTGCAAAGCACGTTTTTGAGAACATCCGCCCTGAATTTCCGAAGGAAGTAAAACCGGGTGATTTTGTTGTTGCTGGCGAGAACTTTGGATGTGGTAGTAGCAGAGAACATGCCCCAATAGCTTTGAAGGCAACGGGGATTGAGGCTGTTGTGGCAAAATCATATGCAAGAATATTCTTCAGGAATGCTGTAAACATCGGGTTGAAGGTGCTTGAATGCAAGGATACCGATAAAATAGATGATGGGGATGAACTGGAGGTAGATTACGAGAGAAATGTCATCATTAACAAGACCAAGAACGAGGAATACGAAATAAGACCAATCCCAGAATTTCTGAGAAATATCATGGAGAAGGGTGGGCTTGTAGAATTCAGCAAAGAGCTGTATAAAGCAAGCCAGAAAGCTGATTGACTTTTTTGTATTTTGGCACTTTTTTAACTGCGTAGATACATTAAAGCTAATAAAACTTAAAAATAAAAATTAAAGCACTTCACCAGTATCAAAGAGCATCGATAGGTCGATCTCAAATCCTACAACAGGCGTGGTAAGCTGGAATTTTTCTAGCACCTCTGGATGTATCTCTCCAAAGACTCCGACCTTTTGTCCGTTTACTATTATGTCTGCTCTCCTACCCTCTATGAAAGCTTCATCGCTGCTTTCCTCAACATCCCATTCGATGTCAAGCTCGCGCATTACTGCTTGAACAACGCTCCTGATCTCAGCAAAGTTTGCCCTTGCGTGGGTTGAACATGCGGCAAGTCTAAGTCTGTTCTTCATGTTAACAACAACGTCACCTACTTCAAAGATGCGCTGGGGCATTACATGGTGCTTGTTGAGAGATAGAAGCTCAAGCAGTTTTGGCAGTATGTCTGTTCTTATAATGGTGTGATCTTCAGTTAGCGGGTGCATTACGGGTGTATAATCCTTCCATGCCTCGCCTTTTCTCCTAATATACTGGTACTGAACCCTTTCGTTTGTCAGGGTGAATGTGATTACCTCAAGGTATCCCAGTCCGATCATCACTTCCCTTGCAATATCTCTGATTTCATTCCATGGGTGGGTCATACCGATGGTGTTCGTTGGCGGATACTCCGGCTTTATTCTGTCGTAGCCATATCCGATTGCGATATCTTCGATGATATCCCACTCGTGCATTATGTCGGCTCTGTAAGGTGGTATTAGCACCTCAACACTTTCTTCGTCAATGTTTTCGATACCAAATCTCATTCTTTCCAGTGCAAGTCTGATATCCTCTTCGCTAAGCCTAAAGCCGAGAAGAGCATCGATTTCCTCTCTGGACACTTTCATCTTCTTTGCATCCAGATTGGGTGTTCTGATGTTTCTGTCAGGATAAATCACTTCGACGCTCTCAACAATGCCGCCTCTATCTGCAAGCATTGTGGCAAGGATGTTCAAAGCTTTGTCAACATTCTCATCGAAGCCCGTCACATCTATGAAGAGATCAGTTGTCTTCTCTGTAACCCTTGTTTTTTCAGCATTGATTATTGGCGGGAATGAGATGACTTCATTCTTTGAATCGACAATCATGGGGTATCTGTCTTTGCCCTCAAGAATGAAGCCGTATTCCTTACCTTTTGGATGATCCTTTAGTATTTCCTCTACGCTCATCTCTTTATCGAAATCGAGAGGAATGAATGAAAATGATGAATCAACGGCAGTGTATTTCAGCGGGAAGTAAACCTTGCTTAAATCGTGCACACCTATTGCCATCTTTCTTCTATTCCTGCCTATCGTCCAGTGCAGATCTTCTTGCACTTCCATCAGTGAGCGAATAACTTCATCCGTTATCGTAAGGTTTCTCACCACACAGCCAACAATTCGGGGTCTTACTTCAAGAACGGAGGGATCAACAGTGATCTTCCAGTTTCCTTCTTTTACGTCATAACTCTTGTAACCGTGCTCTATGTCCAGAAATCCTCTTAAAGCTCTGGCTACACCTTCAACGCTGTATAAATCTGGCCTGTTCGGGAAGAATTCAACATCTATGTGATCTTCTTCAATCCTTTCGATGTCACATCCGAGCATGGGTAACTTTTGGATGATCTCATCTCTGCTTTTTCCCACGAGTCTTTCAAGCTCATCCCAGTAAAGCGTTACGACGGGCATGCAATCACCTCTTTATTGCCGGAAGAGTACGAAGCCAGCCAATATCTGGCAGGTAGAGCCTTCTGAGGTCCTTCATTCCAAGCCTGAGCATCGCAAGTCTTCCAATACCGAGACCCCATGCGAGAACCTTACCCTTTATGCCGAGAGGCTGAACAACTTCTTTTCTGAATATTCCCGCTCCACCAAGCTCTACCCAGCCAAGCCCTTCAACGTACACCTCTGGCTCAACACTTGGCTCTGTGTAGGGAAAGTATCCCGGCCTGAATCTGACATCTTCAAAACCCATCTTGAGGAAGAATTCTCTCAACAATCCCAGCAAATCTTTGAAACCAACATTCTCATCCAGAACAACTCCTTCAAGCTGATCAAATTCTGGTAGATGCGTAGCATCGATTGTTTCACGGCGATAAACTCTATCAATACAGAAGGCTTTGACGGGTGGCTCAGGATTCTTTGCAAGGTAATGAATGGTGATTGCAGTTGTATGTGTTCTCAAAACGAGCTGTCTGGCCTTGTCAATACTCCACTTTCCTCCCCAGCCAGTCGAGCCAGTAATCCAGCCGTTTTCATGCGTCGCTTTGACTTTTTCTACCTCATCACCTTCAAGATCGATGTATTTGTCGAGATAGAATGTATCCTGCATCTCCCTTGCAGGATGATCCTGCGGCTGGAACAGGGCATCAAAATTCCAGAAGGCAGGCTGGACGTAATGACCTTTAATCTCCACAAAGCCCATTTCGAGAAAGATTTTGCGGCATTCTCTTATTATGCGCTCATATGGATGCATTTTTCCAATGAAAATTTCCCTTGAAGGAATTCTGACATCATACTTCAGAAACTCCTTGTCCTTCCATTTTCCTGAGATCAGAATTTCGGGGGTTAGATCGGCTATTACATCTTTTATCTCTGCATCAGGCTTCTTGAGTATTCTGACATAGATTTCCTTGTTCTCTTCTGCAACAATGAGCTTTCTCTTCAGCAGGTTTTTGATCTCGTTTTTGGAGATCTCCTCATATTTTTTCTCAGCAATTAGCCTGAGTAATTCTTTCTCCTTAAATTCAGCCTTTCCAGTGAGCTTTATCTTTCCTTTATCGATTGAAATGGCTTTTTTCCTTCTCAGCCATCCGAGCGCTATCTTTACCTCTTCCTTGCCGATCTCCTTTTCAAGTTCCTGAATTGATGCTTCTCCCCCTCTTGCCTCAAGTGCAGCAACAACCCTCTCTTCTGGCAAACCTTCACTGAGATATCTTTTGCCCTCATTGCTCAGCATGTACTCTGTCCATGTGACAGTCTCCACTTCAGCAAATCCTTTCTCTTGCAGGAGGTAGGCTGCTTTGAGAACGGCATCTCTACTCATTCCAGAGGTCTTTGCTGCCTCATCAACCTGATATTTCTTACCGACGTCAAGAGACTTTAGCAGAGTTATTTCGAATGGGGAGAACGTTGGATTGCTAGCTTTGCCAGACATTGAACCACCAAAGGCACAGATGTTTGGAGATTAAAAATCTTTTGTGAATCATGTGGTAGGGGGTTTTTCACGTACTGCTAATGTGTCCAACAATCGATTACTTTTTATAACTAATGTTGCTAAAGTATATTTAGAACCGCGTCCAAGGGAAGGTTAAATTTATATTGCCTTGTCTTCGCTTTTTCATGCTGCAAAATTTTGGTGATGATTCATGTACGCCAGGATAAGGGTCAAGGATACTGTAAGGGTTCCGCCTACAAGACTTGGGGAAGATATTGAGAGTGTCATCAGAGATCTGCTCTGGGAGCAGTTTGAGGGTAGGCTCGACAGAGAGTATGGTATGATCATAGGAATTGAAGATATCATAGATATTGGTGAGGGTAGAATCATAGAAGGTGATGGAGCAGTTTACCTCGACGTCGAGTTCACTGCAATTACCTTCAAGCCGGTACTTCAGGAGGTTGTAGAGGGCGAAGTTGTAGAGGTTGTAGAATTCGGAGCTTTCGTGTCAATTGGACCCCTCGATGCATTACTTCACATGAGTCAGATAACGGACGATTTTATGGTATACGATGAAAAGAACAAGAGGCTTGTAGGCAGGGAGACAAAGAAGACTCTTGCTGAGGGAGACCTGGTAAGGGCAAGAGTTGTCGCACTGAGCTTGAAGGAGAAAGAACCAGAGAAAAGCAAGATTGGTTTGACGATGAGGCAGCCGTGGCTTGGTAATCTTAAGTGGATCGAAGAAGAAATAAAGAAGCTTGAAGAGAGCAAAGAGGCTTGAGGTGGTCTAATGACTGAGCTTGCCTGTAGGAAATGCAAATTCATAAGCGTAAACTCGACAGTTTGCAAGAACTGTGGGAGTACTGAGCTTACAAAAGAGTGGTTCGGGTATATCATAATAATCGATCCGGAGAAAAGCGAAATCGCAAAGAAACTGGGTGTGAAGATCCCAGGAAAATATGCTCTGAAGGTAGGCTAACATGCTGAAGTTAACAGAGGAGCTTAGAAGCGTTTGTGCGGAACCTCATGGAAAGCTCTACGAGGGTAAAGGAGCAGATGTAATTGGGCAAATAGAGGAGCTTAGGGAATACAGTATCCTGACATGTGTGGGAGATATAGTTGCCTACCATTTCCTCAAGTCTGGAATAAAACCCCATATTTTGGTTATAGATCGGAGAACTGTAAGGAGACCACTTGAGAAAAATATTGTTGATGAGATCGACTCTCTCAGCAAGGATTATGAGGAAATATCTGTTAAAAATCCGCCTGGCTTTATTACAATGGAATTAATTAAAGCTCTTTTAAAAGCTGTTGAGTATGTGAGAGATGGTGTAAATGTGAAAGTAGTTGTTGATGGTGAAGAGGATCTGGCCGTCATGCCACTGGTTCGTTTTCTACCCCAGAACTCGCTCATTATATATGGTCAACCGGGAAGAGGCATGGTCACACTCAGAGTAACCGATGAGAAAAAAATTCTAATACTCGAACTCTTGGAAAGGATGGAAAGAGTAAACGATAATGGGGAAGATGTACTCAGGCTTTGTAAGGAGGTGAATGGATGGAGGTAATAGTGGAAAAAGAGAAGCACAATCCGCTCCTTAAAAGAAAGGAGATCTATTTCAGGTTGAAATATGAGGAAGAGGGAGCCACACCATCAAGGAGTGATGTGAGGCAGAAAATAGCCGGACTGTTTAATGCAAACCCCGATACGGTGGTAATTGACTATATCAAGCCGGAATTCGGTATAAGTGAGGCATACTGCTATGCTAAGATTTATGACAGTGTTGAAGATCTGAGATCTATTGAAGAGGACCACATCATAAAACGCAACTTTGGTGGTGGAGAAGAAGAAACGGAGGAGGAGTAAATTATGGCAAAGGGCGGAAAAGGCGGTAAGGCAAAGGGTGCAGAGGTTGTATCCAGATTCTACGAAATTAAGGGAGACAAGCTTGTAAGAACAAGAAAATTCTGCCCGAGATGCGGTGAAGGTGTTTTCCTGGCAGAACACTCAGACAGACGCACTTGCGGGAAATGTGGATACACTGAATTCAAGAAGTGATAGATGATAGCTCTCGGAATTGAGGGCACCGCGTGGAGCCTAAGCGCAGCAGTAGTCGACGAGAATGACGTAATTGCTATTGAAGGTAGACCTTACGTTCCCAAAGAAGGAGGAATCCATCCCAGGGAAGCATCTCAACACCACTCTGAGCACATTGGTGAAATTCTTTCAATAATATTTTCAAAAGTAGATCCTGCTGATATTGACGTTGTTGCCTTTTCTCAGGGTCCGGGTTTAGGGCCATGTTTAAGGGTTGTTGCTACCGCTGCGAGGGCTATTGCCCTCAAACTCAGAAAACCACTTGTTGGTGTTAATCATTGCTTGGCACATCTGGAAGTTGGAAGATGGAAGACTGATGCCAGGAATCCAGTAACGCTTTACGTCAGCGGGGGAAACTCGCAGGTAATAGCAAGGAGAGGTAACTATTACCGAGTTTTTGGCGAAACGCTTGACATCGGTATTGGAAATGCGCTGGACAAGCTTGCAAGACACATGGGTCTGAAGCATCCAGGTGGGCCGAAAATTGAAGAGCTTGCAAGATCTGGCGAGCGATACTATGAACTACCCTATGTGGTCAAAGGAATGGATTTCTCGTTCAGTGGAATGGTCACGGCTGCACAGCGCCTTTACGATGAAGGCGTTCCTATGCAGGATGTCGCGTTCAGCTTTCAGGAGACAGCGTTTGCGATGCTGACAGAAGTGACCGAAAGAGCGCTTGCATATCTTGACCTGAATGAGGTATTGCTTGTTGGTGGGGTTGGAGCAAACCAGCGATTGCAAGAAATGCTCAGAATCATGTGTGAAGACCGCAATGCAGAGTTTTATGCACCACCAAAGCAGCTAATGGGCGACAATGGGGCAATGATCGCGTATCTGGGTTTGCTCATGTACAAGCATGGATATGAAACACCCATCGAAGAATCTGCTGTCAAGCCGGACTTCAGGATTGAGGAAGTTGAGATCAGGTGGGATTAGTCAAGTATGCTGAAGTAATTGTTTGATATCTTCTTTACTGAGTTTATTCCTATATTTCTGGTCTTCCCACAACTTTCTGAAATGGTAGAAGTACTCGTAAAGATCCAACAGGTCTTTGCAGAATACAACTTCATGGTTCTCGATAACTTCTATTTTCATGTAGAGTGGTAGCTCTTCGAATGTCCAGACATCGTACTTTTTTCCTACAACATCTACCTTTTTGTAAACTTCTTCGATATCAAATCCTCCCGGAGCTACTATACAGATATCAATGTCCCTACCTTCTCTTTCTACGCTGGAACCGAAGATTAAAACTGCCAGCACTTTATCCTTCAAAAACTGAAAATCTCTTGCTACATCTTCTTTTTTAGCCACGACTTAATCACCTCTATAAATTTCTCAAGACATGGGGTTATTTCCATTATCGACTTCAGAGCCAATCTATCATCTACCCCGTTGTAATGATGGACAAGTCTGTTTCTAAGACCGTTTGCAACCTTCAGACACTCTGATAGCTGTTCATCCATTAATTTGCCCCATCTTTGAATGTTCGTATAATCATCTTTTGGAGGATAGCCCTCATCCTTTAGAAACATTGCTACTACATCGCATGCAGCTTCAATAGCTTCCTGTGCAGCTTTGTAAACGGCAAGTCGTGATTTTTTATCTGTTTTTGCTTCATCTATCCAACTAACAACATCACCAATTCGCTCTTCCATGTGCCTAAGCTTGTCAATATATCTTGCAATCCTTTTTTCATCCACACATAAATAAATGTCAAAATAAATATAAGGTTTTTCTACAGACTTAAAAAGCACCCATAACAAGAACCCTGTCCCTCGATTCTCTAATTTCATCCAGATTTCTGGTATTGCACAGCACCATGGTTCTCTTTAACTCATTGCTGAGGATCTCAAGAATGCTGTGGGCTCCATTCTGCTCATCCACGGCAACGCCGTAAATTATGGGTCTTCCAACCAGAACAAAGTCTGCTCCAAGAGCTATGGCCTTGAAGATATCTGTGCCTGTTCTGAATCCACTGTCGACACCCGTGTCAACTCTTTTATCGAGGTTCATGAGGAGTTCAAGCGGCGAGATTGCAGAATCCAGAACTCTGCCTCCGTGGTTTGATACAACCACAGCCTTGCACCCGCTATCCACTGCCAGTTCATAGTCCTCTTCGCTGAGAACACCCTTAGCGATGAAGGGGAGCTTGGTTATTGAAACAAGATCTTCAAGCTCTTTTTTGGATAGGGGAGACAAGCCTCCGTATGAAAGAGTCTGATAGCAGATTTTTACGGATGATGCCGAATCGATATCAATTCCAACGGCAAATGCCCCACACTTTTCAGCTCTTTCAATTTCTTCCTCAATTTTCTTTCTGTCTGATAGGGGCTTTATGATCCAGATGAAGTCTCCTCCAAGATCTTCAATCTTATCGGGAATTGGATAGCCTATCCACGGGATCACACCCATCCTCTTCGAATTTTCTACAACCACTTTGAAGAAATCCTTTGAAGCTGTTTTTACGAGCCCTGAGAGAGGAGCAGGCATGACTGGTGATGAGATTTTCCTGCCCAGAAACTCGCACGATATGTCAGGCGAGAAATCCTCGTGAATGACTCTCATTTTAAGCCCAATTTTCTCCAGAACCTTCTCATTTCTCGCCAGGGTCAATTGCTTCTCAGTTCCCCCTTCAAGGATATGGGTCTTTACACCTCTGCCCTCCAGAATTTCAAGAGCCTTTTCTCTGTATTCCTCCACACCCTTCAAGTTCTTATCCATTGTCAACCCTCCGACTTTTTGGGTGCTACAATAAGATCATTATCAATTAAAAACATTAACTGCTGAATGCTTGGCATGGTTAGCGCCATCAAAAACTCCTATAAACGTGTTCAACCGACAATCCACTTCAGCAAAACTTTTTTAGCCGGCAATCAAAGTTATGGCAGGAAAGCTCTAAAATACAAACAAAAAAGGGAGATAAAATGGCAAGCGAACCAGTAATCTATCTTGGTGGAGAAGCGGAAGTAAGGATATACGAGGACATAGTTGAAAAAATAAGAAGGCCTAAGCGTTACCGAATTCCGCAGCTTGATGAAATACTGCGAAAATCAAGGACGAAGACTGAGGCGAAGATAATATCTCTTGCAAGACGAAACGGAGTTCCTACGCCTATAATTTTGGATATCGAGGGAGATAAAATTGTAATGGAACGAGTCAAAGGAGAGCCTGTAAAGAATGTGATGAGTCCGGAGATAAGCAGAGAGATTGGCAGAATGGTTGCCAGACTGCACGGGGCAGGAATAATTCATGGCGATATAACTCCTATGAACTTGATTTTCAGCGGTGGAAGGATTTACTTCATAGATTTCGGGCTCGCTTTTATAGAAGATCGGGTCGAACCGAAGGGTGTTGATCTGCACGTTTATTTTGAATCCCTGAAAGCTTCATTTGACAACTGGGAGGAATTAAAGCAGGCTTTTATAGAGGGCTATAGAGAGTATGAGAAGGCTGAAGACGTGATAAACAGGGCAAAAGAGATTGAAGAGAGGGGAAGATACGTCGAAAGGGAAAGCTAAAACCTTATTTCCAGAAAATCTCTATTTACTTTGATTTCCTTTATTCTTCTTCCTACTTCAAATCTCACCTTGTCTGCAATTCTTTCAGACGGTAGACCAAGTTTGGTGAGTATGCAGCTTATCAGGAGGGTGCTGTTTGAGAAAAACAGACCAGCCAGACCTATATCCAGAAACAGTTTCAGGTTTTCTTCACCCATCATCCTGTCATAACCTCTTTCTCTGAGCCATTTCTCAAATTCGTCCATCGTAATCTTCAAACTTCCACTGGGCAATCTGGCCATGATATCACCACATGAGAATCTTCACAGCCATATATACTGTTTTCTCCAATAATGCCGATCCAAAGGTTAAAATAAGACGAACAACAAAGAAATTGTATGACCAAACTTCTTGTTTGTCCAGTCTGTAAGTCCACTAATCTGGACCTCGATACCGGCGGTTATACTGGAAAGTACAAATGCAAGAACTGCGGTTATGTTGGCTTTGCCATAGAGATGACAGAAGGAGAGTACAAGGAGATGCTTGAATCCGAAGAAGTTCCAGAGATGAAAGAAAAGAAAGTCAAAAAGCCGGAAGACATCAAAAAACTTGATGGTATACACTAGCCACCCTTTAGCAACATTGAGATACATCTCAAAAATTATATATAGTTTCACTCACCACCCCCACGCTATGGAGAGTCTGATCAAAGCCGTTAAGCAGGGAGTACCAGTCATAATTTTTGATGAGAATAAGTCTGTTCTCACTGTTCCTGCTGATGTTGTTTCTGGCGATGTGATTGCCATTTTAATGAAAAACTGCGATGAGATACGCGTTGCAATGCCCTGGAAAACGATAGCCAAGCTTGGTTTGAATAGATTTCGCTTTTATGGTGGAAATGTCATACCCATAGATTTTAAGAAGAATGGTGCATCCGCTGAGGAGAAAGCCAGTTTCATCAAACGTCTTGTAGAAGGTGGAATCAATCCTGAGGACATCATCTATCCTGGAAGAATATTTGTGGAAGAGGCAAAGGAAGGGGGAGTCCTTGAAAGGCCTGCATTTGGTGAGGCATGCCTCGACATCGCCAGAATGGCCGGTTTCAGAGTTGCAGGTGTGTATTCAATCCTCATGACTCCAAAGGGCGAGCCTGCTGACGAAGACTATGCAATCCATTTTGCAAAAGAGAATGGATTTCCTGCCATCAGCATCAATGAGCTCATAATGCACAGGCTCAAAACAGAAAAACTCGTTGAAAGGGTTGTTGAAGCCACACTGCCAACGAAGTTCTATGGTGTCTTCAAAGCCATTGGTTATAAAACACCAATTGGTGAAATAATTGCTCTTGCCAAAGGTGACGTTTCAGAGGGAGACATTCTCGTAAGGATTCACTCAGAATGTCTTACAGGAGATGTTTTCCATTCGCTGCGCTGTGATTGTGGAGATCAGCTTGAGAGGGCTTTGAAGATGGTGGATAAAGAGGGCAAGGGTGTCGTAATATACATGAGGGGACACGAAGGGCGAGGAATAGGTTTGATCAACAAGCTCATAGCATACAAATTGCAGGAGGAAGGCAAAGATACTGTTGAGGCGAACATAGAGCTGGGCTTCCCTCCTGACCTGAGAAGTTACGGTATTGCTGCGCAGATTCTAATGGATCTGGGGGTTAAGAGGATAAGGTTGATGACAAACAATCCGCTGAAGATCGAAGAGCTGAAAAAGTATGGATTCGAAGTTAGGAGAGAACCCATAGAGGTAGAACCTTCAGAAGAGAATCTGAAGTATCTTAAAGCTAAGAAAGAGAAAATGGGGCACATGATCTGTATCAACGATTGATTTTCTATCTATCTTTCTAAATTCTGGATTTGACCATCCATAGGTTCAATCCGAATTCTTGTCGCGATTGTTTTTCCACTCCAGATAGTTGCAGTACGGGCAGCCAAGATCCCAGTAACCCCTCTTTGTCCTTATCTTGATCTTTTTGATTCCGTGCTCTTCACAAACCTTGGCTGTGATGTAAAGTGTACCTTTCTGTGGTAGCGAGAGTGTGAAGTTGCAGTCTGGATAGCCGGAACAGCCGATGAATCTTCTGGAATTTTTCCCTCTTGTTTTCCTCACAACAAGCTCTTTGCCACATTCGGGGCATTTGCCGACAACTTTATCCTTATTAACTCCTTCCTTGAGACTCTTTGCCAGTTCATCTATGTTCATTTTACTTAGGATTTCGTCAAGGAATCTGATGGACTCTTCAACAACCTGTTCTTCCTTCATCTTTCCTTCTGCGATCGCATCCATCTCTTGCTCGAGCTTTGAAGTCATATCAGGAAGCGTTATTGTTTCAGCATTCTTTTTGAGAGCCTCAATAACAGCAAAAGCTGTTTGGGTGGGGCGGAGAGGGTTACCGTAGACATACTTTCTGCTGTACAGTTTTTTGATGATTTCATGTCTGGTTGATTTTGTACCGAGCCCAAACCTTTCCATGATTTTGATCAGGTTACCTGTTGAGTACCTTGAAGGTGGCTTTGTTTTCTTTTCAAGCAGGTTTTTCTTCAAAATTCGGATTATTTCTTCCCGGGATAGATCTGGAAGATATTTTTCTTCGGCTTTGGAGTATATGTAGATGCTTCTCCATCCTGCACTGACGAGAACCTTTCCAGTAGCGCTGAAGACTTCCCCATTCGACTCAAGCCTAACCGATTTCGTTTCCCACACAGCTGGGGGTGCGAGGGTTGCAAGGAAACGCCTTACCACTAGCTCGTATATCTTCCACTCATCGCTGCTCAGATCTTTCCTTGATGCAACAGCTGTTGGATAGATGGGTGGATGGTCCTTCGTTTCTTTCTTACCTCTTGTTGGCACGATCTTAGGTTGCGAAAGCACAAGTTCGGCCTCTTTCTTAAATTCGCTTGCGAGAAAACTCTTCGCAATTGCCTTCAGGTTAAGGGTCGAGGGATAAACAGTATTGTCTGTTCTGGGGTAGGATATGTATCCGTTCATATACAGGGTTTCGGCAATATTCATCGCCTTGTCTGGGCTCATGAGCTTTGACGCTTCCCTCAGAAACTCGGTTGTGTTGAATGGTATTGGTGGGGATTCTCTTCTTTCCTTCTTTTCGAACTTTATAACCTTTGCTTCTTTCCCTATCTTCGCGAAAGCCTCCTCTGCTTCCTCTTTTTTCTGGAATCTCTTTATGTGTTTTGCTTCAAACTTCTCTCCATTCTTTTCAAACTTCGCAACGATTTCCCAGTAGGGCTTAGGGACAAAAGATTCAATCTCCCTCTCTCTTTCCACTATAAGCCTGAGGGTTGGAGACTGCACTCTTCCAACGCTCAGGAAATCTTTACCCATTCTGCCCGATGAAACGGATATCAGTCTTGTGAGAACAGCACCCCATATCAAATCTATCTTCTGTCTCGCCTCGGCAGCCTTTGCAAGATTTATATCTACGCTTGTTAGGTTGGAAAAGGCTTTTTTAATGTCTGATGGAGTAATTGCACTGTATTTGGCTCGATCAACTTTAATTCTGGGATTTACTTTCTTTATAATCTCTAGGGCTTCAAATCCTATCAGCTCACCTTCCCTATCATAGTCTGTAGCAACCGTGACACGGGTGGCCTTTTTCGCAAGCTCTTCCAGCAACTTTACGATGTTTTTTGCTGTTACTTTTTTTACGATCTTGGCTCTAAGCAGTGATCTGAGCGGAACACTCTTCCAGTTGTTGTATTGCTTTGGGAAATCCAGCTCAACGATGTGTCCTTTCAGACCGACAACGTATGCGTCGTTTGAGGGAGAGTAGTAGTATGGAACTTTGTACTTTCTGCTCTGTTTGACGTCTTTGAAAAGAATTGAAGCAATTCTCCTTGCGGTATTGTCTTTTTCGGTTATAATTAGCCAGCTCATGTCTCAAGCAATCTTTTCAGTATGGCAGCCGTTTCAGCTGGATCAGCTCTTCCACGGGTAGCTTTCATAACCTGTCCAACGAGGAAGTTCAGCGCCTGCTTCTTACCGCTGAGATAGTCTTCAACAGCCTTCGGGTTGTTTTCAATAGCTTCTCTGCACAATCTCTCAATTTCACTCTCTTCAGTAATTGCAAAGAGTCCTTTTGACTCTATTATTTCATCGATGTCTCCACCTTCGTCGAGCTTCGTTCTTATTACTTCTACAACTCCTTTTTCAGTGACTTTCTCTTCTTTGAGGTATTTCAGCAGTTTTATCATTTCCGACGGTTTGAGCTTCTCATAAGCAATTCTGAAATCCCAGTCTCTGTAGTTCAGCTCTCCTCGCAAAACATCCACAATCCAGCTGGCTGCAAGTTTAGCCTCAACCTCTCTGGCAACCTCTTCAAAGTAATCAGCCATCTTTGGATCAAGGACCAGCACCTTTGCAAATGCATCACTCAGCCCGTACTGCTCTCTAAATCTCACTCTCTTCTCCTCGGGCATCTCTGGAATTGCGTCCTTGGCCTCTTCGATAAGCTCTGTTGTGTAAACTGGGACTAGGTCTGGTTCAGGGAAATAGCGGTAATCCTGTTCCTCTTCCTTGCTTCGCAGCGACACGGTTATGTTGTTAACCTCGTCGAAGTGTCTTGTTTCTCTTCGAACTTCTCTACCTCTGCGAAGCAGGTTTTTCTGTCTTGTAATTTCATATGTCAGGGCTTTCTCAACACCTTTGAATGAGGATATGTTCTTTATCTCAACTCTGCCTCCACCACGCAGTGAAATGTTAGCATCGACTCTCATTGCTCCCTCAAGCGAACCATCAAAGACATCCAGATATTCGAGAATTATTCTGAGCTTGTTCAGGAAGAGTCTTGCCTCTTTGGGGGAATGTATTACCGGCTCTGTAACAATTTCAAGAAGAGGGACGCCCGAACGGTTATAATCTATCAAAGAGTACTTTGCTGTTGTAATAGAGCCCTTGTACGAGAGCTTACCTGGGTCTTCTTCCATATGAATTCTCTTCAACTTTATTTTCTTCTCACCTTCATCCGTTTCTATTGTTACATAACCACCCCAGGCAAGTGGCTTATCGTACTGACTTATCTGAAATCCTTTGGGCAAGTCAGGATAGAAGTAGTTTTTTCTGTCGAAAACAGTAAATGGCTGAATTTCAGCATTAAGGGCCAGAGCAACCTTTATTGCAGCTTTAACAGCCTCCTTGTTAACTACCGGCATTGCACCGGGCATACCAAGACAAACGGGGCAGACGTGTGTGTTTGGCTCGCTGTTGTGGTAGTCAAGCGGACATGAGCAGAAAAGTTTTGTCTTAAGCTTGTTGAGCTGAACGTGAACTTCCAGACCTATTATCACTTCCGGCTCATCCTGCTGCAACGCTGTACTTTGTAAAGTGGTTGATGCCATGTAATGGGGATGTGCATACACTAGTTAAAAATTTGCCGGATGTTGATGGATACGGTGGGCAATGTTGCGCTAGGGTTGACAGCAAGAAAACCGAACTTTGGAATAATTGGAAGTTAAATCAGATATTTAGTTAATAAATTCAAGGAAAGTCCATAATTTCAATTCCAAGATCACCGATTATGATTACTCTTCCCTTACTTCCGCAGTCCTTGCATTGAACCTCCATCACAGCTCTCTTACCTTCCTCAACCTTTTTGAGAACAGTTGCTTTGTGTTTGCCTGTGCCACATCTTGGGCATTCTATTTCAATTTCTTCACCGGACATGGTGAACACCTCCTGATCTGGTTTGATCGCAACAGAATTTATAGTTTCTCGTTTTTATTGCATATCGAAGTCAGATATAAGAGTTTTGAAATTTGAATGATTTAAATTGAACGGTTTTTGGAGATTGGATACTTCTCCGGTGATAAATTGTTATTCACGAACGTTCGAGATTTTGTCTCCGAGACTGGCAACCTTTGCAGCGATAAAGTCTGACTTTGTTCTTTCAATCATCCATCTTGCAGCATCTACCTTTGGGCGCAGGTTGGGTGTTAGCTTGTTTGGAAAATCAAATGTAAGCAGGTTTGAGTAAATAGTCTCCATCATCTCCATAAGGTGCTCAGCTTTCTCAAATTCACCCTTTCGCAGCAGATCGAGAACATATCTCCTCAACTCGCCAACCAGATCTGCCAAACCTGTGAGAATTGCAGGAACTTCAACCTTCAACGCTGAGAAATCGAGATCGAGATTACCAGTTTTGATAACATGGAAAAACGCATAGCTCTCTACAAATTCCTGCGTGGCATCGTGTGTAATCGGGAAATAGATTTCAGGATAGCTTTCTCTGTATTTGAAGATCTCATCCATAATTTTAGATGCATTGTCCAGTAAGGTTCTGGCAGCTTCCAGATTTCCGGCATGGATAGCTGCAACAGCCTTTGTGGAATTAATTCTAAGTTCCCTCGTGAGCTTCAGCAATTCCTCTCTGGCATTCTCCCTCTCTTCCAGGATTTTTCTCCATTGTTCAATCTGTTCCCTAAAGTCCAGGAGTATCACCTCTTAAGTAAAACAACTCTGCTTATTGGTGATTCATCTGCGATTTCATAGCCGGTAAGCTTCGAAAGCTGCTCTGCGAAAGCTCTGACATCTTCATGCTCGGGCATGGCAGTTGAGGGCAGGCGCAGGCGAGAGTAGCCGAGATACATGTACCCTTTCGCTTCAATGTATGTTGGCGAAGCTTTATCAATCAGCGGAGCGAATTTCTCTGGATCCATGTTGTAGCCTTTTATAAGCGTGAGCCTTATGGCGGTTCTACCATCCTTTTTGCTCAAAATCTTGAGAGATTCATTTATTCTATCCCACAAGCTTTTTGCCGGTCTATTTAGCGTGAGGTGACTTTCCTCGCTGTATGCTATCAGGCTGACATACAACTGATATGGGTCTATCTTCTCAACCATCTCAGGGCGAGTTCCGTTTGTGACAACGAACGTTGTCATATTTCTGGACTTGTACTCTTCAACGAGTTCATCAAGGCGAGGATACAATGTAGGCTCGCCAATGAGACTGATGGCTACCTGATTCGGCTTGTAAGCCTCTTTCAGCTTTTCCTTGTTAACTCCAGGCGTTCCATGGAAACCGCTGAGCAGGCGATGCTGTGCTTTTATACTCTCCTCAACTATGAATTCTGGTTCGTCCCATCCGCTGATTTTTGGCAGCAATTCGAGGGGGCGCCAGCAGTGAATACAGGTCATGTTGCACATCAAGGCTGGAGTCATCTGGAGACAGCGATGGCTCTGAATACCGTAGAACTTCTGCTTGTAGCAGACTCCTTCATCTCTCATGGATTTCTTTAACCAGAGACAGCTCTTTACAGCAGAATGTCTTCCCACAATCTGATATCCTTTGAGGTCCTTCAGTAGCTTTTCCCTAATCATCACTAACTGTAAACTTGTCTGGCATGCTATATATTTATATCGTGGGAGTTCGAGAACCGTAACTTCTGGAAAATTTTCTTCGGGATCACTCTGAAACGCTGTAATGTGGGTAGTTAGCATAATCTTTTTCTATTCAAAATCAAAACGCGGTCTGATGAATGGCAGAATAATTGCCTTAATTCTCATTGTAGCTCTCGCAACGAGGTTGTTCATGCTCGATGCCCGTCCAATGGATCATGATGAAAGCATTCATGCGTATTTGAGCTTTGAATTATTGACAGAACACAGGTATACCTATGATCCCGCATTCCATGGACCATTCCTGTACTTCTCCTCAGCAGGAATTTTTGCATTGTTTGGAGATTCTGAGTTTACTGCAAGGCTCGTGCCCGTTGTATTCAGTTTGGTAGGGATTTTAGCAGCGTATGGCTTCAGGAGGTGGATAGGCGACGGAGTATATATTTTCGTATTTCTCATGATCTTCTCAACATCGATTCTCTACTATTCTAGATACATGCGTAACGATATGATCCTCGTCGGCTCTTTCCTCGCGGTTGTATACTGCTACTTCAGGTATCTTGAAAGCAAAAAGGAGCGTTTCATTTACATAGCCGTTCTTTTCCTCGCGATAATGGTTACTTCCAAGGAGAATGGATACATCTATGCGTTCATTCTTTCTTCCTTCATTCTTCTTAGCGGAATTTATGAGAAAAAATTCGGTTACCTGATTGAAAAGATTTCGAAATGGGATGTGAAAAAGCTCAGGGTGATCGTTGTATCTGCGTTGATTTTTTCTTCAATTTTTGTTTCCCTGTATACGGCAGGCTTCGCCGACTGGGAGGGGCTTGAAAGAGCAACAGTAGGAGCAGTCTCACACTGGTTCACGATGCATGAAAAGAAGGATCACTGGAAACCCATCTACTATTACGCAAAAATACTGCTCCAGTATGAATTTCTACCAATTGCTCTTGCTATTTCGTCGTTCCCTTACTTTTACAGAAGGTTCAGGACAAAGGAAGTTTCAAAACTCGAACTTTTCTCAGCCTACTGGTTAATCACATCTTTTGTCATCTACCACATACTATCCCATAAGGTCCCCTGGCTTACTGTACATCTCGTTGCTCCGCTTGCTCTATTTGGATCCCTGTATGCTGAGAGGTTGATCAGGCAGAAGGGGTTTAGGGTGGCTTTAACCATCGTTGCCATCGCAACACTCTTTGTTTCCCTCCACATCACCTATGTCAACTACAACGATGCAAGTGAGGATCTTATTTACATCCAGATTCAGCCTTCAGCGGTTGAACTCTCTAAGGAGATCATCCACAGACTCGAAAATGGAGAAAAAGGTGCCATCTACGAACCGAATAACGATTACTGGCCTCTTCCATGGTATCTCAGATACTACGAGATACCCTATCGCAGTAAGTTGCTCTACACTTACGAGGACTTCATCGTTACCTCAGAGAGAAATCTGGATACTGTTAAAGAGAAAGGCTACAAACCTGTTGGGAGATATGAAATCCGTCCAGGCTACTTCATGGTTCTTATGGAGAAGTCAGACAGAATGTAGACAAACTTTTTAACAGAAAAAGTCAATATACGCTTGTGATTCCAGGTCTAGAGAGATATACAAAGATAAACGATGGCAATGCGATTGCAAAGTTCCAGATAGTCAGACGTATTCTCGCTGAAAGGCCAGAAGATGGAGACATAGATGAGCTTTGGAAATACCATAGTGAGCTAAAAAGTGAATTTAAAAGACTGCTCGAAGAAAAAGGAGATGATACTGACTTCCTCAATACAAAACCAGCAGACTACTCCTTTCTTGACCTGAAAATTGATTTGCTGAAGGAGATGTTGAAGGAATGCTGCTTCTGTGAGAGACGCTGCGGCGTTAACAGGTATAAAGAACTGGGTTTCTGCAAATGTGGAGTAAAGAGCTACTACTCCTCAGAATTCCTTCATTTTGGTGAGGAGCCGGAGCTTGTACCCTCTCACACCATATTCTTCAACCGGTGCACGTTTGCATGTGTATTCTGCCAGAACTACGATATCGTCTACTGCGATGATTATGAGGTTCATCCAGAGGAGCTTGCCAAGGTTATAGATATCAGATTCGAAAGTGGTAGCAAAAACGTCAACTTTGTCGGTGGAAATCCGGATCAGCATGCCCACACAATACTGGAGACTCTCAAGCATGTCGAGTCAAACATACCAGTTGTTTGGAACTCGAACATGTATCACAGTGAGGAGCTTGCCGAAATTATAGAGGATGTTGTGGATGTATGGCTCGGCGATTTCAAATACGGTAACGATGAGTGTGCAAGGAAATATTCTAAGGTAAAGAACTACTGGAAAGTTGTTACGAGAAATTTCCTGAGAGCTAAAGACAATGGCGAGCTGATTATAAGACATCTTGTCATGCCAAATCACCTCGTGTGCTGCACCGAACCAATAATAAAATGGGTTGCTGAGAACTTGGGTAAAGAAACGCGATTCAACCTAATGTTTCAGTACTACCCAACATTCAGAGCGTTTGATTATCCAGAGATTTCAAGAAGGCTTGACGAATTTGAGATTAGGAAAGCCATTGAAATTGCCGAAAAGTACGGACTCACGAATTTGGTATAGTTGCACCTAGCTTTATCTGGTTTAGCTTCTGTAAGCATCTGCCATCTTTACGAGTTTCCTGACCCTATCAACATCAACTCTGCCATTTTTCTTGAAATATGTACCAACAATCACTCCATCTGCATACCTGAGCACTTCACCGATATTGTCAGGATTTACACCGCTACCAGCAAGAACCGGCATTTTTGCCAAGCTTTTTACCTTTTTTAAGTCATCGATGCTTACAGGTCTCCCAGTTGCACTACCGGTAACAATCAGCGCATCAGCCAGGCTCCTTTCAGCGTTTTCTACATACTCTTCAATGGATATAAAGTGATAAGCGTGTTTGACGGCTATATCAGCAAATACCATTGCGTTGCAGTCAATGGCTTTTTTGTATCTCATCACTTCGCCAGCCTTTCCATCAATCCACCCCTCCGATGACAGGGATGAGAAGAATAGCTGGTTGATTCTGACAAAATCTGCTTTAACAGCTTTTGCAATGGCCAACGCTGCAAATGCATCGTTTCTTAAGACGTTTAATCCTATCGGCACTCCCACTTCTCTTTTTACCTCGAGAGCTATTGCTGTCATTGCAGCAACGGTCTCCTTGCCAACCTCTTTCATAAATGGTTTGTCGCCGTAGTTTTCGATGATTATGGCATCTACGCCCCCTTCCGCAAGTGCTCTGGCATCCTGTAGGGCACTTCCCATTGCATCTTCAAAAGAGCAGTAGCAGGGTGATCCGGGAAGGGGTTTTAGATGTATTACACCGATTATGGGTTTGAACATTGATTTGATTTGGTTTTTCGATCAGTTATATTTTTTGATATCTGCTGGCAGTTTGTGCACTTCTGGCAATCTTCAAAAACCTTGGAAAATTGAAAAATGATGGATTATTCCATCGATTTCAGCTTCTTAACAACTTCTTCAGCCATCTCCATCGTTTTCAGATTTCCACCGAGATCTGGTGTCGTCTTGCCCTCTGCCAGAACCTGTTCCAGAGCCTTTTCTACCTTATCTGCCTCCTCAATGTAGCCAAAGTGTCTGAGCATCATGGTGGCGGTGAGGATCATTGCAGATGGGTTGGCAATTCCCTTTCCAGCTATGTCGGGAGCAGATCCGTGAACGGGTTCAAACAGTGCATACTTCTCTCCTATGTTGGCTGATGGAGCAAGCCCCAGTCCGCCAACGAGTCCTGCTGCCAGATCGGAAACGATGTCTCCGAACATATTTGTTGTAACAATCACATCGAATCTCCAGGGATCCATTACCATGTACGTGCATGCAGCGTCGATGTAATACTCATTGAACTCTATCTCTGGGTACTCCTTGGCCACACTTCTGCAGACATCTCTGAAAAGCCCGCAGGTCTTCTTCATCACATTGGCTTTGTGTAAAGCTGTAACCTTCTTTCTACCTTCCTTTTTTGCAAGTTCGAACGCAAAACGGGCAATTCTCTCACTACCCTTTCTTGTAATTACTCTTATACTCTCTGTAACTCCATCAGCAACCTCGAACTCCAGACCCTTGTAGAGGCACTCTGTGTTCTCTCGAACTATTACCATGTCAATGTCGTTGTAGAGAGCTTTTATCCCCTTGTATGATTTTGCTGGCCTTATATTTGCAAAGGTCTCGAGTTCAAACCTGAGTTTTACGATCACATCAGCAGCAGTCTCTCCAGCAGCTCCGAAGAGCACAGCATCACTCTTTTTGCATTCTTCAAGAGTCTCATCTGGGAGAGCTTTTCCATATTTTTCAAAAGCTTCATCACCAGCTTCCATCCACACGTATTCGAATGGAAGGTCGAGAGATTCCAGAACAAGCATGGCAGCATCCATGACTTCCTTTCCTATTCCATCTCCCGGGATAACCGTTATACGCTTCATTAAAAATCACCTCTGTTTTTTGCCTGATAGCGTTAATAAAAAAGTTGTGGATTAATAATATGATACTATTGCTGATAACGACATGTTTAAGTAAGGTGTTGCAGTTCCTAACTCTATGAGGCATCCTACTGTGGCAGGGTCGTTCTATCCAGCAAATATAGAGTCGTTGCTTGCAATGTTAAGAGAATTTGTCAAACCAGATCCTGATCCTTCGATAATCGCCTGCGTCTCACCTCACGCTGGCTACATATTCTCTGGCAGAACAGCCGGGAAAATACACTCACTTCTTCCTGACGTGGAAACTTATGTCTTAATTGGTCCAAATCACACAGGTTATGGCTCGCCGGTAGCTGTTTCAATGGACACGTGGAAAACTCCGCTTGGTGAGGTTGAGGTCGATACAGAGTTTGTTGATGCAATGCCAAAGCTTGTTGTGGATATGGATGAGATAGCTCACCGATATGAACATTCTCTCGAAGTTCAGTTGCCTTTTCTCCAGTACATCCACAAGGACTTCAGGATCGTTCCAATATGTATGGGCATGCAGGATGAGGAAACTGCTAAGGAGATTGCTTATGAGATTATAAAGGCCAAAGAGGCTACGGGAAGAGAAGTAGTTGTAATAGCTTCAAGTGATATGAACCACTACCTGCCGGACAACGTGTGCAGGCAGCAGGATCAAAAGGTAATTGAGGCGATACTTTCAATGGACGTCTCCGAATATTATAAAACGATATACGACATGCAGGCTAGTGTTTGCGGATACGGCCCAATAGCGGTTGCAATGAACTACGCAAACTACTACAACGGCCGTGCTGAGCTTGTTGACTATTCCACGAGTGGCGATGTTGCGGATAAAAATAATGTAGTAGGATATACGGCAATAGCTTTCAGAGTATGAAAGCCTCAGCTCCGGGTAAAATATTCCTTTTTGGAGAGCACGCAGTGGTTTACAAGAGACATGCAGTAGTTACAGCCATCAACCTTCGCTGCTACGCTGAAGTCAGAAAAAGCTCAGAGTTCAAAATTTCCTCACCTCTCGGCGTTACAGGGCTCGATTTTGAGAAGCACCCATATGTGAGCTTTGCAGTAAAGAGATTCGGTGAGATAAAGCCGATTAAGGGAGCAGACATAAAAATAGAGAGCGAAATACCAATCGCATCGGGCTTGGGCAGTTCAGCAGCAGTAACAGTTGCCGTTCTCAAAGCACTTGATGCTGAGTTTGAGGCAGGTTTGAGCAGCGAGGATATATACGAGCTTGCCAGAAAGGTTGAGCTGGACGTTCAGGGTATTGGTAGTGGAACTGATCCATTTCTTTCAACCTATGGTAAGGCATGGCTAATTCCTGAAAGAAAGTCATTTGAAATTGGCAAACTCAAAATCCTCGTCGTCAATACAAATGAGTCATCCATTACCTCTCACATGGTTGCAAAGGTGGCGGATCTCAGGAGTAGATATCCTGAGATCGTTGAAAAGATATTCGATGCGATAGATTCTATATCCCTCAATTCGCTGGAATATCTCTCCAGTATGGATGTCAGGGCTTTGTCGGATCTCATGTTCCTGAATCAGTGTCTTTTGAAATCCATCGGAGTCAGCACAAAACGAATAGACGAGATAGTGGAGAGACTCTCAGAACTCGGCATTGCTGCCAAGCTAACTGGGGCTGGCGGTGGCGGATGCGTTATAGGGATTGGAGATGAGGGAGCAATTTCGCAAGCTTTAAAAGAATTCCCAGCATTTGTCGTCGAGCCAGAGATGGAGGGAGCAAGGATTGAGGAAGCTTAGGATACTCAAGATAGGTGGCTCGGTTATCACTGACAAGTCTCCAGGAACATTCGATGTTGCCAAAAGGGATGAAATCGACAAGGTTGTGAAGGAAATTGCTTCAAATCCTGAAAATCTTATTATCGTTCATGGTGTCGGCTCATTTGGACACCCTTATGTTGAAAAATACAAACTCAAGGAGAGAAAAGATTTGAGAGGTGTGGTGGAAACGCATCTAGCCTGTAAAAGGCTGAACAGCATGATATGCGAGGATTTGCTTGATGTGGGTGTTAACGCTGCTCCAATTCACCCATTTTCAGCGTTTAGGGTGGCTGAGAGGCTCGAGTTTGATGTGGATTTCATTCTCTCGCTGTTGGATAACGGTATGCTACCCGTAATCCACGGGGATATGGTTTACAACAGGCTTAAGGATTCTTTTGATGTAGTTTCCGGAGACAGAATTGTGAGCGAGCTTGCAGAGGTACTTGAAGTCGAAAGGGTTGGATTTGCGACAGATACTGACGGAATTCTCGTTGATGGGGAGGTTGTGGATGAAGTAAACAGTGACAATCTGGATGAAGTGTTGAAAAATATTGGGGATGCGGGATCAAAATCTGACGTTACGGGTGGTATGAGGGGTAAAGTGTTGTCAATGCTTCAAATTTCTAGGAAGTCAGAAGTCTTTATATTTAGCGGGCTTAAGAGCGGAAACATCACAAAGTTTCTTAAAGGTGAAAGAGTCGGAACGAGGTTGAAGTTATGAACACATCAAACAGGAAGCTCGACCATATACGGATATGTCTCGAAGAGGAAGTTGAGTCAAGCTATACTGGATTTGAGGAAGTTTTACTCATTCATAATGCATTACCTGAAGTTAATTTCGATGATATTAATCTGGAGGTGGATTTTCTCGGTAAGAGATTGTCGGCTCCTTTTCTCATTGCGTCCATGACTGGTGGACATCCCGAAACGACTACGATTAACAGGAATCTCGCCATCGCGGTTGAGGAACTTGGTCTGGGTATGGGTGTGGGCAGTCAGAGGGCTGCAATTGAGGATGATCGCCTTGTGGAAAGTTTCACTGTGGTAAGGGATGCAGCACCAAATGCTTTCATCTATGCGAATGTTGGCGTTCCCCAGGTTTTGAAGCACGGTGTTGAATTTGTTGAGAAAGCTGTAGAGATGATTGATGCTGATGCTGTGGCGATACACCTTAACTTTTTACAGGAGGCAATTCAGCCTGAAGGAGACACCAACGCAGAGGGTTGCCTCGAAGCAATAAGAGAGGTTTGTAGCGAGATCAAGGTGCCTGTGATTGTAAAGGAAACGGGAGCGGGAATATCGAGAGAACTTTGTGAAAAATTACGTAACGCTGGCGTAAAGGCAGTGGATGTAGGTGGCAAGGGAGGAACAAGCTGGAGCGGTGTCGAGGTTTACAGAACAAAGGATGCCATTACCAGAGATGTTGGAATTGACTTCTGGGATTGGGGCATCCCCACAGCATTCTGCGTTGCAGAGTGTCATGATATTCTACCAATCATTGCAACCGGTGGAATAAGAAGCGGTCTGGATGTTGCCAAAGCTCTTGCATTGGGTGCTGCTGTAGGTAGTGCAGCCCTTCCACTTTTGCAGCCTGCCGTTGAATCGGCAGAAGAAGTGAAGAATGTTTTGAAATACTTTTTAAAGGGTTTAAAGGTTGCAATGTTTTTAACCGGGTGCAGGAAAGTTGATGAACTTAAACGTATTCCAATCTTCATTCATGGTAATTTCAGGGAATGGCTTGAATTGAGAGGTTTCAATGTTAAAGATTTCTGCCGGAGGAGGTAGTATGCTCAAGGACGAAATAGCAAAAAGATCATCAATCGTTGAGGAGGCTATTAGAAAATATCTTCCAGTGAGGGAGCCTGAGGGACTCTATAAAGCTGCGCGACATCTTATTGGTGCTGGTGGGAAGCGCCTTCGCCCTGTTCTCAGTTTAATCGCAACTGAGGCGATTGGAGAGGACTGGAACAGAATACTTCCTGCTGCTGTGGCTATTGAGACGATTCACAATTTCACATTGATTCACGATGATATAATGGATCGTGATGTCATGCGTAGGGGTGTGCCAACGGTTCACGTTGCATTTGATGAGGCAACGGCCATACTTGCTGGTGATACACTCTTTGCTGAGGCTTTTGAGATCATCACAAGGTGTGATGTCGATGCAGCAAATCTTGTTAGAGCTTCAAGGATGCTTACAGATGTATGTGTGAAGATATGCGAGGGGCAGTACTTAGATATGAGTTTTGAGAAGCAAAATTCAATTTCAGAAGAGGATTATCTCGAGATGGTTAAGAAAAAGACTGGCGTTCTTATCGCTGCATCATGTGCTTTACCGGCAGTTCTTTTCGGAAAAGATGATGAAATCGTTGATGCGCTCTGGAATTTTGGACTGCTCAGCGGTATAGCATTCCAGATTCATGATGATGTGCTGGATCTAACGGGCAAGGATAAGATAGGTAAGGACTGGGGAAGTGACATTGTTGAAGGGAAGAAAACGCTGATAATGATAAAAGCGATGGAAATGGGTGTTGAAATAGACATTTTCGGCAAGGGCAAAGCAACAAAAGAGGAGATAGAAAAAGCGGTTAAGAAACTTGAGAAGTGCGGGGCTATAGATTACGCTGCGAAGAAGGCAAGAGAATTTGTTGAGGAAGGCAAAGCAAGACTGTCTGTGCTTGAAGATTCTTCTGCGAAATCTCTGCTTATGGATATAGCGGATTATCTCGTCACGAGGGAATACTGAGGTGGTTCTATGGTTAAGGAAGTCGTAATGAAGTTCGTAGTTCAGAATGCCGCCAAATATGGTAAACCTAACGAAAAGGCTGTAATGGGTAAATTGATGGCTGAGATGCCAGAATTAAGGAAGAAAGCCAAGGAAGTTCTTGAATTGGTTAAGGAATGCATTAAGGAATTTGAATCACTGGATGATGCAACCAAAGCCAAACTGTTTGAGAAGTATAAAGAGGAAGAGAAGGAGGAGAAGGAAGAACGCGGACTACCAGCTCTTGAAAATGCTGAAGAGGGAAAAGTCGTTATGCGTTTCGCTCCAAATCCGAATGGCCCTCCAACACTTGGATCTGCGAGAGGTATAGTTGTAAACAGCGAATATGTAAAGATGTACAAGGGCAAATTCATTCTGCGTTTTGATGATACGGATCCCCGCATAAAGAGACCTATGCTTGAGGCATATGACTGGTATCTGGAGGATTGTGAGTGGCTTGATGCGAAGCCAGATGAAGTTCTGTACGCATCCAAGCGCATTCCAATATATTATCAATATGTGGAAAAGCTCCTGGAAATGGGACATGCCTATCCATGCTTCTGCCCGCGTGAAGAGTTCAAGAAGTACCGTGATGCGGGTATTGAATGTCCTCATCGAAATACGAGCAGCGAAGATGCTCTGGATGTATGGCAGAAAATGCTTGAAGGAGTTTATGACGAGGGTGAAGTTGTAATCAGAATTAAGACCGACATGAAACACAAAGATCCCGCCATCCGCGACTGGGTTGCGTTCAGAATTATCTACGAGTCACATCCTCTCGTTGGTGATGCCTACCACGTTTATCCAACCCTCGACTTTGAATCTGCAATCGAAGACCATCTGAACGGCGTAACTCACATAATCAGAGGAAAGGACCTGATGGACTCGGAGAGAAGACAGAAATACATCTACAAGTATTTCGGCTGGGAATATCCGATAACAAAGCACTGGGGACGTGTAAGCATACATGAATTTGGCAGACTCTCCACAAGCACAATTAAGAAGGCAATAGAAGCTGGTGAATATACGGGCTGGGACGATCCCCGCCTGCCCACGATAAGAGCCCTCAGAAGACGCGGTTTTTCACCCGAGGCGGTCAGAAAATTCTTCATTTCGCTGGGTGTTGGAGAGAACGATATATCTGTAAGCATGAAGAACCTGTATGCGGAGAATCGTAAGATCGTTGACCCAGTTGCAAACCGTTACTTCTTCGTCTGGGATCCTGTGAAGATCAGGATTGAAGGAGTTGAGCCAAAAGAGGTTGAAATTCCGCTCAACCCCGGAAAGCCAGAGGCGGGATTTAGAAAGCTGAAGGGATGCAGCGAGGTATACATAAGCAGGGATGACTTTGAGAGGTTCGAAGAGGGCGAAGTGATAAGGCTGAAGGAGTTTTGCAACATTAAGCTTGAAAATAAGGATGATGCAGTCTTCAGCTTCGTTGGCTGGGGGCTTGAAGGCATCAAGAAGGGCAAGAACATAATTCACTGGTTGCCAGAGGGTGAAGCGGTTCCGTGTATTGTATATGGAATTGAGAAGAACTACGAGGGACTTGCAGAGAAGAATGCAGTCAGTGATGTTGGCAAGGTAGTGCAGTTTGAGAGGTTTGCATTCTGCAGAATTGAAGCGTTTGATGACAGGCTTAGGGCTGTTTACACACATCCCTGATTTTTTTATTCTTTTATTCTGTTTTTTATTCTATTTCTTCTTGTCCTTAAAAAACAGGAGCATGGCATAGATCATGGGTGATGTGAATAGGATGTTTATGGCAGTGGACTCGATGTGCCATATGGTGTCGATATCTTCCAGAGTGTAACTATCTTTCAGGGCGTGGAATGTTGTGTATGGTAGTGCTTGATGGAGTACAGGATTTGTTAGAAACGCAATCCCAATTAATAGTGGCACTTTTTGTGATGTCTTAATATAAACATAAAAGCATACAATTATTATAGTCAATACAAAGCTCATATTTACGGGTGTAAGAGGTTGGTGGACGTATATCTATTTATTTTAGGAGATATTCTTACTTTATAAGTTTATGTGAAATGATTTAATTTTTTGGTGTTGCCTAGTTAACTTGCTTTGATGCTTAAGAGAAGGTTGTACGACAAATCAGTAAAGCAAGCCTAAAAACGCAAGTAAAACATAAAATATAAACGTGGTTTTGTTGATATGTTGTTTGGCGGGTGATGGCGTCCACCCTTAACCGCCCCACAATGGGGCTGATGACGCCTGTTTTCCTAAAAGGAGGTGGGCTTGTTGCACCCGCTGACACTTAACAGATCTAGGCATCCATCTAGAAGAATCAATATTGAAAAACTAAGAGATTTTGTCCTTTCGAGAAGAGCTGAAGACGGTGGATTTTCCTTTTGCAAACCCCTTTCCTCATCTTTACCCGAAACGTACTATGCAGTTTACATCTTGAAATCGATTGGTGTGGAGATACCCAACAGGGAAGAGCTCGTAGATTTTCTCAGAAACAACCTCAGGAAGGAACAGTACTCTATTTTTTACATTTTTAGCACATTAAAGCTACTCGGAGAAAAACTACCCGATATGAGTGCTTTTCTACTTAACAGGCTTGATGAGGTAGTGCAGAAGGTCCCATCGAGAGATTTTAGTGTCGAAATTGGAACTACGGCCACATACTCATTTGAGACGCCAAATATCTTGAGAGAGATATGTGTCCTGTCAGCCTCTCTAAAACTGTTGGGCAGAAACATTCCAGATGCTGTGAAGAATTTCATTAAAAGGTTCAGAAGGAATGGTGGGTTCGGGACAATAACCCCAAATCTTCAGGAAACATACTACTGTGTATTTGTGCTTAATGACATCGGGATGAAGAGCGATGTAATATCTTTTATCAAACAGCGCGAATGTCATATTGGCGGTTTTACAAAAATTCCCAATGGATATCCACCGTACCTTGAAGACACATACTATGCGCTGTCATGCTTCAGTATACTCGGTTACAGGTATGCAAATGAGAAAACCATAGATTACATCTCGTCATTGCAGAACTCTGATGGTGGTTTTAGAAGAAGTATTTACGGTGGCATTTCAAGTCTCGAGTATACGTATTACGCTGTTGCAAGTCTGAAGTATCTTGGGGAAATATAGGCATAGAAGTTTATTCATACTTTTTTGAGTTGGATGTTTTGGGTGTTTTGGGGAAGATACCCTGGCGTTTTGTATCAGTAGAAATACGTGCGGGGGGCGGGATTTGAACCCGCGGACCCCTTCGGGACAGGGTCTTAAGCCCTGCGCCTTTTCCTGGCTCGGCAACCCCCGCTTGTAGTGTCGAATTATCGATTGAGGATTATGCGCTGCAATGAATCTACTTTACGCTTGGTTTTCCAATGTCCGATATTTAGTATTTATGGAGACTCAGACTCTTAAACTCTTCATATCCAACAAAACATACTGTGTTGGCTTGCCGTTATAATTGGGCTGTTAGCCATACAAAATGCTCATAATGGCGAAAAAATTTATTAATGTCCGGTTTGATAATTCTAAAAAGATATGTTAAGCTTTTTGGGAATACGGAAGGGTAAAAAGGATCTAAAATCTGATGAGAGTACTGATTCTGATCTATTGGATTCATCTCCCTCAGGAACTAGTGAATCTCCTGATAAGATGTCTGAGCGTCAGGAGAAGAACGAGAAGGATATTGAAGAAGAAGCAATTGAAGCCATAGAAAAAGCAAAAAAGGTTGATGACATTTTAAAAGGTAAGGATGGAAAGGAGGAAAAGAAAAGAGGATTGCTTAGAAAACGTCCTCTTTTCGAACCTTATGATCCATCTGTACATGGTCCTCTCATAGAATACACTCCTCCTGAAGGATGGCAGATTATAGATGAATACTGGATTCAGGAGCCATACAGCAAGGTTTTCATCATCTATAGCGAGGAGGAGCATGACCACAAATATGTGGTTGTAGAACCAAAACTCGACCCATACGAAACGGAAGTCCTCAACGAGCTTGAAGATGCGTTGAGGGATGTTCTTGAGGAAAAAGTTATAGAAGAAGGAAAATTAAAGGAGGAGATTCTGAAGGAAAATGTTGATCTGCTCATCAGAGATATGAAACTCGACCTAGATTCCAAGTCGTATTACAAAATACTCTACTACATTGTTAGGGATTTTATTTATTATGAAAGAATTACGCCTTTAATGCTTGATAAAATGCTTGAAGACATCTCATGCAATGGTTACAACCTACCAATTTACGTTTTCCATAGAAACTACACAAACCTTGAAACAAATATTGTGTTTGAAGAACCGGATGAACTCGACAGCTTCGTCATTACACTCGCTCAGAGAAGTGGTAAGCACATATCCATCGCGGAGCCAATCGTCGACGCAACAATGCCAGATGGAAGCAGACTCCAGATGACGTTTGGAAGGGAAGTAACCGATAATGGTTCAACCTTCACGATAAGGAAGTTTAGGGATCAACCAATTACGCCCATCGATCTTGTTGCGTGGGGGACGTTTTCTGCTGAGCAGATGGCTTATCTCTGGCTCTGTATTGAAAATAAGAAGAGTCTAATCTTTGCTGGAGGTACTGCAAGTGGAAAGACCACTTCAATGAACGCAATCTCTCTTTTTATCCCTAGAAATGCCAAAATTGTCACAATAGAGGATACAAGAGAGCTTATGCTTCCACATGAAAACTGGATTCCAGCAATAACAAGAGAGGCATTTCATGGTGATAAGGGGTCAATTGATATGTATGATCTGCTGAGGGCTGCCTTAAGACAGAGGCCCGAGTATATAATAGTCGGTGAGGTCAGAGGCAAGGAAGCTTTAACCCTTTTCCAGGCAATGGCCACCGGACACACGACATATTCAACGCTTCACGCTGATAGTGTTAATGGAGTTATCCACAGACTTGAAAATCCCCCTATAAACGTTCCACGTTCAATGCTTGAAGCTTTGGACATTATAAGTATCCAGGCTCTTACGTTTGTAGGTAAAAAGAAGGTTAGAAGAACAATCGAAATTGCGGAAATTGTTGGTCTCGATCCATACACCAAGATGATCAGAACTACCACAGTCTTTCAGTGGGATGGTATCAAAGATACGCATGCAATGATTGGTACATCGAAAGCTCTTGAGGAAATTAAGAAGGCTAGAGGCTGGTCAAGCTCAGATGTTCAGAAGGAACTGGAAAGGCGAAGACAGATAATTGAGTTTATGATAAAACACAACATACGGGATTTCAGGAGTGTGAGCAACATCATCCACGCGTACCAAACGAAGCCTGAGAAGGTTCTGGAGAAGATGGGTATTACAGTGTAAGGTGGTTGAATGTTTAGAAAGGCAAATTACTTCACTTATCTTGGATACAAGCTTTTTGGAGAAAGCATAAGGAAAAAGGCTCAGAAATACTACGAATTGGAGAAATCGCTCAGACAGGCAATGATTTCGATGCCACCAGAGATGTACATAGCTACTGCAAAGATGGTCTCTCTGATTTTTGGCATTATTGGAGCCATTATTGGTTTAATTGTCGCGTATATAGTGATATATGTAATAGGGCTCCCTGAAGTCTTGTTCCCAATTGTTCTTCCAGAACCTATTTTTGAGATCTGGAAAGCCTACAGAGCGTACTTCTTTGCTGGAATACTCTGTATCTTTATTACAGTCGTTCTCTACTTCGCTGGCTACTTCATCTTCATGATTTACCCCTCAACAATCATAAGCGACAGAAAGAGCAAGATCGACAGATCGCTGCCACACGCGATAACCTACATGTATTCATTGAGCAAGGGTGGAATGAACCTGATTCAGATATTCAAGTCCCTTGCTAACTACTACGAAGTTTATGGTGAGGTCTCAAGAGAGGCTGCTAGAATAGTACGTGACATGGACTTACTTGGAAAGGATCTCAGGACTGCTCTATCTGATGCGATTGAGATGACACCTTCCGAGAATTTCAAGGAGTTCCTCCACGGTTTGATTACAATAATCGATAGTGGTGGAGATGTTACGAGGTATCTTGAGGAGAGAGCAGAATTTTATCTGGAGAGGGCAAGACAGGAGCAGAAGAACTTTCTTGAGTTTCTTGGTCTTATGGCTGAAAGCTACATCACAGCCTTTGTTGCAGGTCCGCTCTTTCTTATAATCATCCAGACCGTCATGGTGGTGATGGGCCAGGGTGATGAAACTTCACTCTATGCAGTGATTTACCTTGTAATCCCGATAGGATCATTCTTCTTTGCAATGGTTATCAAACTGTTATCTCCAACAGAGGTTGGCGAATCGCCAATGTTGAAGGAAAGCTATACCAGTTTAAGGAAGAAGGTCAACCCGGAGGGTTATGAGGAACAAATCAAAAAATTGAGATCAAAGATAAAGCGATGGAATCTTAAGAAAACGCTTCGACACCCGCTGGAGCCGATAAAAAGAAGACCTGTTTACGTATTCATATTCTCAGTCCCTGTAGGGCTTGGCTTTGTAGCTTATGGGTTCATGAATTACCCGTATGTTCAGGGTACAGAATTCATGAAGTGGCTCTTCAAAATTGATGATTACATCTTCATTGCGCTTATAATTATACTGGCACCATTTGTTGTGTTCTATGAGGCAGGAAGGAAGAAAGTCAACAAAACCCTACGACTTACACCAATATTTCTTAACAAGCTTGCTTCTGCTAATGAGAGTGGTATGCCGATATATAGGGCTATAGCAATGATAGCAAAAACTGATACGAGTCCGCTTAAGAAAGAAATAGAGAAAATCAAGGCAGATCTTGAGTGGGGTGTTAGTCTCAATGATGCTCTCGTTAGATTTGCAAACAGGTTAAAGGTATTTGAGCTCACAAGAACAATAACTCTGTTGAATGAAGCGTTAAAATCGACAGGAAATGTTACAGAAGTTCTCATGATCTCGGCAAGAGATGCAAGCAACGCAGAATTGCTGAGAAGGGAGAGATTCTCCAACATGTTCATGTATGTTGTAATCATATACATCTCATTCTTTGTCTTTATCGGAATTGTGTACATTATCACAACGACGTTCCTCGCCACTCTTGCAGAGAGCGCTGCCCAGGTTGCGGAGGGTGGAGCTCAGATCGGAATGCTGAGAGGGATAGATATTGAGATCTACAAGAATGTCTTTATGCATGCTGCAGTGTTCCAGGGTTTGTTTGCAGGAATGGTTGCAGGAGCTATGGGAGAAGGGAGCATATCCGCTGGTGTTAAACACTCTCTGCTAATGCTCGTTATGGCTTACGTGCTGTTCACAGTATTGATCTAATTTCAGTTTTTTAGTTTTCTTTCCATGCAAGAACAACGCTTGTAAGAATTAAAGCCGCGCCAACAAGTTGTTTTATTGTTAACATTTCACCAAAAATAAAGAAACCAAACAAACCTGCTGCAACAGGTTCAACCAGAGCAAACAGTGGTGCTTGTTCAACTCTGCAGTGCTTTATACCGTAGTTGAACAGTGTGAATGCTATAGTGGTGGGTATAAGTCCGAGTCCAAGCAACCATAAAATGCTGACTTCTTTAAACGGGAATATTACAAGCGATGGAGAAAGAAGCAGAGAAGAGAATCCAAGATATACAAACGTTATCTGAAGTGATGACATAAAAGCCCTGGCCTTCTTCATCAGAATAAAAATAGCAGCATAGCTGATCCCGGATATGAGTCCAAAGATCAAGCCAATGGAGAGTGAGCCGTATGGAGAAAGCATGAGATAGAGTCCGAAGATTCCCAGAGGTAAGGCTATCCACGTATATTTTTCAATTCTTTTGCCCAGAAAATATGCGGCTGGAACGACATATATGGGAGCCATGTAAAGTAAAAGCGCTGCAGTTGCAACTTCAATGAGCTGAATGGCTGAGATATATGATGCGACTGTTATGGTGTTAGCAATAACGAGACCAGCAACAATTTTTGGTTCTCTGATTACAATTTTCTCTCTTGTAATTGCGACAAGGACGGAGAGGAAAATAAATCCGATGAAAAATCTAAAAAAGGTAAGCTGGATGGGATGGAGTGGAATATTTCTGACGAAGATTGAAAGCGATCCCATCAGTATGGCAGCAATAACAACTGTAAAAGCCTTCATGTTGCTGAACCTTGAATTGAGCGTCATGAGATTGGCGAGTTTGTATCTGGTTTAATATATGCTTTGGTATTAAACAAACCGGCAATTGTGAATGAGAATAAGAATTGAGAAGGTGGGCACGCCTCGGGTCGATCCGCGTCACGGGGAGCGGCCAGAATTCGGCTCCTCCTCCCCGCACCCCCGGAAGCGCCGAACGTCCGGGGTAAGCCTGCTCCCTTCCGGGCCTGGGCCGGTACCCCCGGCAAATGCGGGCGACAACCCCTCCAGGTAGCCTACCCGCAACCGCCGGCCCTCCGGGACGAGGATTCTGCGGAGCCGAATGAGGCCAATCTCCCCGCTGAGCGGACCTCCCCTCGGCTTCGGCCCCCGCATTTCGACGGTTTCGGGTTACAGGGGACGCCGAGCCCCCCGGCCTAGCCCACCAAAATAAGCTATAGGAGGAAGGTATATTAACCTTTCCGGTAGAATATTTTGATATGAGGAAGGATCTTGTAGGACATATCACATCAAATCCAAATAAAATCAAAGTTCTCGAAATACTGAAAAGAAAAGAAGGCGTAAATGAAAAAACCGTATCAAAATTCACGAGGATCCCTGTTGCCATGTTAAAAGGAACCATTGAGGAGCTAAAGAAAGACGGAATTATAGAGGAAAGGGATGAGGGACTGTATCTCACGGAGCTTGGTATTGAGGTTCTTACAAGTTTGAAAGCAATCTGAAGACAAAAATGCTGAAAGAGTACGAAGCTGGTAATGAGAAAGTATTTCTTATAAGGAATTTTGTGGAGGTTAGAATTCCACTAGAACACTATAGGAAGCTTGAGAGAAGGTATTCTAAGGAGTATATAATCTCTTTTGGTGAACCGAGAAGAGTTCTAAACCACATTACGAAAAGGAATCTTGTTTATATAACCAGAGAAAGTGGAATTCCACTTCTGGGTCATGCGGCATTTGGATTGATTGACAGGGGTACGAACCTGATACAGGTCAGACCCGTTTCTGGATGCAATTTGAACTGCATATTCTGCAGCGTTGATGAGGGGCGAAAGAGTAGGACGAGAGCTACGGACTATATTGTCGAGCCAGAATACCTTGCAGAAAAGCTTGCGGAAATTGTGAAGTTCAAGGGGGATGGATGTGAAGCACACATCGACGGACAGGGTGAACCATTGCTTTATCCATATATGGAAGAACTATTGATGAGAATCAGCAAGATAGATGGGATTGACGTTATATCCATGCAAACAAATGGTGTGCTGCTCAGTGAAAGCAAAATCGAAATGCTGGAGAATTACGTGACAAGGATCAATCTTTCACTCAGCACGCTGGATGAGATGAGGGCTAAGCAGCTATACGGTGTGAAGTATCCGCTCAAAAGAGTTCTTGATGCTGCAAGAATGGTTGCCGAAAGCAAGATGGATCTGCTGATCGCTCCGGTGTGGGTTCCCGGCTACAACGACGTTGAAATGGAGAAGATAATTCAGTTTGCGCTGGAGATTGGAGCTGGCAAGAAGTATCCTCCGCTTGGCATTCAGAAATACATTCCATACAAATATGGAAGGAAGCTGAAGAATGTAATGTCATTCAAAGAATTTTATTCGAGGCTGAGGGAGTGGGAGAAGGAGTACGGTGTTAAACTCGTTCTTAAACCTGAAGACTTTGGAATTGAAAAGAGGCAGCGGATCCCGCACCCCATTAAGAAAGGAGATCGCTTTGCCGCAAGAATCGTTGCCGAGGGAAGGATGCACGGTGAAATGATTGCAGTTGTTAAGGATAGAGTCGTTACGGTTATAACCAACAAAAGGGTTGGAGACTTCGTTAAGTTTGAAATTGTGAGAACTCATGATGGAATCTTCCTGGGAGAGGAAGTATGAAGCATCTGGAATTTAAGGACAAATACAGGAATTTGCTGCTTAACGGAAAAAAGAGGGCGACAATAAGAATCTATACAAATCTGAAGCCAGGAGATGAAGTTTACATACACTGCGGTGGAAAAATCATCGGAATAGCAGAAATTGAAGATGTGCAGGAAAAGAGAATCGATGAATTAACCGAAGAGGATGCGAAGATAGATGGTTTTGAAAGTCTTGATGAACTGATTCGTGAAATTAAAGGCATATATGGGGATATCGAGAGTGTATATGTCATTAAGTTCCGTCTTAAAAGGTTCAAAAACAGTGTTGTACCTCATGAAATGTATTATGGGGATGCAGATCTCACGCAGATAGCTGAAAAAGCTCTGGAAAATCTTGATCTTAGCGAGGAAGAAAGAAAAGTGCTGGAACTTTTCCTCAAAACAGGAAGTATAAGGAAGACAGCTTTCAGGCTTGGTGGTATCAGGAAACGAAAAGTCGTCAGGGATTTACTGCGGAAATGCTACTCTGAGCTTAAGGAGAAGGGTTTACTGTGATTTAAAGCCCATGTGTAAACCCCCTCAACATAATGCACCACAGGGTCACACTCTGAAAATATTTATACCGCAACTCTTATATTCATTCCAGACAGCAGGCAAGTAAGGGCTCGTGGTCTAGTGGTTATGACGCCGCCCTTACGAGGCGGTGATCCCCGGTTCGAATCCGGGCGAGCCCACTTCTATACTCTCATTTGATAAATCAAAAACCATGTTCAATCATTTTCGAGAAAATAAAACAGCAAACAGGAATTCTTAGAAGACTCTTAAAATGTTGCTAAAACTTTCCTTCAGTGTATTTACAATGTCGATTCCGGTTACCTGTATCACCACATATGCTCCAACAAATGTTCCAATCATACTTCCAACATTCGTTAAGGCTGCGACCATCAAAACTCTGAAGAACTTGTTATCCATCAAATCCTTGAAACTGCTCGCTTTCGATATCTTCTGCAAGTCCTTGGCGGTTGGTTTTCTAATCCACGCCTCAACCAGCCCCGAAACCCATCCTGCTGCTATTGTCGGGTTGAGTGATGTAAGCCATGCAAGCAGAAATGCCGATAGAGCTGAAAGCGGGTGTGCTCTTGCTATTATTGCTCCCAAAGCGGCCAGAATACCATTTATCAGGAACCAGTAAAGAAAAGCTTTGATAATTATCTCAGAATTTAGGGTGGATATGAGAACAGCAAATATCAGGATGATTACCGACACAACCGCATAACCGAAAATCTTGAAAAGATTGATTCTGCTCTCCTTTACCTCCTCGAGCTCTTTTATATCAGGAATTTTTGCGGGATTTTGCAGGTATTTCTCAATCCCCTTTTTATGCCCCGCACCAACAACGGCAACAACGTGGTCGTATTTATGCAAAGCCCTCAGCAGGTTGGCAGCCATATACGCATCTCTCTCATCTATCAAAACTCTTGCCGCTGATGGCGAAATTTCTCTAAACTCTTTGACTAGTAATTCCAGAACATCTTCTTCGAGCATTTCATCAACATCAACCTCTTCCTTTGTAAAAAGCCCTTTAATCAGGTGATATGTGAGCTTAAGTTTCTCAACAATAGACAGCGAATTCCAGAACCTTTTAAGCGTAACAGTGATGTCTCTGTCAATCAAAATGACATCTGCGTTTATCTCTTTGGCCTTATTTATTGCGGCAAGCATTTCGTCGCCGGGCTTCACTCCATACTCTTCTCCAATCTTTCTCTGGAAATATGAGAGAAGAAGCTGAAAGAGTAAAAGATGTGTTTCGCCCCTCTTAATCGCCTCTGTTATTGGAATATCTTGCTGCTCTCCTTTAATGAGGGCGAGGTATCTTTTATAACATAGCTCAACCGCCACAGCCTGTGGCCGCTCCCTCTCAATTGTCTCCTCAACCTCTCTTATGCTCTTGGGTGAGACGTGGGCTGTACCAACAATAACCACTCTCTTGCTCTCTACCTCACCTTCCACCGCTGAACGCCTCCGAAATTTCAAGGACTCTCATCAGATCAGTTCTGGATATTATGCCCACCACTATTCCATTCTCCACTACTGGTATCCTGCCAATTCTGTATTCGTTCATTATCTTAAATGCATCGAAGGCTGAATCGTCAGGACTTACTGTGACTATGTCTCTGCTCATTACTTCGGAAACGAGTGCATCACGTGATGCTTTTGCAACATCATCCAGAGTGACTATTCCTATCAGCATTCCATTCTCAACTACGGGATATCCAAGGTGCTTGTATCTGAACATCAGCTCGATGACTTCCCCAACAGTTGTGTCGGGTGTAACAACAACTGGATTGGGAGTCATGATTTCTTTGATCTTAATTCTTTTGAGTACGTTCTCCACCAGAGTCATCTTTTCCTCTTCGTTTGCACCCATGTATATGAAGAATGCAATTAGAATTAGCCACGGATTCGTGAAAAGCCCCATTATACCCATGAAAATTGCAAACATTTTTCCTATTTCGGCAGCCGTGTGTGTTGCCCTGACGAAGCTCATTCTTGATGCCAAGAGACCTCTTAAAATTCTTCCTCCATCAAGTGGGAAAGCCGGGATCAGGTTGAATGCTGCGAGAAAGATGTTGAAGTTGCCAAAAACTCTGAAGAATTCTGAGATGATGGGAATGTCGAGGAAATAGATTCCAAAAGAGATTACTGCAATCATTATGCTGGCCAGTGGACCTGCAGCAGCAATTGCAATCTCCTTCCTCGGTTCCTTAGGAATATTTTCAAGTAATGCCACTCCACCGAAGATGAAGAGTGTAATACCTTTGACAGTCACTCCATATCTCATGCTGAGTATTGAATGCGAGAGTTCGTGAATCAGTACAGCAGTAAAGAGTGAAATTGCGGCCATAACTGAAAGCACGGCCTTGACACTCTCTGGATATTCGAGTCCGTCAAACCCCATCGGATACGGGTTGTAGTATAGCACAACGCTCAGAATCGCCAGAATTATGAACAGCGATATGTGTATTCTTACCTCAATGCCTGCAATTCTACCCAATTTAAACGAACCATTCATTAACTTCTGATTGATCTACTACTATAAAAATATAAGCTGGCGGGTTGTGTACTGTATTGCCAGCGCTCGATTGTGCTTGATATATTGTGTGGTGCGAGGAAGAGAATGCATGGACAATCTAGTATATGGTGTTTAACTTTGTTAATGGTAGTTTTTTCGCGATTCTCGATTGGAGTGTGATATTAGGAAGTCGGTTTGCAACCTATTTATTTAATGTTAATTAAAATTTACATATCGTAAAGTTAAAATAACTTTTTGTATAGTATTCTTTACAGAAGAGGGCGGAGGAAGAGGTGATCAATACGAATCAGATGGGGTTTGGTCTGTGTGGAATAGCGGTTACGATTGCTGTGGGAGCTCTAATTGGCTGGTCTGTATTGGCTGGAAATTCTATGCTACTCTTGGTTGCAGTAATTGTAGGAATGGTGCTGCTGTATTTATGCAAAAGCAGAGTGGAAGAGGTAATAGAAGATGAGAGGGTATATAGAATAAGTGAAAAAGCATCCAGAAGAACGTTGCAGGTTTTCGGGTTAACCATTGCAGTAATCGGCATTGCTTTGGTGGTATTGAGTAAGAGCGGATATGCTGAGCTTACACAAGCCGGCCTGGCACTGGTATATTCAGCATGCGGTTTACTTGTATTGTATTTGATATTCTATGGATACTACAGCAGGAAATACGGAGGCTAAGATATGAAAAACAGACTCAAGGTTTACAGGGCTATGCATGATTTAACGCAGGAAGAACTCGCAAAGAAGCTTGGAGTGTCGAGACAGACAATAATAGCCATAGAAAGGGGAAAATACGATCCATCTTTGGAATTGGCTTTCAAAATAGCGAGATTCTTTAAAGTTAAAATCGAAGACATTTTTATTTATGAAGAAGACGGTGAACAAAGGCAGTAAGTTCTACCACTGTATTTTGTTCAATCCCCTCGACATTTTGAGGTTATAGAGCGTATTGAATGGGGAGTGTCAAAGAGGGGGGTAGATGATGGGCCATCTGGATGAATTGGACAAAATAATTGAATCCAGGGAAAATGGGAATTTAAGAGTGGTTTATGTAGGCGAATCGGGGAGAGTCAAATATCGTATCCTAAACAATCACTGTTTCGGTAATGTTGACGTGTCTGCATTGCGAAGAAGTATCGCAAAATATGTTTTCAAATATGAAGTCAGGAAGGAAAAATGCAACAATAAAAACGCAAAATTCCTGATCAATCCGCTTTATGAACTCGAAATAACTAAATACGTCCTTTCTGGTTTCTGGAAGGTTATTTTCATCGATGACAGAAAAGAGGCCAAAGATTTTCAGTACTTTCTAATTAATAAGCTAAAACCTTTATTGAACAGGATGGGCGGAATATATGATACGAGTAATGAGAAAATTTACAAGAAATGGTTTGAATCCTTAGAAAATGCACCTCTTTTATCCTACAAAGAAATTCTGGAATTGGAGTGTGGAACTGGAGTATACGTATTTTACCACGAGTAGTTTCAAAATTATTTTTGGGGAAAAGCTTGGGCCAGGGTGGAAGGTTGGAAAAGTACAAGGTAATCTTTGCCCGGCCTTATGAGTCAGATGTATCAGGAAAATTCACCCTCAAAACCTTCAGGTCAAGCACATAACGATTTACGTAGGGTGCAAAATTTCCGCATGAGCGAACTTTCTCAACTTCCACCTCCACACCATTTGCCATGAAAAGTTCCTTAACCCTATTTGGAAGAATTTCGTCTTCCTCTTCTTCTCCGGCAAAGGTGTAATAGTGGATGTATCCACCCTCCTTTATCTTCCCGGCAACCACATCGACAAATTCCTCTGCTGTATGTGGAGATGGCATGAGAATGCGATCGAATTTACCCTCAAGCTTTGGTACGATTTCCCTAACATCTCCCTCGTATACTTTGACAATGTCCTCCACCTTGTTCAGCTTGACGTTTTCGCGGAAATATTCAACCGCCTTTGGATTGATTTCAACCCCTATAACTTCCGATGGTTTTGCATGCTTGGCAATTATGATTGCATATGGCCCAACTCCAGCGAACATTACGAGAACCCTTTCACCAGGCTTTACAAGTTTCGTAATCCGTTCCCTCTCGCCTGACAGCTTGACAGAATAGTAAACCTTTGTCGGATCAACAAGGAATCTGCATCCATGCTCCTTGACTATGGTTTCCGTTTCACCACCATAAAGAACTTCATATTTTGCAACTCTGTATATGCCGCCAACTTCACCAACTTTCCTTAAAACTGTCTTGACGTGCTTGTGTTTCTTTAGAATGGCTTCAATAATCAAATCCTTTAGATGGATAATCTCATCGGGGATATCAATGATGACTACATCTCCAATTATTTCAAAACTTCTTCTGAGCTTTGATAGTTCCTCTTTGCTTACTTTGTCCTTCAACATTTCCTTGAGAGACATCATAAATCCTCTAATTTCGAAGTCATTTAAATTTAGCCTTGATACTACTCACACATTCTATCGTTATTTGAACGGGAATGGATTGAGTGAGTTTTGGTTATTTCCTAAACCTTGTTCTCACCAAAGTGAACTGACCCAACTTTTTTCTATTGTGCCGTTCATAGTTGATTAGAAGGTGTAGAACATGAACCTGAAGAGATATCTGGATGTATACTTCATAACAGATTCAAACTTTGGTTACACACATGAAGAACTCGCAGAGATGGTTCTAAGGGCAGGAGTCAGGATAATTCAATTCAGAGAGAAAAAGATGTCAACAAGGGAGATGGTGGAGACTGCAAAAAGACTCAGAAAGCTAACAAGTGAATACAATGCTTTATTCATAGTAAACGACAGAATTGACGTTGCTCTTGCCTGTGATGCAGATGGGGTGCATCTGGGTCAGGATGATATGCCAGCAGAAATAGCCAGAGAGATCTTCGACGGTATTATTGGCATTTCAACAAAGAATGTTACACAGGCGATGAATGCTGAGAAATATGCAGATTATATTGGTGCTGGACCAATTTTTCCCACAAAAACAAAGAAAGATGCTGGAAAAGTTATAGGAATTCACGGGCTAGCTGAAATTGTAAGGGCCGTGTCTGTTCCGGTTGTAGCAATTGGGGCTATAAACAGAAATAATGTACTGGATGTGCTCAAAGTTGGGGCTGATGGTGTTGCCGTGATCTCTGCCATTGCAGCAGCTCCGAACCCGGAAGACGAGGCCAGAACTCTGGTGGAAATAGTAAGAGAGTACAAATCCCGTGGACAATCTGTTATAAGTAAATAAAGTAAGAAAAGTAGAAAGTGAATTAAGTAAAGTGGAAAAGTAAAAAATTACATCACTCCAGAAGCTTCTTAAATTCCTCAATACCTCCGATGGATTCTATAAACTTTCCAAGCCGCTGCCCCTTCTTGGCGTTTTTCTTATATGCGCTGATTACCTTATCAGCGATTTCAAGACATTCTTCTTTGCTCAACCCCTCTGCCAGAATGTCTGCAAATCTCGGCCTTCTCCCTGCAGATCCGCCAACAAAACACGTAAAACCATTTCTTGTTCCCATGAATCCCAGATCCTTTACTGCAGGTTCGGTGCACGAATTAGGACAGCCGCTAACTGCGATCTTGAACTTGGATGGAAGCACAAGTCCATGATACCTTTCCTCAAGCTCCAATCCCAAATCCATTGTTTCCTGAAGTCCGAGTTTACAGAATGTCTTTCCGGGACAGACTTTAACACCCCTGACACACAATCCTGTCGCCGCAGCAGGCTCTACTCCAAGATCTTTCCAGATTGCTTCGATGTCCTTCTCTTCGATGCCAATAATTGCAATCCTTTGGGCGCAGGTTAGCTTGATTACCTTGCAGTTGTACTTTTCATAGACGTCTGCAATCTTTCTCAGCATATCTGGTGTAACCACTCCTGCCGGTATATTCAGAACGATCCCGTAAGAACCATCCACCTGTTTTATGGATTCTGTTACAATTCTCTCTTCCATACCTCACACCACCTTGTGTTTTTCATTATCTCTTAAATATATAATTATTTCCAAGGGAGCAGTATTCAACTTATTGCCGTAAAAGAGCAGTAAACTACCAAGGACGACAGGTAAACAGAATCAATCATTATTGAGACTGGCTAAAAGCGTTGTTCCACCAAAATAGGGTGAGGAATTATTAGATCTAATCAGAAGACACCCATACCTTTTTTAAAGTCCCCAGGATGTTCATCGACAAATGGGGTAATTGTCATGATAAAATAAATAAACCCCCTTTCGCTTAGGGGTGTCGGGAGGTAATATAGTGAGCAGAGTGAAGATTGTTGATTTAACATTGCGTGATGGACACCAGTCACTGCTCGCTACGAGAATGAGGACTCGTGACATGCTACCTATACTTGAAACATTCGATAATGCTGGCATTTACTGCTTCGAAGTATGGGGAGGTGCCACCTTCGACGCAGCACACCGCTTCCTCAATGAAAACCCCTGGGAAAGGTTAAAGGAGATTAGAAAGAGAGTTAAGAACACTCAGCTTTCAATGCTGCTCAGAGGTCAGAACCTTGTAGGTTACAGGCACTATCCCGATGATATTGTTGAGAAATTTGTCCAGAAGACTGCAGAATACGGTCTGGATATATTCAGAATATTCGATGCACTGAATGACGTCAGAAATCTCGTTACCGCAATAAAGGCTGCGAAGAATGCGGATGCACACGTACAGGGTACCATTTGCTACACGATCTCTCCTGTCCATACGATGGAGAAGTACGTTGAGATAGCAAACGAGCTTGCAGAGTTAGAGGTGGACTCAATCTGTATAAAGGATATGGCTGGATTGCTTTCACCAAAAGTTACCTACGAGCTCGTTAAAACGTTAAAGAAGGAAGTGGGACTTCCAATTGATGTGCACTCTCACTACACAAGCGGTATGGCTTCAATGGCTCTGCTAAAGGCCGTTGAAGCTGGTGCAGAGATGATAGACACGTGCATGTCTCCGCTCAGCATGGGAACATCCCACCCACCAACTGAAAGTATGGTTTATGCATTGAACGAACTCGGATATGACACTGGCGTCGATATGGATGTTCTTATGGAAGTTAGAGAGTACTTCATGAAGTTAAGAGAGAAGTACGCTGGATACCTCGACCCCATCTCAACAATTCCCGACACCAATGTGCTCGTTTATCAGATTCCTGGTGGAATGTTCTCCAACCTCATAGCTCAGCTCAAAGAGCAGAACGCTCTAGACAAGCTTCCAGAAGTGTTGAAGGAAGTTCCAAGAGTAAGAGAGGATCTCGGCTATCCACCACTTGTAACGCCAACAAGTCAGATCGTTGGTGTGCAGGCCGTTATAAACGTCCTCGTTGGCGAGCGCTATAAGGTCGTTACCAAGGAGACAAGAGATCTCGTTAAGGGTATGTACGGCAGAACACCCGCACCCATTAAAGAGGAGATAATAAAGAAGATACTGGGTGATGAAAAGCCAATTGACTGCAGACCAGCAGATCTGCTGGAACCAGAGTTCGAAAAGAGAAAGAAAGAACTTGAGGAGATGGGAATTGAAGCAAGTGACGAAAACGTGCTGATATATGCTCTCTTCCCACAGACAGGACTCAAGTTCCTCAAGGGAGAGATTGAAGAGGAGCCGTTCCCAACAGTGGGCAAAGCAGTAGAGGGCAAATTCGAGATCGATGTAGAGGGCAAGAAGTACGTGGTTGAAGTCAAACCTCTCTAGTCTAGCTTATTCTATTTTTCTTAGGGTTATTGGTGTGTTTTTGGCTGTTTTTTCCACAGCTAAAAAATAGAAGTATAGAAACTGAGATTTAGGTTTGTTCAATTTTTTCTGACTTTTTTACTTTGATTATTATAACAAATAGATGGCGGGTTCTAGGAGTTCAAGAAGAAGAACGATTGATGATCTATGGAATGTTGAAGTAATTCAAAGTATTGACGGGAGTTAGAGACAGGGAGAACCATAAAAATTTTTAATGTTTTGAATCTGAATTATAAATGTGAAAAGAATAGACGAAATTCTCAAAATCTTACGGGAGGAACTCCCATATCTGAGGGAAAAGTTTCACGTAAAGAATATTGGACTCTTTGGCTCTTATGCACGAGGAGAACAAACTGAGGGTAGCGATATTGACCTGATTGTTGAATTCGAAAAACCCATAGATTTCTTTACACTCGTTGAGCTTGAAGACTATTTAACTGAGAAACTTGGTGCTAAGGTTGAAGTAGTCACACCAAACGCTCTGAATGAAAGAATAAAGCGATACATTATGAAAGATGTTGCTTATGTCTAAACGAGACCAGAAACTTTTTCTGGAAGACATTCTGGAGTCCATAGGTCGGATAGAAGAATATATCGAATCAATGAGTTACGATGATTTTATAGATGATAGAAAAACAATAGATGCTGTTGTGAGAAATCTGGAGATCATAGGCGAAGCTGTAAAAAATTTATCTGATGAAATTAAGAGGAAATACTGCGAAGTGAATTGGAAGGGAATCGCTGGGATGAGAGATAAACTAATTCACGCATATTTTGGTGTTGATCCTCAAATAGTCTGGGAAACAGTTAAAGTCAGAATACCCGAGCTAAAAATCCAGATAAGAAAAATTCTGGAAGAGTTAAGAGAGGTTGATGATTGAACACTTTGATATTTTGAATTTTGCTGAAGAATATAGGATGCTAGGGTCGGAGCCGTTTAATTCATAGCAAACGTTTAATTCCAGACTGCCTTACCACTTATGGTGGTCGAATATGCTTGAGTACCTCTACCCATTGAGGACATACCTGATCGTTGCTGGAACCTTCGATAAACCAAATCCTATGACAGCCGACTGGGTTGTGCCCCTTTCATTCAACCCACCTCTTCTCGGCGTAGCCATAGGACACCAGAGATACACAAACAAGCTCATTAAAGAGCAGAAGGACTTCGTAATAGCGGTTCCAACAATCGAATTGCTGAAAGATGTGTGGGTGGCAGGAACTGTGAGCGGTGCAAAGGAGAATAAAGCCGAAAAAATGAGTGTAACATTTATTGCATCAAAGAAGGTAAAAGCCCCATCTATAAAAGAATGTCAAGCGAATTTGGAGTGCAAAGTTGTTAATGAGGTGGAAACGGGAGACCACACATTTTTCGTAGGAGAAATCGTGGATGTAACTTATGGCGATGCATTTGCAGACGGAAAGCCGGACATCGAGAATTACCGCTTTATAATGCACGCAAGCTTTGGTGCAAACTTCACAACAAACGCATCGGAGATATACAAGCCCTGACTTCTTTTTTTATTTTTAGTAGTTGATTTTCAGGAACAAAAAACTGTCTTTCCAAAATCTCAAATTGACAATCTTTTTTAGCTTCTGGATATCAAGAATAATCCATGAACGAGTATATTACATCCGACGAGATGATGGTCATTGACACAAACTGCGAGTATCATGGTCTAACGAGACTTCAGCTCATGGAAAATGCTGGTAAGAGTCTGGCTGAAGAAATTGCAAAGAGGTTTGATTCTGGAAGAATCGGAATATATGCTGGGCTCGGAAATAATGGTGGGGATGCATTTGTTGCTGCGAGACATCTCAATGGATATGATAGAGATTATGAGATCGAAATATTCCTTCTTGGTTCTTCAGCAAACATCAAGACAGATATAGCGAGGAGAAACTTTGAAATCCTCAAAAAATCTGGTTTTAGCATCAAGGAGATTAGAGACTCCACAATGCTCGAAGAGGATGATTTTGATGTTATTATCGATGGAATGCTTGGAACCGGTGTAAAAGGTAGGTTGAGGGAACCATTTGCAAGAGCTGTCGAGATTATAAACTCGAGCAACTCCTATGTTGTGGCGGTGGACGTTCCAACGGGGCTGAACCCCGACACGGGAGAATACGTAACAGCAGTTAAGGCAGATCTTACAGTCACGTTCCACAAAGCAAAGCCAGGTCTCGTTAAGCCAGATGTAGCGGATGTTGTTGGAGAACTCGTCGTCAGAGATATAGGCATACCTCTCGTTTTTGAGAAACTTACGGGTCCTGGAGACGTTAAAAAGGTTTATCGAAGATATCCTGCCGGGCATAAGGGCAACCATGGAAGAGTACTCATTGTTGGAGGCGGTCCATATAGCGGAGCGCCGGCCCTTGCAGCAATGGCAGCGTATGCTACAGGAGCCGATGTTGTTACAGTTGCTGTGCCCGAAGTCATATACGACATTGTTGCATCTTTCTCCCCTAATCTGATTGTGAGAAAACTCAGCGGAGATATGCTTGGCATGAAAAATCTGGAAGGGATTCGGGAGCTTGCCGCAAAGCACCACGTTGTTGTAATGGGAATGGGTGCTGGAAGGAGTGAGGAAGTTCAGGAAGTGGCAGAGGAAGTTCTAAAGCTTGAAGAAGTTAAAAAAGCTGTTCTGGATGCGGATGCTTTGCTTTCTTCAATTCCAGAAAATGTTGAATGTATCTTGACACCACACCGTGCTGAATTCAAACGCATTTTTGGATTTGACGCAGAAAACGAAGATGACGTGAAGAAAGCTGCAAAGAAAGCCAATGCAACCGTACTGCTCAAATCTCAGGAAGATATGATATCTGATGGGGAAAGAGTTAGAATCAACAGAACAGGCAATCCCGGAATGACTGTAGGAGGCACAGGAGACGTTCTTGCCGGTATCGCTGGAGCTTTTCTCGCTTTAAGCGACCCATTCTGGAGTGCTAGTGCAGCAGCGTTTGTAAATGGAGTTGCCGGAGATCTATGTATGGAGGATCTCGGTTTCAACTTCACGGCAATGGATGTTGTTAAAAAGATCCCGCAGGCGGTAAGAAATGCTTTAAATTTTTAAGTGAAAGAAATTTATATGCCTGTGGATATAATGGAGGTGGATGAATATTAAAAGACTGCTATTACTTTTAATCATCCTCTCCTCAATCGTCCAAATAGCTGATGCTGCAACAATTCATGGCACTGTTTATTCATGGGAAACTCTCGAGCCTCTGCCAAAGACAATTATAATAATAAACACAACACCAGAGCAGAGAATCGTTTCTGAAGATGGTACTTATTCGATTACCCTCCCTCCGGGCAGCTATGTACTCAAAGCTTTTTACTACAAGCATGGGGAGCTTAAGCTATATGCTGAGGAAAATATCACGATACATGAGGAAGGCGATTATGTTCTTGACATAATTCTCTTTCCCCCTCTTACTGAACTCTCTAAGGTTGAAGATGTGGAGGATATAGAGTTTCCCCCCTTAGAAGAACAAAAAGAGAATAGCTTTCCAGTCCAGACTGTAGTTGTGATAGCTGCTATTGCGTTAGTCGGTATTGGTGCTGGCCTTTTCATAAAAAGGCGGAAGGGGGTTGTAGTGGTCAGGCAGCCAGTGTACGGGGAACCTGAGGTAGAACAAAAAGTTTCAGCGGAAGAACTACCTGATGATCTCAAGGAAGTTCTTGAAATACTGAAGAATGAGGGTGGAAGAATTACACAAAAAGAGCTCAGAAAGAGGCTTGGATATTCTGAGGCAAAAATGAGTTTGATTATAGCAGACCTCGAAAGGAGGGGACTTATAGAGAAAATCAAGAAAGGTAGAGGGAATATAATCTTCCTAAAAGATCAGGTATAGTTTCTTGAGAATTACGGGCTGGAAATTGTTCAAATGTTTGGCCGTTTTTATGCCATCATAGATTGGCGAGGATAGATATTGTCTAAAAATTTTAGTATGAGATAAATTGAGTAATCCGGTCTTTTCCGGTCTAATCGTGTATTTACTCTTCGTTAAATTTTTGTATCTCTTAAGGTAGAATATATTATGTATGGCGAAGGCGCCATACGTTAGAGAATATAAGCAGAGCAAATCAAGGGGAAAAGACTACGTGATAAGGTGTGATGGTTGTGGTAGAAAAGTCCCAAGATTCAAGACGTTTGTCAGTTACAAGGGGTTCAGGCTGGATTATGATATAATAAAAATGGTGGGCAGGGAGAACGTTCACGTATCAGCTATCAAGGCACACTACTGTCCAAAATGTGCCAGGAATCTGGGGATTGTACAGCCTAGAAAGCTTGGGAGGAGAGCGTCATAGTAATTTGATAATTTTTTATTAATATTTATTTATTAATCATACGATAGGAGTCGTTGCCCCGACTCTAACCAAAAACTTTTATTCTTTCAAGTTTGCCCACACCGGGGGGAAGGCAATATGGACATGAGGATTGGTGAAGCTCTTATCGGTGAGGGTTACGAGGTTGCTCACATCGACCTAATGATTGGATCGAAAAACGGTCCTGTAGGAACGGCTTTCGCGAATGCGCTGTCCCAGCTATCTGCCGGCCACACACCGCTGCTTGCAGTAATAAGGCCAAACCTGATAACGAAACCGCCGGCTGTAATAGTCCCAAAGGTAACTGTGAAGGACCTTGAACAGGCAGAGCTAGTATTTGGTCCAGCTCAGGCTGCTGTGGCAAAGGCTATCGCAGATGCGGTTGAAGAAGGTGTAATTCCAAAGGAACAGGCTGAAGATCTCGTTATTGTTGTAAGTGTTTTTATCCACCCAAAGGCAAAGAACAAACACAAGATATACTACTACAACTACGGTGCAACAAAACTTGCATTGAGAAGAGCAATGAAAGGATTTCCGGATGTTGATAAGGTGTTGTACGAGAAAGATAGAAGTGCTCACCCATTCGTTGGAAGGAAACTCACAAAACTGTGGGATCCACCATACCTCCAGATTGCAATTGATATTCCAGACCTTAACGAAGTCATTAAAATCCTCAATCAGATCCCGGACAGCGACCACATAATATACGAGGTTGGAACACCTCTTGCCAAGAGATATGGTGCAGAGGTCATACTCAAGCTTAGAGAGATAAAGCCAAATGCATTCTTTGTCCTCGACCTGAAGACGCTTGATACTGGAAATCTCGAAGCGAGGATGGCTGCCGATGCAACAGCCAACGCAGTTGTGATTTCTGGACTAGCCCCAGTTCAGACAATAGTTAAGGCAATTAAAGAGGCAGAGAAGACGGGTATATACTCAATTGTTGACATGCTGAACGTTGAGGATCCAGTAAAGAGGCTTGAGAAGATTCAGGAAGCTGGCGTTTTGCCAAATGTGGTTGAGCTGCACAGGGCAATAGATGTGGAAGGTGTTGCCCCACCACCATGGACACACGCCAAGGAGATAAAGGAGAAGTTCAATGTCCTCGTTGGTGTTGCAGGTGGGCTCAGACCGGAGAACCTGCAGGAAGCAATAGCGGCAGGAGCAGACATACTGGTCGTTGGAAGGGCAATAACAAGAGCCAAAGATATAGAGGGTGCAGCCAGAAGATTTCTTAACTATATGAAGCCCGACACCGACCAGTTCCGAGTAATGACCGACTTCTAATTTTTTATATTTTTACTGTATACTTTGGTTCTAATTCTTGCACTAATTTGCCAGACTCCTATCAAAAAGGTTAAATTGGATGGAAAAAGTCTGACCTCTATGGGCGTTATAATAATAAATTTCAAAGCCTACAAAGAGGGTTCTGGAAAGAGAGCTCTTGAACTTGCCAAGATTGTTGAAGAAGTTGCTAGCAAGGTTGACGATTATATTGCTGTTGCCCCGCCTATGATAGACTTGGTGGAAATAATCAATAGCGTTTCTATAGATGTTTACGCACAGCACGTCGATGCTGTTAACTTTGGAAGCAATACTGGCAGAATAACAGCCGAGATGATTAAAGAGAAAGGGGCTAAAGGTAGCCTAATAAATCACAGTGAGCGCAGGCTTAAGCTTGCGGATATTGACTTTCTCGTTTCAAAGTTCAAGGAGCTTGGTTTAACATCCGTTGTATGTACAAACAACGTGGCAACAACTGCTGCAGCAGCTGCTCTATCCCCAGATTATGTTGCAGTCGAGCCTCCGGAGCTCATAGGAAGTGGCATTCCAGTCTCTAAAGCTGAACCGGAGACGGTTGAAAACTCCGTAAAGGCTGCTAAAGACGTAAACCCCAACGTCAAGGTGTTATGTGGGGCAGGTATAAGCAAGCATGAAGACTACGTTACGGCCATGGATCTTGGGGCTGATGGTGTGCTGCTTGCAAGCGGAATTGTCAAGGCAAAAGATCCGAAGGCTGCACTTGAGGAACTGGTAGGGCTAAGATAATTATGTTCGACAGAAGAACGAAGCTAATGTTGATGCTTGGATTACTCAACGACGCATATGCGGAAGCCAAGTCAATAATAGTGAGTATCGGCGACTTCATTGAATCGCATCCCGAAATGAAGGAAGAAATTGAAGAGTTCAGGCTTGCCGAAGTTGTCAGCGAGGCAACGAACCTTGAAAAGAAGATTTTTGACATAATGGAGGAGCTGAAAAGGGAGATATACCAGAAAGACGAATAAATTTCCAATTTTTCTTTTAAAACTCCTTGGTTTAGTTGTTCCCTCCAGTCACGAACCAGCAGTTATGACTTCATAAGAAGATAATACCGTTCCTTTCTCTCATCAGAATCCATCTGCCTTACAATCTTCAAACCAGCCTTGGAGAAATCGGGCTCTTTATCTTCGACCCCTGTCTTCAAAACAAACAGCACTCTTCCCCCATCTTTAAGCAAAGGCAAAAACCGGAGCAGGGCTTTAAAGGAAGATTCTGCATCGAGGGTGAGATCATCCAGAATTACATCTAGGGGTTCAAGCTTTGAAATGTCGAAGGTGAAAGCATCATCAATAAACACCTTAACATTACTTCTATCTTTCTCAATTTCCCTCAAGTCATCCTCAAACTCTTTACTGTACTCAATCCCATAGACTCTCAACGCCCTTTCGCTTGCGTAGAGCAGGAAGCCACCTGCACTGCTGCCAAGATCAAGGACAACGTCTCCATCCCTTATCAACTGCCATTCAGAATCTATTTTGGCCAGCTTCCAGTAACCCCTTGGTTTCTCCTCACCCTTTACAGTTATGTCAGCATCCGGCTTAACATCCAGTGAAGGTTTTGTGGCAATCTTTCCGTTGACGCAGACAAGACCTCTTTTTATAGCCTCTTTGGCCTTCTGTCTCGTTGAGAAGAAACCCTTTGTCACAAGGAACCTATCTAGTCTCATATGTCCCAGAACAGCTGTTTCCGTTTTTGTTTAATTTTAACTTTCTCATCGCCACCTTTATCTCTTCTCCACCTGATCCACTCTAGTGGAGCGTTCTTGCTTGTACCTCCATGACTTGTAAGTCTCTTCCTGACCCTTATGAGAACTGGCGAGTTGATTGCAACACCGGCAACCAGTGCCTGTCCTTTCGTCAATCCTGGCAGTTCCTCAATCAGATCCCTACCAATGCTCTCAACACTGCTTCGGATATTCTCCTGATCGGACGGATTGACTATCCTCATGATGATCTGAGTCATACACTGGCTCAGAATGTCTGAGTCGATCTTGGAAGGACGCTGGCTTATCAGACACACTCCCACACCGAATTTTCTACCCTCAGACAGTATAGTCTTCAAAACGCGATAGCTCTTTGCTTCACGCGATGCAAAGCGGTGCGCCTCCTCCACAATCACAAAAACAGGGTATTCTAGCTTTTCTCCATCCTGCCCTTTTTCTGCGTTTATTCTGGCGTTTAGTATTCTCTTCAGCAATACAGATGCGAGTATCTGCTGTTCCACGTCGCTCAATTCGGAGAGTTGAAGAACACTGGCCTGTCCGGGCTTGAGCAAATCTTTGAGCTCCATGTGGACGTAATCATCAATGACCTCCACATTCTGAATATACCTCCTTATCCTCCACAGAATGCCCCTTGCAGTAACGTCTTTCTCATCGCCTGCAACCTCTACAACTTTCTCCATCAACTCCTCGGCTGTGAACTTTTTGCCTTCGAGTTCTCTGTATGCTTTGTTGAGCAAAGCCTCCATTTTCTCAGTAAGCTCGGGCAGTAAATTGAGAAGCTCATCGTATTCGAGTTCGCACAGTCTTATCTTTATCTCATCCTTTCCAAAAATTCTAACATATGGCGTGTAGTCTTCTGTTCTGAACTCTTCGATTCCTTCAACTTCCTTAAGCGTATGGTATTCGCCATGCGGATCGAGGATGAGTAAAGCAGCCGAGTTGTATGGCTTGAGGAGTTCTTCAGCAATTACTCCGGCAAGATAGCTCTTACCACTACCAGTTGAAGCCAGAATACACATGTGCTCACTCGTAACCAGGGCTGTATCGAGCACAACTGGCACGTCCTCATCTCTGTTGAGCAGGTAGCCGACGTGAATGGAGCCTACCTCTCCAACCCTCTTTTTCATTAAAACTTCCTGTATCACTTCGCTCTCAGCAAGATATATGGGTTGACCGGGTTTTGGAGGAATGCGGGGATTCACAAACCCGAGTCTATCATCAAAATACCCCATTATACTCGCTTTTATATCAAACAGCTCGAACTCCTTTGCGTTAATTCCAAGAGCTTTCACAATTCTCTCTGGCTCAATGTTTGGGTTTGAGAGGTAGATGTCTGGATACAACCTCAACGGGGATCGCTTCGTGACTCTACAGATTACCTTTCTGCCATTGAGAAGGTAGTAAACAAATTCACCACTCTTCAGCAGCGTTTTATCTGGAGTTATAAACCTGAACTCGTGCTGAGACTCCGCCGGACCTTTAACAAGTCCAATTGGCTTCATAGTTCGACACCTTTCATCCTGTTGTACTCAATTTCTGCGAGAATTATCTCGAGCAAATCTTTTTCTTCCGGAATGAGATCCATGAGTCTAAGAACGAGTGATCTGACTATTCCAACGTCATTACATCTGTTGAGGAGGGAGATGAGGTAAGGGACTCTGAACTCGCCGTTCGCATAATGTATCTGCCTAAGGAAATTATCATCGATTTTCTCAACCGTATCACCTATCTTGGGAGTACTTCTTGGTTCCTGTAGATCTGTTCGGCAGAGAGGTATACACCTTGCAATTTTCTTGCCTTCGGAAATGTCGGGCAAAAACCTTCTGATTTCGTCTCTTTCAAGCTCATTCAAGTATTTGACGTAATCGGGCTCTTCTTGATAGATGGACGTTATAATAGCGACGATATCTCCGGCTTTTACAATATCTCCTACTTCAGCATCTATTTCAGCCTCAAATTCACTATGGCTGAGAACCCTAATGACCTTGCCCGTCATAAACGATCACCGGTACTATTTCAGCATTTCCTCTAAAAACTTACCTCTTTGCCGAAAGTGATGCATCATTACTATCTCAACTTGCTCATCCATTTGAAGGATATGTTATGGCTACCAACAGCTTTCATGAAACTCATTTTCTCTTTACCACCAATTGATGAATAGTGGTGTGCCCTCTCCAGTATGTATGGATAACCCTTTGTGCTTCCAAGCATGCATTCAGCTACAACAACCCTGATTATCTCGTCGTGCATATCTTCCATCCAGGATGGGTATTCGATTCTGACCGGTAGTGAAGGGCTCACTCTGAGGTATGCATAGCTTACCTCTTCACTCATTTCAACGTCATCACGATGACATCTGAACGGAGGTGTATATGTCATCAGATCCATTTTATCTGATAGGAGGTAGGCATCGTAAATCTGCTCTATACCGAGGTCTTTTGCCAGATCTTTGGCATAGCTTCTATCAACGTATCCTATGATTGGGGTTTGAGTCTCTCTACTCTTTTTCAGTAGAGCGGTTATGCTGTTGATGTATTCTTCTCTTAGCCTTCTGTTGAGTTCTGTGGTGAAGGATAGTATAAAACTCCCATCAAAGAAAAGCCATCCGTTACCATCCATTTCTTCCATGAGGGTCTCGACTTCCATTCTGAATCGAGTCAGATCCACATTCTCTTCCATTGGTACAAAGGCGGAGTAGTGGGTAATATCTGATTTCCCGATTCCATGGACAATAACAACCTTTGCAACCTGAACAGCACCCAGCGGGATTCCCACTTCTTTGAGGGGAGTAATTTGACTGCCATCAACTCCCACAACCTTTCTACCATCCAGCACGTCAAGATACCATTTTTCTTTACTTTCAATTCTGAAAATAGGGATTTTGGAGAGTTTTTCTTCAGCAACTTTCTTTAATTCCTCAAGCTGGGAATAATACTGGTCAACAAGCTCTTTGAACTTATTTATCTGGCTCATCAGGCTTCCTTCAAATTTCATCCGATACTTTTTAAGTCAGCTAGACTTTAAAGCTTTCCAGTAATGTTTTTGAACTGGACTACTGCATTAATGCCAGGGTTCGTACGTTCCATCCATAAATACTAAATACCGAATAACTTAAATTATGAGTGGTAGCTTGCTACAATACAGCCTGTGAGCCTATAGGAGCATGGTGCCATATCTTAATCATCTCAAGCGGGGGTTGCCGAGTCAGGAAAAGGCGCTGGCTTGAGGGGCCAGTCCCGTAGGGGTCCGAGGGTTCAAATCCCTCCCCCCGCACTAATTATTGACAAAAACTAGCTATTGTCAAAAATTTGTAGCTCGATATCCTTAATCTGCTTGATTAAGCGGGAATACGAATGCATGACTTGGTTGAGGTTGTATTGTGGGTTGGTAATTCCAGTTTTCGGCTGGGTGGTGGAGTTAAATCATCTGATGAGATTCAGTTTTGGCCATTGCATTGTCAGACTTTGGAAGAATCGGAATTGTTAAGTGGGTAAAGGTAAAAAGAATGTTTGAATTATGCTGCTCAACAAAATCGTGAGATGGGTTGTATGAGGCTCCTGATCATCCTGTTACTACTTCTACTCGGTTTGATGCCTGTTCTGGCATTGGATGTTGATAGAGATGGCCTGCCAGGCTACACTGAATTGGTAATGGGCTCCAATCCATTCAATGCCGATACTGATGGCGAAGGCCTGTCCGATGGTGAGGAAGTCAGGTTGGGAACAGACCCGACGTTAAATGACACGGATAATGACGGTTTAAGCGATTTTGATGAAGTGGAGCTAAAAACGAACCCCGTCAAAAGCGACTCCGATGAAGACGGAGTTTCAGACGGGAACGAGCTCAGACTAGGAACAAATCCGCTTGATTCTGATAGCGATGAAGATGGGCTTAAGGATGGGGAAGAACTGAAGCTTGGTACAGATCCTCTGAAGCCGGATACAGATGGCGATGGACTCGATGACGGGGAAGAGGTGGCATATGGGTCAAACCCTTTGAGTAAAGACAGCGATGGCGATGGGTTGAATGACTTCTTTGAAGTATCAAACTCTCTGAATCCAGCCGATAGTGATACAGATGGCGATGGACTCGATGACGGTTACGAGATCGATCTGGGAATTAATCCGAGAAGTACGGATACAGATGGCGATGGATTGAGCGATTATGATGAAGTCATGAAATTCGGCACATATGCAGACAAAAGTGATAGCGATGAAGACGGAGTTATAGACTCCAGAGAAATCCAGCTTGGATTGGATCCATTGAATAGCGATACGGATGGTGATGGTTTAAGCGATGGGTATGAGCTGAGCATAGGTACAAGCCCGGAAGTCAGCTGGCGGGGCTGGTTTACCGAGGACACTTTGAAATCTGTGCTAAGCGATGTTTATCTCAGGGAAGTAATGGGTCTGGCCAGACAGCTTGATGGGGAGAGCTATATTGACAAAATCTGGAATGTGCTTAAGTGGGTGGATGAAAATGTGGAGTATAATTACTCTAAAGCAGAGAACATCCAAAATGCTATCATTCAGACACCTTTCGAAACCGCAGCAAGCGGTAGTGGTATATGCACGGACTACTCTATCCTAACCGCTGCCTTACTGCTAAACCTGGGTGTGAACCCTGTCTACATTCTGGACATAAGCTATGAGAATGAGTCTGTGGGTCATGCTGCTGCAGCTGTTAAGATAGACGGTGAGTTGTTCGTCCTGGATCAGCATCTGCCACCCATACACATTGGAGCATATTATTATACATCACTCATGAATGGGCACGTAATTTCCAACATAACAGTTTATGAGGTTCTGAAAACTGGTGTGGTGGAAGTTAGGGTTGTGGACAGTTATGATGGCGACCAGATTAAAGAGATGTATCGTGGAGTTGAGGATGAAGATCTGAAAGCTATTCGCACCGCGATCTCTGAGAGGTTTAGGGCTGTAAAAGGCTGGTTCAAAGAGGATACGAGGCTTAAAAATATTGCAGAGAGCGAGTTAGAATGCAGAATAAGTGGTAAGGCATGCCCCGAGCACTACCTGCCTTATGGCTTTACCAAGGGGGTTGTACTGACAATTTACGAGCCAGAATATTACTATCATCCACTTCTTCTGGAGAGGTTTGCAGATATGGTCGTTCAGGAGCTTGAAGGGATTGACGAGTATGACAGCTATTACTTTGCCGTCGGAAAAGGTGACCACAAGTTTGACTCATCGGTTGAACCAGCAATAATTGTAGTTGGATGTTTTGCCAGGTGATGCTGTTCAAGGTCACTAGGGGGCTCCAGTTTCCCCATATTTTTGGAGAATATTTTATTTTAGGAAGAAATTAGTTAAAAAAGTAGTATTGAAATATCTTTATTGTAGGTGAAAGGCATAAGATTTTTTAAGCCATAGGTAAAACAAGCGAACACACTACGGGGCGGTAGGGTAGCCTGGTTATCCTTCCGGCTTTGGGAGCCGGCGACCGGAGTTCAAATCTCCGCCGCCCCACTGATTTCATCCAAAAATAATTGATTGCTAGTTTTGTGTGGAAATCATCTTTTGATAATTAGTATCAGTTTACATGTATAGAATTAAAATACCCGAATTTTAAATCGATCTGTTAGAAAAGTCAGTTCAATATATGTCTAGTTAGCAAAAACAAAATTAAAAAAGAAATTAGAATTCAGTTAGAACTCCATGCCGCCCATGCCTTCAGGTCCTTCGCCGCCTGCGCCCTTCTCTTTATCGAGACCCTTGGCAGCAATGACGTCGTCGATTCTGAGGATCATTACTGCCACTTCTGTAGCGGACTCGATGGCGTGCCTCTTGACTCTGAGCGGCTCGATAACGCCAGACTCCTTCATGTCGATGATCTTACCGGTCTCAACGCAGACTCCAGCGTACTTGTTGCCCTTTTCGTGGGCTGACTTGAGCTCTACAAGCACATCAATTGGGTCAATACCGGCGTTCTCAGCGAGGGTCTTCGGAATGATCTCGAGTGCTGTTGCGAAAGCCTCAACAGCGAGCTGTTCTCTACCACCGATTGTTGGAGCCCACTCTTTGAGTCTCATTCCGACCTCAATCTCTGGTGCTCCAGCACCAGCGACGACCTTACCGTCTTCGAGAGCCACTCCTACAACTCTTACTGCGTCCTCGATACCTCTTGCAATCTCTTCAACTACGTGCTCTGTACCACCTCTTACGAGGATTGTCACTGCCTTCGGGTTCTTGCAGCCAGTTACGAAGACCATCTTGTCTTCGCCGACCTTTCTCTCTTCGACGAGGGCAGCCTCACCGAGATCCTCTGGCTTGACGTCTCTCAGATCGTTGAGGATCTTGGCTCCAGTAGCCTTGCTGAGCTTCTCAATGTCGCTCTTCTTGACTCTTCTAACTGCCAGTACTCCAGCCTTGGCCAAGTAGTACTGTGCAAGGTCGTCGATACCCTTCTGGCAGAATACTACGTTTGCTCCGGCTTCAACGATCTTGTCTACTACTTCTTTGATCATCTTCTCTTCCTGCTCGATGAACTTCTGGAGCATCTCTGGGTCAGTAATTCTAATCTTTGCGTCAGTCTCAGTCTCCTTGACTTCAAGTGCGGCGTCAATCAGCAGGATCTTTGCGTTCTCAATCTTCTTGGGCATTGCCGGGTGCACAACTTCCTTGTCAAGAACAATACCATCGATGAGTTCGGTCTCTTCTACGGCTCCTCCCTGTACTTTCTCGATCTTTACGAATTCTGGGTCGAACACAGTTTTACCATCGACTTCTTCGGTCACTGCCTTAACAGCTTTCACAACGATGTCTGAAAGTTTCTCAAGTGCAACCTCAGCACCCTTACCTGTCATTGCAGTAGCAGCAATCTTCCTGAGCATCTCGTCATCGTCCTTGCTTATTGGGATTGCAATTTCGTTGAGGATCTCAATCGCCTTCTCGGCAGCGAGTCTGTAACCGTTTGAGATTATTGCCGGGTGAAGGTCCTGGTCGAGCAACTCCTCAGCTCTCTTGAGCAACTCTCCAACGATAACAACAGCGGTTGTTGTACCGTCACCTACTTCGTTGTCCTGGCTCTTGGCAATCTCAATAACCATTTTTGCAGCCGGGTGCTCTACATCAATCTCTTTCAGAATCGTGACACCATCGTTTGTGATTATAATGTCACCCAAACTGTCTACGAGCATCTTGTCCATACCTCTTGGACCGAGGGTGCTCCTTACAGATTCGGCAATAACTCTGGCAGCCATAATGTTCATTCTCTGCGCATCTTTTCCAGTTGTTCTCTGAGTACCCTCCTTCAGTATCAACACGGGCTGCCCCTGTAACATAGCCATTCATATCACCTCCGTATTTACCAATTTCTGCTGGAACGGTGGTTCTATATAAATCTTGTGGTCGGTCATATTTATATGTTTCTTGGAATAACTTTATAAATTGGGCAACATCATGACAGTCATTATTTCGTGACCACGCCACCTTCGAACCAAATTGAATAACCTAAATACTTTTCAAATAACGTTGTTTTTTATTTATACATGATATATGTAGATTGTCTGTCCCAAAAAAATTTATACCATCTTTAAATGGATACGTATTTGTATGGAAACTCGAAAACTCCAGCTCATCGGTGGCTCAAGCTACATGGTGAGTTTGCCAAAGAAATGGATAAAGGCAAACAGCCTTACCCAGGGTGATGAACTCATCCTTCACATTGATGGGGATTGTGTGGTAATATGTCCCAAGAAGTCTGGTGATCAGGACAGGATCGAGAGAGCTGTAATTGAAAAGATACCAAAGTATGACGAAAGATTCCTTTTGAAGTTCATTTATGCACTGTATGTTCAGGGACTTGATGAGATTATAATCGAGGATAAGGCTCTTTCACCACGCGTTGTGACGAAGATGGGTGAAATTGTAAGAAGACTGATTGGAATGGAGATTATTGACGCTACAGACAATCGTATCATTCTGAGATGTCTCACAACTCCTGACTTTGATGTAGAGGGTGTGCTAAGAAGAATGGCTCAGATTATCAGAGGGATGTTGGAGTGTATTGAAGATGGTATAAGGCTGAAAGATCCGCATGAATTGAAGACAGTATTCCAGCTTGAGGAGGACTCAGACAGGTTTTACCTGCTCGCTGTAAGACTGGAGAACAGGCTTATAAGGGAAATGTCTAACCCCACCAGGTTTGATGAGCTGGAACTCCTCATTGGCGAAAGGATGGTTGCCAAACAACTTGAAGAGATTGCAGATTTGCTTCGAGATCTCTCGCAATATATAATGGGTAATATGGATGATGATGTGGTTGGTGAAATTCCATTCATGGTTAGGGAACTGAGCTATATCTTTCAGAAGGCTTTCCAGGCATACATGGATCGAGATCTTGGAATGGCTGAAGAGTCAACGAGGATGCTTGAATGTATCATCAATGATTTATGCCAGTTGAAGCATAACTTTGTGAATAATGTTGTACTGTGTGTTTGTAAGCAAATCAAGTCGATTGGTGAGGTTGCCTTCAATCGTGCTGTTGGGGGAATGCTGGATTACGATATAGATTTGAGGAGTGAATAGAGTTTCAGCAAGACTATAGCTAACGCTGGAAGTGCAGCGACTATTGCGGCATTTCTCAGTGTTAGGTTTCTTACATTCTTGATGGCAAATGTCCATAGCGCGTACTGCCAGATGAGTATGGCGAAACCGACGAAAATGGAAACCATTCTGATCCCGCTGAAAGCATCAGAAGTCAGTCCTTCAAGTCCAAAATTTTTGATAATTTCGGCTCTTGAGATAGAGATATATAGGTTCAGTGGGAATAACACTATATATGGGATAAAACTGAAGGCCATAAACTTCAGCGTGGTTGTCAGTTCTCCTTCTGTACTGAATATGGATGAGAAAATGTGTAGAATTACGGAGATTATAAACCACGTGATGAACACTTCAATGTAGGATCCTATGATAGATGAGAAATATGCTGCCTTTGCCATTGTGGTAGCCTGGTCGTAAGACATACCTTTGTTGATTGCAAACTCAATCACAGCCTTTTCAAGAGGTATTGCAACAACATACCCGTTGATTGCTGCAAGAATGCCTGCTACAACGAGGACTATGAGTGGTTTTATAAAATCCATTCCCTCTTCTTTAGCTCTTTTGAAAAATCTGTCAGGATTCAGCAGTATATCGAGTACTGACATGATATTCTACAGTGTAAAAACAGGTTAAATACTTTATGGAGCTCTGGAGACCATTCCTGGCTTTAGACATAAAGGATTAGATAAATTTGATCTCCGACGGTAAAGTTTATAATGTTAAATAGAATTTGGTTAATGTAATTTATGAATGCTGACATTCCTAGAAAAGCCGCAGCATTTGTACTTCTACTTGTGGGACTTTCATTACTTCTCAGTTTCATCTCATCACTTGACTTCAGCATGACAGGGTTAAGCGGTTTCATAGGCGGTGGATTTCACAAAGAATCTGATAAACCGCCAGAAGTTCCGGTTAAACCCATCGCAGTTTCTCTGGCTGAAGCTAATCTGCATAACCTGAGTGCAGAGAGTGATCCACCTCACACCCCTCTTTTCTTCGTCGAGGGTTTAAACTCGTACACAAATCATCTTCGCCTTTTTACCTCAAGCGAATACAGGAATGGAGAGTGGATTAAGGACAAAGTGGAATACGGTGACAAGCCAGTTTCAAAATCAGGGCATATTACAAAGTATAGGGTAACGCCGATCGTTCCTTTTTCTGAGCACATACCTGTTGCGAAGGATACGTTCTATGTAACCGCATCTGCTGCCTTCAACGCTGAAACGGGAACGTATTTTATTTCAGATAATTTATCAACGCCCTACGAGGCATTTTCAGCTTCCTGGAGGATTGAGGCTGACAAAGCAGCCAGCGATGGCGGAGCAAAACTACATCTCAGTGAGAAAGAGTTCGAAAGGATAATGAAGCTTGCAGAGGAAGTAACAAAGAATGCAAAGACCGATTACGAGAAGGCAAAGGCCATAGAGAAATTTTTGGAGGAAAACTACGAATACGATCCAAACTTTAATTTTCCAAGTGGAGAAGATCCAATTTACCAATTCCTGTTCTACGAAAAGAAGGGCATATGCAAGCATTTCGCCTCCGCTTTCATTGCCATGTGCGAGTCATTGGGGCTCCCTGCAAGAGCTGTGTTTGGATATCTGGCGAAGCCGGTTGAATACAACCAGACCGTGTTTGCTTCCCAAGCACACATGTGGGCAGAGGTGAAGTTTGAGGAAGGCTGGATAGAGTTTGATCCTACGCCGCCTCCAAAGAGAATCAAAACTGTGACAGAAATCACATACGTAGATAGGGTTGCGAAAAAAGGTGGGAATTTCACGGTAAAGGGATATGTGAAATCTGAGTATGGTTTTGTGCCATCAGGCTATGTGGAGATTTACGTAAAGAAGGACAAGAACGAAGAAGGACTTCTTCTTGATTTCCTCCCCGTAAAAAATGGCTGGTTTGAAGGAAATGTGAGTGTACCGGATATTGCCGGGGAATACCATGTTGTGGCGCATTATGTTGGCAGTCTGAAGTACGGAAGTTCTTGGAGCGACCCAATAATAAGGATATACAGCCCCCCAGAGCTTGAAGTTAACATTCCTGACAGAGTATCTCTTGGTGTTCACAGTTTTGAGGGAAGACTTTACGACTACAACGGAACTCCGATGAAGAATGCAATCATTTTTGTGAATGTTGATGGAAGAACCGAGGAAATCAGAACAGATGAAAATGGATTTTTCGAATTCACAGTTGAGTTTAGCGAAGAGAGGTTTTACGATATTAGACTGACTTACCCTGGCTCCAAATACATTCTTCCGATTTCTGTTGAGAAGAGGGTTGAAGCAGGTAGAGTCGAGCTTACAATCCACAACACAACAGCCATTAGGGGGCAGGGGTGGAATTCAACTGGAGAGCTTTACTTCAGGGGAAAACCTCTTAGCCACGTTACCATCGATTTCGAGAATCTTGCTGAAGTGGTAACTGACAGCGAAGGCCGATTTGAAGTAAAAACAAAGATACCTGAAAACTCCCCACTTGGAAGTGTTAGAATCAACTACACCATTCAGGGAATGGACTGTGAAGGATCGATTTTCCTCAATATCAGGGCTCCCACACAGCTTGACGTCGTTGTAAAGAAAGACTCGAAATGGATCGTTCTCGTGTATCTCAAGGATGAGAAGGGAGATCCCGCCAACGGCGAAGTATGGATAGGAAATGTTACTGCCAAAACGCAAAACGGTGTTGCTAAATTCGAATTTGATGAACTGCCAGAGAAATTCGTTGTTGTTTTCCCAGGCAATGAGATGTACTTGCCATCGAAAAAGGAAGTGAGCAGGAGTTCTTTTCCGTACTGGGTTCTTTTTGCCCTGATTCCATTTGCAGCGTATGTGATAGCGTCGAAATGGAAAAAGACGTCTGGGTACATAGTATTTGAGTGGGATGGTGATGAAGAGGATCTGCCACCAGTCTGGGGCGTAAACGAAGAGGTAAGAATCGTGGTCAAAAATCTTGGAGACGGAATACTGAGGGCATTTCTGGATGGAGAGGGAATAGGATTTCATGAAAAAGGTCTCAAAATCGAGCTTGTTTTTCCTGAAACCGGGAAACATTTGCTTACAGCCGAAAGACTTGTAGATGGAAAGGTCAAGGAAAGAGCAGAGCTTGAGATAAAAATAGTGGATTACAGAGATGCTGTGGTAGATCTCTTTTCAGAGCTCGTAAAGGAAATTGAGAAAAAGAAAAATGTTGATCTTAAAGATGCGACTGCAAGAGAAGTTCTCAAAACGATAAACGCTCTTGACAGTGAGAAAGGGCAACTTTTACTCAGGCAGTTTGAAATTGCAAAGTACGGTTATGGGGATATTAGCAGGAAGGAGTTTATAGAAGTTTTTAGAGCATATTCTGAAATAAGGAGGGAAATTGATGCGTAGCGAAATCCTGAAAGCTGTAATACTCACAATCTTATTTGTTCTGATTTATGCTATTTCAGGTTATCAGGATGTATATCTCGGCAAAACAGTTTTTGCGATAGGGGTGGAGAACCTTGTTACCATCTATGCACTTCTTCTGGCGTACGTAATTCTGGGAATCAGCAACTATACTCGCCCTTTCAAGCCTTTTTCGCTTTCAGCTGCAATATATTTCATTCTGGAGATAGCAGTGTTTAATCTTTCGAGTTATCAGTCGTTTGCCGTTCTGTTTCCACTTTTCCAGTCCTTGAAGGTTTACATCTTCCTGTTTCTGTTTTCATTCGCGCTGGCCCGTGTGGAGCTTCCGTTTGAAGCAAGGTGGATCAGATATGCACAACCAGCCATCAGCACAACGGGACTTGTTCTAATGGGTTTTTCCGGATACTCGATACTTTCAAAAATACCCTTTGATGTTTCTGAAGAAATAGGAATTATTTTTCTTGCGTTTCTCGTGGTTCTGGCGATTACAACGCTCTCGAATATCTCAGGCAGTAATGCCGCTCAATGGCTCAGGAGATCAAGACCATTTCTGCTTGGTTCTCTGCTTGTGGTCTCGATCTACTACATATTCATAAGACCACATTTGCTTGACAGAACAGGACTTGCAAACTTTCTGGAGTGGTTTATAGTAGGACTTGTACTGTTCAAGCTTTCGAGAGATCTCAAACGCTCGCTGGAGGTTGATGAAAGGGAAATAATCGAGGTACACAGACAGAGAGTTTCACTCAGAAAAGATGAATGGATTGAGATGTTTACAAGAGCACAGCATGAATTTATTGAGAAGGGAGTCAAATCGCTTCTTGTCGCATCGCTATGCAGAATTCTTTTTGAGATGGGGTGGAGTGAGGAGAGAGTTGCGAAAGCTGTATCTCAGATAGTAACTCACAGAGATGAAGAACCACCTGCTCTTTCATTTGGATGGGAAAGAAAGTTTATCGAAGGCAGAAACAGGAAGAGAAGGGCGAAACTGGTTGAGGAATTGAAGAATTACCTTATCAAGGAGGGTGTTAGAGTTGAATCTTGAAGAATTCAGGCAAAAATGCCGGGAAATAATTGATGCCGTTTGCAGTGTTTATGTGGGTAGTGCAGATTTGGTAGAAAAATTGCTTGCAGCATGTCTTTCCAATGGAAATGTGCTTTTTGAGGACTATCCTGGTCTTGGAAAAACCCTGCTTGCCAAAGTTTTTGCGAGAGTGATAGGGGCAGACTATAGCAGAATTCAGTTTACACCTGATCTGCTACCTTCAGATATTACCGGAACTAAAGTATGGAGACAGAACGTTGGTTTTGAGCTTGTGAAGGGTCCGATTTTCACAAATGTTTTGCTTGCCGACGAAATTAACCGCAGTCCACCAAAAACTCAGGCTGCTTTGCTTGAAGCGATGGAAGAAAAGCAGGTGACAATAGAAGGTGAAACCTACAAGTTGCACCCACCTTTCTTCGTAATCGCAACACAAAACCCCATTGAGCAGGAAGGCACGTATCCTCTCCCAGAAGCACAGATGGACAGATTTATGCTGAAAATGTCACCCGGCTACCCACCCGATATTGAATCGGAAATGGAAATACTGAGGAGAAGAATTGAGTGGAGAAAAGACGATCCGAGCGATGAGATAAGAACCATAGTTTCAATTGATGAATTTAGGCAAATGCAGGAATTTATCGAGCATATTTACGTTGATCAGAGTATTCTGCGCTACATTGCGGAACTTGTTAGAGCTACGAGGGAGCATGAACTCGTCGAGATTGGCGCGAGTCCCCGTGGTGGATTGGCGTTGCTAAAAATTTCAAGGGCTTTTGCAGCCATGGATGGCAGGGATTTCGTTATTCCCGATGATGTTAAGAGGGTTGCCAGGGAGGCTCTGGCTCACAGAATAATTCTGAATGTAGAGTATGTGATTGAGGGGGAGAAACCGGAAACAGTGGTTGAAGATGTTTTAAAGGCAGTTGAGGTGCCAAAGGAAGTAGGGAGATGAAGGTAAGAAAGAGCACAGCAATTCTTCTTGAAACTTCGATTTTTCTGCTGGTAGCAGGAATAGTATTTACCTCCTACGAACTCGTAGCTCTTTCTGCCTTCCCGCTTATTCTCCTCGTTCTTCCACACATTCCCGTTAAGGTTGAAGTCATAAACTCAATCATTGAAGGTGGAAGATACGTTGGTGAACCCTTCAGCGTCAGGATCGTTTTAAAGGCAAGAGGTTTTGGAATTCTTAAGGTGCAGCACATCCTGCCTGAACACTTCGAACTTGCTGAGGGTTCAAATGCCATTGCCGACTTTGTTATTGGTGGAAAGACGATCCACCTTGATTACAGAGCAATACCAACAAAGAGAGGTTTTTACAGACTTGACAGAATCATTTTCGAGTCAGAGAACCCTCTTTTAACTGGTAGAAGACACCAGGGAGAGGCAAAAACTGAAATAGAACTGGAGGTTCGTCATAAAATTCAAAAAATACTCAAAGTGGGGGTTGTCAGAGGTATTGCTAAATCACCAATGCCAGATATTGATATTTCCAAGATAGGTGTTCCCGGGACAGATTTCAGAGAAATAAGAGATTATGTGCCAGGAGATCCTGTTAAATTCATAAACTGGAAAGCTACAGCAAGGAAAGACAGTTTAATGGTCAACCAGTATGAGGTTGAAGGTAAAAAAGCCGTATGGATTTTTCTTGATGCCAACAACTACATGGTCCATGGCACAACAATAAAGAATTTCCTTGAGGCTGCCATTGAAGCAGCAAACTCTCTGGCCTACTACTATACATCCCGTGGATATAAAGTCGGATTGTATGTTGTAGGACACGGACACATCATTTATCCGGATGTTGGTAAGAGGCAGTTCAGGAGAATTAGCGAGACTCTGATGAGAGTCGATGTCTCCGATAAACCCGAATCGCTGGATCAGGCAATTGAAGCCTGTAAGGGTTTTCTCATCAACTACAAACCTCTCATGATCTTCATCACACGTGTGGAGTACTCGAAGCCAGTACATGCTGTTTTGAGAGCCTCCAGAATGTCGAAAAGAAGGAGGCTTCCTGTTGAGGTGATAGCGCTTAAGATGAGAAGCGACGAAGAATATGATGAGTTTGCAACCCTTGTGATGAATGCTCTTAGAAACTCGATTTTGTCGAGGCTGAGGGTAAGGGTGAAAGTTATTGAATGGGATATCGATCATCCACTCTCCAAAGTTCTGCTAAAGGAGATCAGCTCAAAATGAACCAGATTGCAGATTATTCTGGCAAACACTTAAATTTTCTCCACTACCAAATAACAATGATGCAGATTACAAAAAAATATTTGATTTATGCAGCTTTTATAAATCTTATAATCGCAGAAATAGCTGCCTTGCAGGCATATCAAACATTTTTAGCCTCGCCAATCGTTGCGCTGGGCTACATTCCCGATTTTACATTCATTGTCATTGCAGCAATCCCCATTTTACTGATGCTGAAAAGGGGAAATCCTTTCGGATTTACGTTCTTCTCTGTTCTTATCTCGCTTAACATGGGAATTCTGCTTGCAAAGAGTGAGATATTCTATGCCATTCTGGATAGCATGTATTACTTCGGATTCAAGAGTCTCGCAGAATATCTAAACTCCATTTTTACTCCATATGCAAGTCAAAACGTACTTCAACCACTGCTTGGCATTACATGGCTATTCGTTCTCTCACAGTTGGTCTGGATAACTGCTGAGAAGGCTGAAGAACTCGAAAAAAGAGGACTGAAAGTCAGTAAATTGGTTGTCCTTCAATGGGCTTACGTTTTCCTCGTTTCCTATCTGGTTTACCTTGTGTATCCAGCAATTCTGGAGTTTAAAATAGATTACAGCTCTCCGCCCCTTCTTACAGGCATAGCCGGCGTCCTGGCAATTACTGCTGCAACCTATCTTCTTTCGAGGTAAGTATGCTACTTATGTGAATATGCTCCTAGGTAGTAAGTATGTCTGGGATTATGGCGTTAGATTAAATACAAACAAGTATCAACTATTTTTGGGATGAAATCTCTTGGAGTATGTGAAAAATGTGGATACTTTGAAGGAAAATGTGAATGTGGCAGGGGAAAGGTTCTGTTAAATGGGATTATGAGAGAGAAGGTAAGCAAGTTTCTCAGCGGGTTACTGCGGCATTTTCCTTCAAGATTCGGGGTAGAGGTTGATGCGAAAGGGTGGGCAGATCTGAAAAGTGTTGAAAAAGTGGTTAGAGAAAGATATGGTGTTGGAAGGAAAGAAATAGAACTGATAGTGTTTTTTGATCCAAAGGGCAGATTTCAGATTGATGGGGACAGGATAAGGGCGAGATACGGCCATAGTATTGATGTTGACACGAAATGGAGTGAGGGTGGGCAAATCCCTGGAAGGCTTTATCACGGTACAAGACCTGAAGTGCTGGATTCAATTCTGGAGAAAGGTATAATGCCGATGAAGCGGAAGGAAGTGCATCTTTCATCGAGTGTGGAGGAAGCCATTGAAGTTGGAAAGAGATACTGTCAGAACCCGTGTGTGCTTGAAGTTGATGCTCGGGGCATGATTGATAAAGGAATAGAAATAAGAAAGAAGGGTAGGATTTTTACTACTGACCACGTTCCACCAGAATTCATTAAGAAGATTCTGAGGTGTTATAACGGGCAGCAAACGAATAACACGTAAAGATAACTCCTGATTTTATTTTTTGAGTGTCCATTCTAATAAGAGATTTTAAATATATGTTATGTTCAATAGCGCCTAATGGATCTTGAACTTGGTGAGATAATACCAAAGTTTGAGCATCGAAGAATCAGGATAATCTATGACTCCAGCTATGCAGCGTTGTGTCTGTTTTTGTATCACATTTTGCCGTATTTTTCGTCGAAGAGGGTATTTATAGCAGCATATTCTGATGTGCTCTGCAGAAGGCTTGAGGAAATTTATAATTCACTTGTTCAGGACTCTCATGAGGTTAGGAAAATCCTTGAGAGTGCATATATAATTAAAGTTGGTGCGAATGAAGAAGCTCCTTTTGGAAAACTCTACAGCTTCATACCTCAGGGTAATGCCTATGAGGAATTTGATGGGCTGGAAGGTATTTTTGGTAAGCTCAACGATGATGATTTACTCATTCTTTACGGGCTTTACCTATTCCCTGCAATATATGGGAAAGAAACACTCAAAAGGATGGTGTGGCTGTTTAACGCAATTCCCAAAAAGGTTACTGTATTTGGTCTGTGCTCAGAAGGTCTTTATGAGAGGAGAGTGGATAAAGTCGTTGAGAAGATGTATGATGTTATTTTGAGGGTTAGAAAGGAGAAGGAAGAGTTTTTCAGTGAGGGTATATATACCATTGGTGTTGAACAAAGTATTGTTAGAGATATACAGCCAGGATTCATGAGGTTTAAGATTTTAGATAACGGAAAATTTGTTAGGGTTTAATCCGCAGATAATACTGACATTTTGGGGGTAATTTTGAGGATGTAGTTGGATATGTATTGTGGAAAACAGAAATATTTTATCTCCTCAGGAAAACTGGATAATGGTGGTGAAATGAGTCTGGAAATAAATGGTGTACCGGTTGAAGATACCTATTGCGAGGCCTTTGATGGGATTTATTCGAGGTTTATTATCACTGCAAAGCACAAATGGTTGCTTAAAAAGGCTGCGTATGGAGCTACAGCCTTACCCTCAACTGTTTTTGGCGAATCAGAAGGTGGAATTGAGAAATGGCTCTCGCCTGAAGAAACCCCCGACGGGAGAATTGGTGCCATTGCTCAGGTGTGGGTTGCGAAGAGTAAGAAGTTCATGGACATTCTGATGAGAGAAATGAGCAAGAGAATAAGACAGGGTGTGCTTGTTGTGCCAACAACACGCGTTTTCAACGCGACAGAGAGTGATACTTACTTCGATGCTGAGCTGAATGTTGGAAGGTGTGGCGACGGCTACGAATGGGAAGAGGAGATGTGGGGCAGGAAAGTAATCAGAGTCCCAATCATGTTTGGTGAATTTATTATCGAGCGCTACATAGGCTATGCAGAAGGAATTGCAGGTGGAAACATCTGGTATTTCTGTGAGAGTGAGGATGCTGCACTGGAAGCGGGAGAAGCGGCTGTTGAAGCTCTGAAGAAGATTGATGGTGTGGTTACTTCCTTTGATATCTGTTCGGCTGGCTCAAAGCCTGAAACCAAGTATCCTGAAATCGGTCCAACGACAAACCACTACTACTGCCCAACGCTGAAGGGTAAAATCCCCGACTCGAAGGTGCCGGATGGTGTAAAATCAATTCCTGAAATAGTTATCAACGGAGTTAACCTTGAAGCGGTAAAGAAGGCTATGTACGTCTGCATGGATGTCGCAAGCAAGGTTGATGGGGTTGTGAAAATTTCAAGCGGAAATTACGGTGGTAAGCTCGGAAGATACAAGATCTACCTTAAAGACATTCTAGAAGAGTTTGGGCAATAAATTCTGTTTTTTTATATTTTATTTCATTGGCTTTGTACGACCAGCGTTGCCGGAGAAATGTAAATGAACTCGTATATTCCGTTCACTCTGATTTTTATGGCGTCTTCTCTTGGTTCTGCAAATGCTTGCCAGTTGGACTCATCTTCTCCACAGCAATCGGTCTCTGGGCAGTGACACTCTCTTCTAGTGTCGTACCATGCGAGAAGCATCGAATTTTTGTTGATTTTGGAGGCGATAATATTGGCAATTTTTCCGGCTGTTTCGAAGTCTAGTTCTATGCCGGTTATAGTAACATTGATCTCTTTCATGTTGTTAATTAATTTAAGCTAGAGAAATATATACGTTTCTAATTTTGCAAAAATCACAAAAATTGGGCACATTTGGTGTATTCAAGAAAATTCTATTATAGATGGATTTGTGATTTAAGGTTTTAGGGATTTTTAGTATTAATGGTTTTTATTGCAAAATGACTATGTAAATAAATATTTTAACTAATCCAGTTAAAAAAGTTTAAATAAATCTTTAATTCAAAATATAGTATATGGATGGAGTTATGCCGATGTACGGATATTTTAGTTCCCAATATTTTGGGTTTGGAATGGTGTTCTGGTGGCTGATTTTTCTTGCTATTGGGTATCTAGTTTACCAGGATGCAGAAAAGCGGGGAATGAATGGACTCCTGTGGTTTATACTGGTAATACTACCTATGGTTGGTTTTCTCTTTCTGATACTTTATCTCGTCATGAGGGAAGAGAAGCCTGCAACGGGAAAAAGAGCGCTTGGAATTCTGGATGAGCGATATGCTAAGGGAGAGATAAGCAGAGAAGAGTACCTCAGGATGAAGAAGGAGCTTGAAGGTAGTGAGTAAAGTGTATGACAAAAAAGAGCATGCACATGGAAATCACAAACATGAAGCCCATGAACACGAACATGGAATGGATCACAAGACGCACGAACATGAGCATGAAATGAAGAAAATGGAGGAAATGGACAAGGGCACGGAGCATGGCATGGGTAATGATCATGCAGAGCATAAAGCACACGATCATCATGCCCACATGGCGGAAGACTTCAAAAAGAGGTTCATAATCTCTTCAATTCTCACCATACCCATACTCCTTCTATCTCCTTTCATCCAGTCCATCTTCGGATTCAGAATATCATTTGCTGGCGATTTCGTAGTACTCTACATTCTCTCGTCTATAGTGTATCTATACGGAGGCTATCCGTTCTTAAAGGGACTTGTTGACGAGCTTAAGAAGAAAAATCCGGGAATGATGACTCTCGTAGCGGTTGCCATAAGTGTTGCCTACTTCTACAGCTCGGCCGTAGTTTTTGGCTTGAAAGGCAAGGTATTCTTCTGGGAACTTGCCACGCTTATTGACATCATGCTTCTGGGACACTGGATAGAAATGAAGTCTGTGCTTGGAGCTTCAAGGGCTCTGGAAGAAATGGTCAAGCTGATGCCCTCACACACCCACCTCATTAAAGATGGTGAAATAGTGGATGTTCCAATTCATGAACTCAAGCCTGGAGATAGAGTCATCGTGAAGCCGGGAGAAAAGATTCCAGTGGATGGAGTTGTGGTTGATGGAACAACAACTGTAAACGAAGCTATGCTGACTGGAGAGTCAAAACCTGTGGAGAAGAAGCCGGGAGACGAGGTTATAGGTGGTTCAATAAATGGCGAAGGCTCTATAGTGGTTGAGGTCAGGAAAGTTGGAAAGGACAGCTACCTCTCGCAGGTAGTAGAACTTGTGAAGCAGGCTCAGGAGAGTAAATCCAGAACTCAGGATCTTGCAAATAGGGCAGCGTTCGTTCTCACCATTGTCGCTCTCAGTGCAGGGCTGATTACTCTCCTTGCATGGCTGAACTACGCTGATCTAGCGTTTGCCATTGAGAGGGCTGTGACCGTCATGGTTATTGCCTGTCCCCACGCTTTAGGGCTCGCAGTCCCGCTTGTTGTTGCAGTTTCAACATCCATTGCAGCCAGAAGTGGATTGCTTATAAGGGACAGAAGCGCCTTTGAAAAAGCGAAAGACATTCAGGCAGTTGTTTTTGATAAAACAGGAACACTTACCGAGGGAAGATTTGGTGTAACCGACATCATCGCCTTTTCAGATGTAAACGAGGATGAAGTTCTTGGTATTGCTGCATCGCTGGAAATTAGATCTGAGCATCCCATAGCAAAAGGTATTGTAGATAGTGCAAAGGAGAGAGGCGTTGACATCAGAGATGTCGAGGAGTTCAGGGCGATACCGGGTAAGGGTGTGGAAGGTGTGGTTAACGGCAGGACATTCAGAGTGGTAAGCCCAGGATACCTGAAGGAAAAGGGAATCAGCATTGAAGACGAACGAATAGAAAGAATCGCGAGCGAGGGTAAAACATTCGTTTTCGTTATGGAAAATGATGCCGTACTGGGTGCTATAGCTCTAGCAGACAGAATCAGGCCTGAATCAAGAGAGGCTATTAAAAAACTCAAGTCAATGGGAATAAAGTGCATGATGCTAACCGGAGACAACAGATTTGTTGCAAGCTGGGTTGCTAGGGAACTTGAGCTTGATGACTTCTTTGCTGAAGTGTTGCCACACGAGAAGGCTGAGATGATCAAAAAGGTTCAGAATCAGGGACTTACCGTTGCCATGGTTGGAGACGGTGTAAACGATGCTCCTGCTCTAGCCCAGGCCGATGTTGGTATAGCAATAGGAGCTGGAACCGATGTTGCCATTGAAACGGCTGACATAATACTGGTCAGAAATGATCCGAGGGATGTTGTGGACATTATCACCCTCTCAAAGGCAACATACAGGAAGATGTTTCAGAACCTGTTATGGGCAACAGGATACAACGCAATCGCCATACCACTTGCAGCAGGAATTCTCTACTCCGCTGGAGTAATTCTAACTCCGGCAGTAGGAGCGATTCTCATGTCTCTCAGCACAGTGATAGTTGCAATTAATGCAAAATTCCTTTCAGTGTAGAGGTGTCTTGTGAGAAAAGCCATGTTCGTTCTTGCTCTGGTTGTGTTGTTATCCGGATGTACGCAATCTCAAGCCCCATCGCAATCTCAACAATCTGTTGTTGTAGTAGAAATCAGGGATTCTGCTTTCGATCCAGAAACCGTAAAGGTAAATCCAAATACTACAGTTCGCTGGGTTAGTGAGAGCAACAGGGTGCACACTGTAGTATTCGAGGATGGTGTTGCCAGTGGAAAGCTGGAAAAGGGCGATACGTTTGAGAGAATGTTCTCTGAGAAGGGCGTTTATAAATACTATTGGTCAATCCACCTTTCTATGAAGGGGACAGTTATTGTTGAGTAGTCCAATCTCCCAAATTTATTTTTTAATCACGAGTTTATAATAGTTGCCAAAATTGTTCGCATGTTATTTAAGGTATCACGCAAAAGTAATTCTGTGAAATGCAAAATTTGTGGTAGCGAAACATACACGAATGCGATACTCGTATGCCCCGAATGTGCAAAGAAAGATGATGCTTTGAAGTATGTAGAACTACTTCATCCTGAAGCAGAGAAAATTGGAAAGGATACCAGAATAAGGTGTGGGTTATGTTCCAATAAGTGCGGACTTGAGGAAGGAGATATTGGACTCTGTGGGTTGAGGGGTGTAGAGAATGGTAAAATGTTCTCTTTGGTCAGCGCTGAAAAATCAATTCTGCATTCGTATGAAGATCCTCTGCCAACAAATTGCTGCAATGCATGGTTTTGTGCTGCAAGCAAGCTTACCGGTACAAATCTTGCGGTTTTCTACTACGGATGTAATTTTGACTGTCTTTACTGCCAGAACTGGGAACACAAGCTAATAGATAAGGGAGAAGTCGTTTCTCTTGAGGAAATGGTGGAGCGGGCAATGCTGGAGAGGATAAAATGTATCTGTCATTTTGGTGGGTCACCTGAACCCCAGCTACCCTTTGCCATAAGATTCAGTGAGGAAGTGTTGAAGAGAAGAAAGATTATGGTATGCTGGGAGTGGAATGGAGCTGGAAAAGAGAATCTCGTTTTAAAAGCTGCAAAACTCAGCCATGAGAGTGGAGGTACTGTTAAGTTCGATTTGAAGGCCTGGAACGACAACCTACACAGAATTCTTACTGGAAGGAGTAATGAGCAGACATTAAGGAATTTTGAAAAGATCTTTGATCATTATCCGGATGTTGTCTCTGCCACGACCCTTCTGGTACCCTATTATGTTGACGAAGAGGAAATTGAGAACATAGCCCGCTTTATCGCTTCCCTCAGTGATGAAATTCCATACAGCCTTCTCGTCTTCCATCCTGACTACAGGCTGAGCGATATGCCTGTAACTCCGAGAGAACAGGTAAGGAGGTGCTACAACGCTGCAAGGAAACATCTGAAAAGAGTTCATGTGGGCAACATCTACCTGATAGGCTACTTCTGACGACTCTCGTCTTTTTGGGTGCATGGAGATATCTAAATAATTTAAGTTTGAAATATTAATATGGAAAAAAGCTAAATACCTCAGAGTATAAAGGAAATTTGGAGTTATGTTAAATGAGAAAAGCTATGCAAATGGAGAAAAGACTGTTTTTATCCGCTGGGAGCTTAGAACGTTGTTATTTTTCTGTCGGGTTGCACAAGCATCTTGAATCCAATCCAAACCACACGTCCAGATTTTTTGAAGTGTGTCTGTATAGCGGGGTGAATAAAAGTTCCTGGATTATCGGCAGATATGGAATGATGACAAATGCCTAAAGTGTGTTTTGCCTTTGAAGTCCACCAACCCTATCGCATAAACCCTCATTTCAGTCGGGAGGAGGCAAAGGGGAAGAAAAACCTGATAGAGCTATACTTCAATAGCAGGAACAAAGAGATACTCCGGAAAGTTGCTGAGAAGTGCTACATCCCCGCAACTCAAATAGTACTTGAGGGGCTTGATAACGGCTTTAAATGTGCCTTCAGCCTTTCCGGTACGGTAGTTGAGCAGCTAGAAAAATGGAATAGAGATGCTTTCGAATTGTTTAAACAGGTTGCAGAGCACAGAAATTCCGAAATTCTTGCTCAAACATACTATCACAGCATTGCAGGTCTTTTTGCAGGAAAAGACGAGTTTGAGGAACAGATAGGACTCCATATCCAGTTGATGAAGGATACCTTCGGTGTGAAGCCGGAAGTATTCGAGAACACGGAGTTTGTCTTCAACAACTCGATCGCTGCCATAGCAAAAGAGCTCGGCTTGAAAGCCATTTTTACAGAAGGGGTCGAAAGGATACTTGGCTGGAGAAGTCCAAACTACGTTTACTCCTGCAACGGAATAAAGGTTCTGCTCAGAAACTACAAGCTGTCTGACGACATAGCCTTCCGTTTTTCGAACAGCGACTGGGATCAATATCCTCTGACTGCAGACAAATACGCATACTGGCTCTCTATAACTAAAGGAGACTGTGTAAACATTTTTATAGACTACGAAACTTTTGGGGAGCACCACTGGAAGGAAAGTGGTATCCTCGAATTTTTAAGATGGCTTCCCAATGAATGCCTCCAAAGGAGTGTTGAATTTGCAAACCCTTCTGAACTAGCCAAGCTTCCAGCAGTCGATGAAATAAACGTAAGTGACCACTCAACGATATCCTGGGCTGATATCGAGAAAGACACATCTGCATGGCTCGGCAACTGGATGCAATTCACTGCTCTCAAAGCAGTTGAAAGAGCCAAGGTTTACGCAATGCACAGTAATCCATCCATATGGCGTTACCTCCAGACAAGTGACCACCTGTACTACATGGCGACAAAACAGGGTTCAAGCGGGGAGGTTCACAGCTATTTCAGTCAGCATCATCCTTCCGAGGCTTTTTCAGTTTACATGAGGATTTTGTCGCACTACGAGGAGATGTGCGCGAGCAGGATGAAATCAAAGCGGGCAGCTATAGCTCTTTGCTCGCTCTCTCCTGAGAATGCCTTTCACTTCACGTACTCTGGAGGCGATTATGCAGGCTTTTCAGCCTACAGCCTCGACGATTTCGCCGAACTTATTGAATCTGCTCCGGAAGACTCTATTATGTTCCATATCGAAAATGGGGACTTTGAAAGGTGGATAAGATTCGTTCTTGGCGATGAAAAGCTTGCCGAAGAGATTGGATCATGCGATGGTAGAGATGATTTGGTAGAAGTTGTTGAGAAAAGAAGGTGTGAATTATGGAAACTCTTAAAATAGGTTTTTTCTGCTGGGAATCATTATATTCTGAAAAGGTTGGAGGGCTCGCAAGAGCTGCTACGCAGCTTGCCGAGACCCTTGCAAAACATCATGAGGTTCATTTTTTCACGAGAGGTGATGAAGACTGTGAAATTAACGGCGTCCACTATCACTACTGCCGTCCTTGGGGAGATAATATCGTCGATTACTGCCGGGACATGAGCCTGGGCATGCTTGAAAGATTCCGGCAGTTTGATGAGCCAAAGTTCGATATTCTGCACTTCCATGACTGGCACGTTGTTGAAGCAATGCATGTGTTAAGGGAAAGAAACACTGTATTCACCTACCACTCGACAGAATATGGTAGAAATGGGAACAACTTCAGTGACTGGTGGGAATTTAAAGAGATTTCAGGAAAGGAGTGGTATGCCGGGTTAATAACCAAGAAGATTACAGCAGTTTCAAACACTCTGAAAAATGAAGTGATGTGGCTGTACAATGTTCCCGACTGGAAAATAACAGCCATATCTAACAGCGTAAATCCCGGTGAGTTTTATGCTGATGTTGATGCTGGAGCGGTTAAGGAAGAGTATGGTATTCACCCGCTTGCCCCCCTCGTTTTATTTACAGGAAGGCTCGTTTATCAGAAGGGTCCCGATCTGCTTGTTGATGCAATTCCACTTGTTTTGAAGCACAGATGGGATGCAAAGTTCTTCATCGTCGGAGACGGCGATATGCGATTCCATCTTGATGAAAGGGCGAGAGGATTGCCCGTAAAGTTTCTCGGCCACCTGCCTGACATGGAGTATGTTAGACTGCTTAATGCAAGCGATATAGTGGTAATTCCAAGCAGAAACGAGCCTTTTGGTCTGGTACTGCTCGAAGCATGGAGTGCAGAAAGGTGCGTCGTTGCAACGGATGTTGGTGGACTTGCAGAAAACATAGAGAACTTCGTGGATGGAATAAAAGTCCATGTTAACCCCGAATCCATTGCGTGGGGTATAAACTATGTAATCGATGACCCAAATGGAATCCACATTCTCGATAGAAGAGGAAAGGAGAAGGTTGAAAGGCTATTCCGATGGGATGCCATTGCAGACCGCGTGTTTAACGTTTACAGGAGGTGATTGAATGAGAATTGCTAACTTTGTTGATGAATATCCACCTTTTTTCAGGGGTGGTCTTGGAACATATGCCATGGAAATAACGAGACAGTTCGTAAAGTTAGGCCACACAACAACAGTCTTTTCCCGGAATACTGGCGAGGATCCTACGAGAGACGTATGGGAGGGTGTTGAAGTCCACCGTCCCATCCTTATGAGTATCGTTGATGTGCTCCCGCTATCCATTCCGGAGGACGTTAAGAGGTGGCCAATGGAAGCGCAGGAGTTTTTTGGGGAGACGCTGCTTTACAACTTCCTTTCAGCTTCAAAGCTGATAAACAGGCTTGTGGCAAGGGAAAAAAGGAGATTTGATATCATTGTATCTCACGAATGGCTTGCTGCCATTGCAGGAATAGTAGCCAAACGGAATCTCGCTCTGCCCTTTGTCTTTCATTTCCATTCAACCGAGCAGGGCAGAACTGGCGATGGTTCACCTACAGTAAAGGAAATAGAGCGGCTAGCCGCCCTTAAAGCAGATCTCATAGTTACGGTCAGTTATGCGATGCGGGATGAACTTGTAAGTCTGGGATATCCAGAGCACAAGATACGCGTCGTTTACAACGGCGTGGATGCTAACAAATATAGGCCTGACAGGTTTTCTGAGGATGAAATACGATCTTTCAGAAACGAAATCGGTGTTGGAGATAATCCGATGATTCTATTTATTGGCAGGCTCACGTGGGTTAAGGGTGCGGACACTCTTGTGAGGGCAATGCACGATATACTCAAAGAGGTTCCCAATGCCAAACTCGTCATCATCGGGAAGGGGGAGCAGGAGAGCCTTCTGACACAGCTTGTACATTCTCTTGGATTGCAGAACAATGTTATCATGCACTTCAGATATGTGAGCGAGGAAGAAAGGATGCTTTACTATGCTGCCTGCGACATTGCTGTTTTCCCATCCAAGTACGAACCTTTTGGCATTGTTTGCACGGAAGCAATGGCCATGGGCAAACCTGTCGTTGTAGGAGCGAGGGGTATATCGGGCTTTAGAGAGCAGGTTGTTCCAGTAGGTGAAAATGCGTGCGGATTTCACGTGAATCCCTACGATCCGGCAGATATAGCAAAATTTGTCATTGCGTTGCTGAAAGACGATGAACTGAGGAAAAAAATGGGCAAAAATGCAAGAAATAGGGTTCTCGAATGCTTTACGTGGGAGATTGTAGCTAAAGACACAATAGATGTTTACAAAGAGGTCTTGTGACTTGCAGGAATTATATGTTATTAAATAGAGGTGCCAGAAACGATAAGCTTTGGTAGAGAACTGAAGGACTATGCATTTGCAAGCAAGAGAGAATTCATTCAGACTTCCGGAGACTCGTACTGTTCATCCTCCCTTGCAGGAAATACTAGGAAGTACCACGGCCTCCTTTTATGCAATGGCAGGGTTTATCTCTCTTCTCTTGACGAATTCGTGAACGATAGGCGCATATCGGTTGCAAGATATACCGATGGTATTTGCGATGAGGGGCTCAGATATCTTCGAGTCTTCAACCTCTATCCCCCTACCTTTTATTACTTTCTTGACGATGTAGTTGTCAGAAAAACCATATACTTCGATGGAACTGTAAGGATCGTTTACGATGTATGGGGGGAGGCGGAGCTAAGAATTGTGCCCCTCGTAACCGATAGGAGTGTTCACGAGACAAGAAAAAATTTTGACTTTATCCAAGAGAAAACTAAAGACAGTGTTTCAGTTGGAGCGCTCAGGCTTAAGTCAAATGCGGAATTTAGTGCTAATCCAGACATCTACTGGAATGTCTTTTATGAAAGAGATTTCGAAAGAGGTTATGAGTGTGTCGAGAACCTTTACACTCCTGGATTTTTTGCTGCAAAGGTGAGAGATAGCAGAATCGAAATCGTAGCGGAAGTAAACTGTCGGAGTAATCGTGATTATAATCTAAGCGTGCCAAAAAACACCGTCGAATGTCTTGAACTTGCTGCCGACAGTTTTATTGTGGATAATGCAATTTATGCGGGCTACCACTGGTTTACTGAGGCATGGGGAAGAGATGCTTTTGTAAGCCTACCGGGTCTTCTACTTGAGGGAAAGAGACTTGAAGAAGCAAGGAGAGTTTTCAGGTTCTTTGCCCTGCATATAAAGAATGGTTTGATCCCAAACCGTCTTCCTGACAATTACAACTCAAGCGACGCTTCTCTATGGTTTATCTATGCCCTTAGGAAGTATTTTGAGAAAACGGGAGATTCAGGATTTCTTAAAGAGATGAAGCCATATATTGAGCAGATAATTATCAATTACCCTGAAAGCGAGGTGGCTAAACTTGACAAAGGGCTAATTTCAGTTAAAGCGTGTACAACATGGATGGATACCAAATTTACACCAAGAGAAGGTAAACCCATAGAGATTAATGCCCTTTGGATTAATGCACTCAGGTTTGCGGAGGTAATAGGAGTAGAGTGTCGCGATTTGCTGAAAAATGCTGAAAGAGCTTTTTCTAAATTTTGGAATAATGGGGGATACCTCTATGACGTTGTAGATCCAGATGACAGTTCAATACGACCAAACCAGATTATAGCTGTTGCCCTCGGAGTTATTGAAGGTGAACAGGCAGAGAGCGTTATTGATCTGATAAAGAGAAAACTCCTTACTCCTTATGGGCCTAGATCTCTGTCTTCTGACGACAGGAGATATAATGGAAAGTACAGCGGTGATGAGTCATACCACAATGGGTGTGTCTGGCCCTGGCTTCTTGGTTTTTATGTTGAAGCGTGTTTAAGAGCTTATGGAAACAAATCCAAAGACTACTGCAGAGCTTTACTTACTCCCCTCCTTGAACACGTAAAATATGCGGGCTTAGGTACGATTTCGGAAATCTTCGATGGCAATGCTCCGCATGAGCCTAACGGCTGCATATCACAGGCATGGAGTGTTGCCGAAGTTCTGAGGGCTTACAGACTCTTATGGGGTTGAACTCAGTCTTCACTCTTGCTAAAAACCTACAGCTCCAGCTCGTCCCTCAGTTCTTCAGCAATTTTGAATGGATCGCTTGCAACGACGGATGTGCCAGCGTAAAGCTCCATACAACCTATATCTGCCGTTCTGCTCGAAAGATCTCCTCTGTCAACGACCCTCATGAAGAATGGGAAATCTGAAGATGAATCGAGTGGTGGCATGAAAATCGCAAGGTTGAAGCTCCTAACTCCGAGCCTGTGATAACATCTGAGAACGAGGCTTATCGCCTCAGATAACCCAGTAGCATCTTTGGAAACCATGACTACTTCTTTCTCCTTTACTGGAGTTAGGTAAGCCATGATTCCAACACCAGCATATCTAAAGCTTAGACCAAGGGATTCGTGAACAGCATAAATGTCTTCAAAACCCTAGTTCCCATTAGATCGTTAGGGTTATAAGCACTTAAGTTTTTTGGTTGATTGGTGGTTGTTATGAACTTTCAGCAGGAAATCCTGATCATAAAATCCGAAATCTACCCGATAATCAGCAAACACTACCCGAAAAACACTCACAGGGAAATAATCAGCCTCTACGAC